>WNGG01005097.1_pt1 | contig 14663 bp, 11 predicted proteins | sample 5400661 | NCBI WGS metagenome assembly WNGG01 (sample SAMN13153372, study PRJNA577476) | soil metagenome | isolation source: 100 cm soil or saprolite under Garry oak tree replicate 1 | place: USA:California | collected 2016-06-15
CGCACCCGCCACCAGCGGTCAAACCAGCCCGCCCCGGTCATCGGGCGCCAGTGCCATCCGGTCCCGCCACCAGGAACTTCCGTTTGCTGAGCACACGGGCGGCATGCCCCCTAGGCTGTGGACAACCGATCCGGCTGCACAGTAACCGGGTAAGCCTGGGGTGGCTCTGTACTCCGCGCCATCCAGGACCTGCTTGGATCGCGGCGTGCACAGGCTGTGGATAACACTGTTGATTCGCACGTGACGTGGGGGGCGCCAGATGAGCGAAACCGACCTCGGCGAAGTGTGGGCGAGGTCTCTGGAAGAGCTCTCCGATCTGAACCTTGAGCCCCACCAGCGGGCTTGGCTCCGGCTGACCAGGCCGCTCGGGCTCGTAGAGAACACCGCACTGATCGCGACCCCTAATGAGTTTGTCAAGGAACAGCTCGAAACCCGGCTGCGCGCACTGATCACGCACGCCCTCTCCCGCGAGTTCGGCCGCAGTATCCAGCTCGCCGTCACGGTGGATCCGGCAACCGCGTCAGGTGCCGCCCCCCAGCCGGGCGCCGTCACCGAGCCGGATGCCCCCGCCCCCGTGCACTCACCGCCTGCCACCTACGGTGCGCCCGCGCCCTACTCACCCCGCAACACGGCCGGCCGGAACGCTCCGCCTGACGGCTACGGCCAGCCGGGACGGCACGCCCGGCCGCCCGGCCAGTACGGCCAGCCCGGAAACTACGGCCAGCCCGGGAGCTACGACAACCCCGGCCTGCCCGGGCAGCCGCGGCAAGCGGGCGATGCGGACAGCCAGCAGCAGGAACTGGGGACAGCGGGGACCGGCCCGTCCCCCCTCTCACGGCTCGCGCCGGCACAGCCCGCCCACCACCTGCCACCCCGTTCCGGGGCCCCGGCCGCTGGCGACGTCACATCACAGCACGGGGCGGACAGCCATGTGGCCCCACCGCAGCCACGGGCACCTGGCCTGCCCGGCGTCATTCCCGGGCCTGCCACCCCCCGTCCGGCACAGGCGAGGCTCAACCCCAAGTACACCTTCGAAACGTTCGTCATCGGGTCGAGCAACCGCTTCGCCCACGCCGCCGCCGTCGCGGTGGCAGAGGCGCCCGCTAAGGCGTACAACCCCTTGTTCATCTATGGCGACTCGGGCCTCGGCAAGACTCACCTGCTGCACGCCATCGGCCACTACACACAGAGCCTCTACCACGGCGTCCGGGTCCGCTACGTCAGCTCGGAGGAGTTCACCAACGACTTCATCAACATGATCCGCGACGGTAAGCAGGATGGTTTCCGCCGCCGCTACCGCGACGTGGACGTGCTGCTGGTGGACGACATCCAGTTCCTTGAGAACAAGGAAGGCACCCAGGAAGAGTTCTTCCACACGTTCAACACGCTGCACAACGCCAGCAAGCAGATCGTGATCTCGAGCGACCGGGCGCCCAAGCGGCTGGTGACTCTCGAGGACAGGCTCCGCAGCAGGTTCGAGTGGGGGCTGCTCACCGACGTCCAGCCGCCTGAACTTGAAACACGTATCGCCATCTTGCGCAAGAAGGCGGTCCAGGAAGGCCTCAACGCGCCGCCGGAGGCGCTGGAATACATCGCCAGCCGGATCTCCACCAACATCCGGGAACTCGAGGGCGCGCTCATCAGGGTGACGGCGTTCGCCAGCCTGAACCGGCAGACGGTCGACCTCCAGCTGGCGGAGATCGTGCTGAAAGACCTGATCCCGGAAGCCCAGGGCCCGGAGATCACCGCCTCCACGATCATGGGCCAGACAGCCTCCTACTTCGGGCTGTCCATCGATGACCTCTGCGGCACCTCGCGGTCACGGGTCCTGGTGACCGCCCGCCAGATCGCGATGTACCTGTGCCGTGAGCTGACCGACTTGTCGCTGCCCAAGATCGGCCAGCTCTTCGGTGGCCGCGATCACACCACCGTTATGCATGCCGAACGAAAGATACGTTCGCTGATGGCCGAACGGCGGTCGATCTACAACCAGGTCACTGAACTGACGAACAGGATCAAGCAACAGGCTCGGTCCGGGTGAGCCGCGTGCTGGCCGGGGTGTGCCGCCACGTATCAGTGCGGCCCGTCACAATCGGTACACACAGGCTGTGGATATGTCTGTGGACACGCTTGGGACAGGCAGAGGACAACATGGGGGTACCGGAGGGAATCGCGGAGCGGAACAGTGGATGGATGGCTGACGTCCACAGTCCGTCCCCCGCGCATCGCCACCCACGCACAGGGACTGTGGGCACCAGAACCCGCCCTGGGCTGGCACTTGGCGCACTATCCCCAGCATCCACCGTCCCTACTACGGCTACCTATTGTTCTTTCACCAAGAGAACAATTCCCGTAGCAGGTCACCCGAGCGACGTACGGCACCGCAGCGAACAGCGGCACCAGCCGTCCCGTTCCTTCACTACCCGCCCCCTCCCCGCGCCAACCCCTGAGAGCCTGGTTGGTGATCCTGGTCGGATCAGTCGCTGAGCCCACCCTCTTTCCTGACAGGAGGCAGTTTCCGGTGAAGATCCAGGTTGAACGTGATGCCCTGGCCGACGCCGTCGCCTGGACGGCCCGGGCGCTCCCAGCGCGCCCCGCCGTCCCCGTCCTGGCCGGCATGCGCCTGCACGCGGGCGCGGAGGAACTCACTCTGTCCGGGTTCGACTATGATATCTCGGCGCAGGCCACCATCCCGGTCACCACCGAGGAAGAAGGCACGCTCCTCGTGTCGGGCCGTCTCCTCGCCGAGATCACGCGCAGCCTCCCCGCCCGGCCGGTGGAGATCTCCGCCGACGGCACCCGGGCCACCCTGACTTGTGGCAGCGCCACGTTCACGCTGCTGACCATGCCGGCCGAGGATTACCCGACGCTGCCGGAGATGCCACCTGCCGCCGGCTCCATCGGAAGCGACGCTTTCGCGTCCGCGGTGACGCAGTCAGCGACCGCCGCCGCACGGGACGACACCCTGCCCGGGCTGACTGGCGTGCGCATCGAGATCGAGGGTGACATCCTGACGCTTGTTTCCACTGACCGTTACCGCTTGGCTGTTCGTGAACTGCGCTGGAACCCATCCCGCCCGGACCTGCACGCCTGCGTGCTTGTCCCGGCCCGGGCACTGACCGACACGGCCCGCGCGCTCACCTCCGGCGCGGAAGTCCTGATCGCCCTTGCCCTGCCTGGTGAAGCGGGACACGTGGGGGACGGGATGATCGGCTTCGAAGGCGGCGGGCGGCGGACCACCACCCGGCTGCTCGGGGGGGAGTTTCCCCCGTACCGCTCGCTGCTGCCCGGCCCTGCCACGGCGATCGGCGAACTGGCGACCGCGCCGTTCAGCGAAGCGGTCAAGCGCGTGGCGCTGGTCGCGGAGCGCAACACCGCCCTGCGGCTGTCCTTCTCACCTGGCCAGGTTGTCCTGGAGGCCGGCACCGGAGACGAAGCTCAGGCCGTCGAGGTGCTGGACGGCAGCTACGAGTTCACCGGCTCCGCGGATGCCGACGAACCGGACAATCCCGACGCTTTCCGTGCCGAGGGCCTGGAAGTCGCCTTCAACCCCCAGTATCTGCTCGACGGGCTGGCGGCCATCGACTCAGACACGGCCCGGATGACATTCACAAAACCTGGCAAGGCCGTGCTGATGACTGGCAAACCCGGGCCGGACGGTGAGACGGACTACCGCTACCTGCTCATGCCGATCCGGCTGGGAGGCTGACCAGCAACAGTTGCGGCCGCCCGGGGCTGGCCACGCCCGGCGCTGGCCACGCCCGGCGGGCGCTGCGTACCCGGGGTGGCGCCGGCTGGCGGCGGCCAAGTGACTACGCTGCGGGGCAGGGCCCGCACAGCCGACAACGGGAGTGAGTGCGCGATGCAGATCGGGATGATCGGCCTGGGCAGGATGGGCGGCAACATGGCGGAGCGCCTCCGCCGCGCCGGCCACGACGTGGTGGGTTACGACCGGGACCCGAAACTCAGCGATGTCGCCAGCCTGGAGGAACTGACCGACCGGCTGGCTGCTCCGCGCGCCGTGTGGGTCATGGTTCCCGCCGGTGAGGTCACCAGGCAGACGATCGCCGAGCTCCGGGGCATGCTGGAACCCGGTGATCTTGTGATCGACGGCGGCAACTCGCACTACACCGATGACCGGGACAACGCGAGGCTGCTCGGGACCGCCAAGATCGGCTTCGCCGATGCGGGTGTGTCGGGTGGCGTGTGGGGACTGGAGAACGGCTACGGGCTGATGGTGGGCGGGGAGGATGCCGACGTGGCCCGGCTTATGCCGATTTTCGAGGCACTAAAGCCGGCCGGCGGCGCAGGGTTTGTCCACGCGGGCAAGGTCGGCGCCGGCCACTTTGCGAAAATGGTTCACAACGGCATCGAGTACGGCATCATGCAGGCCTACGCCGAGGGTTACGAGCTGCTGGCGGCCTCAGATGTCGTCACTGACGTGCCGGGCGCGTTCCGCAGCTGGCGCGAGGGAACCGTCATCAGGTCGTGGCTGCTCGACCTGCTCTGCCGGGCGCTGGAGGAGGATCCCGGCCTGGCGAAGATCCGCGGTGTGGCGCAGGATTCCGGCGAGGGCCGCTGGACGGTGCAGGCGGCGATCGACCACGCGGTCCCCATGCCGGTGATCAGTGCGGCACTGTTCGCGAGATTCGCCTCACGCCAGGATGACTCCCCGGCCATGAAGGTCGTAGCGGCCCTGCGCAACCAGTTCGGCGGGCACGCGGTCACCGCATCCGGCACCGACCCCTCAGCCGGCTCGGCCCCTGCCTGACGTCCGCTCCTCCGGCGCCCCACGTGCCGCTTCCGGCGCCAGGGCAGCACCTGGTGGCGTCGGGCCTCCGGCCTGACGGTCCCCGCGAGTAGCCTCCTGGTGTGCACCTGTCCCGCCTCGCGCTCACTGACTTCCGGTCCTACGGGGCCGCGGACCTGACGCTGGGCCCCGGTGTGAGCACCTTTCTTGGTGCCAACGGCCAGGGAAAAACCAACCTGGTCGAAGCGGCTGCCTATGTGGCGACACTCGGCAGTCACCGGGTAGCGAGCGATGCGCCGCTGGTCCGCCGCGGTGCGGACCAGGCGGTGCTCCGCGCGCAGGTAGTTTCTGGCGACAACGACAGCCTGGTGGAAATCGAGATCAATGCCAGCCGGGCGAACCGTGCCCGGCTCAACCGCGCCCCGGTCCGGCCACGCCAGGTGCTCGGGGTGCTCCGTAGCATCCTGTTCGCGCCCGAGGATCTTGCGCTGGTCAAGGGAGACCCCGAGCAGCGCCGGCGTTTCCTCGACGACCTGCTGGCCGCCCGGGCGCCCAGGTACGCGGCGGTCCGGTCCGACTACGAGCGGGTGCTGAAACAGCGCACTGCCCTGCTCAAGACGCTGCGAAGCCGCTCGGCCAGCCGGTCGTACGCGGGCGCCGGCAGGCGGCGGCCGGATGGCTGGGATGAGCCAGAGGCGGCTGAGAACGGGCAGGAGACAGCACCCGGCTCCCCCACCCGGATGCTCGACGTCTGGGATGAGCAACTCGCCGCCGCCGGTGCCGAGCTGCTGGCGGGGCGGCTCCGGCTGACGGCCCTGCTCCGTCCGCTGGTGAACCAGGCCTACGCCGCCGTCGCAGGTGGCGGCGTGCAGGTGGGGCTCACCTATGGCCAGTCCGGAGGCGGGTCAGTCCTGGGGGGCACTCCGGGGAGCCCCGCACCGCCAGCCGACCGCGCGCAGCTCGCTGCGGAGCTGCGGGAGGCGCTTGGCAGGGTGCGGGCAGAGGAGCTGGAGCGTGGTGTCTGCCTGGTGGGACCGCACCGTGACGATCTTGAGCTCCGGATCGGCGACCTTCCGGCCCGCGGCTACGCCAGTCACGGCGAATCCTGGTCCACCGCCCTGGCCCTGCGGCTGGCCGCCTACGAACTGCTGCGCGCTGCGGGCGATGAGCCTGTGCTGCTTCTCGACGACGTCTTCGCCGAGCTGGACACGGGGCGGCGGGAACGGCTGGCCTCGCTGGTCGCCGGTGCCGACCAGGTGCTGGTCACGGCGGCGGTGCCGGAAGATGTGCCGGCGGCGCTGGCTGGAGTCCGGTTTGAGGTGGCCGGGGGGACGGTGACACGTGGCGGATGACCAGGACTGGCAAAAGCGCACCAAGCTCGCCGCAGACGAGCTCGCACGTGCCAAGGCGGACGCCCGGTCCCGGGGGCAGCGTCCCTCGGGGGAAGACGCGCGCGGTCGGCCCGCACGTGCTGACGACCCGCCGGGTCCCCGCCGCCCGCGCCGGCCGCGCCGGCCCGGCCGTGAGGACCCGCAGCCGCTTCGCAATGCCATCGACGGGCTGCTCACCGACCAGGGATGGAAGCGGGCCGTTGCGGCTGGCTCGGTCTTCGGCCGCTGGGAGCAGATCGTGGGCACGGACGTGGCGGCCCACACCCGTCCCGATCGCTTCAGCGACGGCGAACTCGTGGTGATAGCGGACTCCACCGCGTGGGCGACCCAGGTGCGGTTGCTGGCGGGACCGCTGGTGCGCAGGCTCAACGAGGAGATCGGAAACGGCTCGGTCCGGCGGGTGGTTGTGCGGGGTCCGGCCCCACCCAGCCGCATGGGCCCGCTGAGGGTACGCGGGGGGCGCAAGCCTAACGGTGACTACGGCTGAGCCGGACGGTTTTGCCAGGTAAAATAAGGAGAGCGCACCGGCCGGGAAGGCAGCGGGGGTTCCTGTGTGGCCGCGGGCGCATTCCTTCCAGGAGGAGCTTGTTCTTGTCCTACGATGCACGCTCGATCACGGTTCTTGAGGGCCTTGAGGCCGTCCGCAAGCGTCCAGGCATGTACATCGGCTCGACAGGCGAGCGCGGGCTCCATCACCTCGTGCAAGAGGTTGTGGACAACTCGGTCGATGAGGCGCTGGCCGGGTTCTGCGACCGGATTGAGGTCACCCTGCTCGCCGACGGCGGCGTGAGGGTCACTGACAACGGCCGTGGCATCCCCGTGGACGACCACCCGGTCGAGAAACGGCCCGCGATCGAGGTCGTCCTCACCACCTTGCACGCGGGTGGCAAGTTCGACGGTAAGTCTTATGCCGTCTCCGGCGGGCTGCATGGGGTCGGCGTCTCGGTGGTGAACGCGCTGTCGGCGCGGCTTGAGGCCGAGGTGCGCCGCGACGGTTACGTGTGGCGCCAGTCCTACCGGGTGGGCCAGCCGTCCACGGCCCTGACCCGGGGGGACGCCACGGACGCGACCGGCACCACGATCACGTTCTGGCCGGACGGGTCGGTGTTCGAGTCGACTGAATGGAACTTCGAGACCCTGTCGCGCCGGCTCCAGGAGATGGCGTTCCTCAACCGGGGCCTGGCGATCAGCCTCACCGACCAGCGCCCGGCCCATATCAACGGTGAGCCGCGGGTCGTGACGTACCGCTACGACGGCGGAATCGCCGACTTCGTGCGCTACCTGAACGGGACCAAGGACCCGGTGCACGGCTCGGTGATCGAGTTCGGCGACGAGGGCGACGGCATCGCCGCCGAGGTCGCCATGCAGTGGAACTCCTCGTTCGCCGAATCGGTGTACACCTTCGCGAACACGATCAACACCGCCGAGGGCGGAACCCACGAGGAAGGGTTCCGTGCCGCCCTGACCTCGGTCGTGAACCGTTATGCCCGAGAACAAAAACTGCTGCGCGACAAGGACGAGAATCTCACCGGTGAGGACGTGCGGGAAGGCCTGGCCGCGATCGTCCACGTGAAGCTGGCCAGCCCCCAGTTCGAGGGGCAGACCAAGACCAAGCTTGGCAACACCGAGGCGAAATCGTTCGTGCAGAAGGTCTGCAACGACCAGCTGCGCGACTGGTTCGACCGGAACCCGGGCGAGGCCAAGGACATCATCACCAAGTCCGCCCAGGCCGCGCGGGCCAGGATCGCCGCCCGGCAGGCGCGCGACCTGACCCGGCGCAAGAGCTTGCTGGAATCGACGACCCTGCCGGGGAAGCTGTCGGACTGCCAGTCGGGCGACCCGGAACGGTGCGAGATCTATGTCGTCGAGGGCGATTCGGCAGGCGGCTCTGCCAAGTCCGGCCGCGACCCCCTGTTCCAGGCCATCCTGCCCATCCGCGGCAAGATCCTCAACGTGGAGAAGGCCAGGATCGACCGGGTGCTGAAGAACAACGAAATCCAGGCGCTCATCACCGCCCTCGGCACCGGCATCCACGACGACTTCGACATCGCGAAGCTGCGCTACCACAAGATCATCCTGATGGCTGACGCGGACGTGGACGGCCAGCACATCCGCACCCTGCTGCTCACCCTGCTCTTCCGGTTCATGAAGCCGCTCATTGAGGCGGGGTATGTGTACCTGGCCCAGCCGCCGCTGTACAAGATCAAATGGGACGGGCGCGGGGTTGTTCCTGGTTACGCGTTTTCCGACCGGGAGCGGGATGCGCTCATCGAGGCCGGGATCGCGGCGGGCCGCAAGGACCCGCGTTCCCGGGAGGGGGTGCAGCGGTTCAAGGGCCTGGGCGAGATGAACGCATCGGAGCTGTGGGAAACCACCATGAACCCGGCCCGCCGGGTGCTGCTGCAGGTCACCCTGGACGACGCGGCCCAGGCGGATGAGCTGTTCAGCGTGCTCATGGGCGAGGACGTGGAGGCCCGGCGATCGTTCATCCAGCGCAACGCCAAGGACGTGAGGTTCCTCGACATCTGATGATGGCTGCCTGGCCCGGTCCGGCGGGCGGGACGGTCTGTGCCAGCCCGCGCTGCGGGCACGGCACCGGCAGCCGCGCGCCGGCGGGCGGCCAGGATGGCGCCCTTGACCGACCACCAGGCACGGGAAGGATCAGCAAGTGACGGACGTGGAGACGGGCACCCCGCAGCCGGGAGGGCATGACCGCACCGAGCCGGTCGACATCCAGGTCGAGATGCAGCGCAGCTACATCGACTACGCGATGTCCGTCATCGTCGGCCGTGCCCTGCCCGACGTCCGGGACGGCCTCAAGCCGGTTCACACCCGCATTCTCTACGCCATGTACGACGGCGGGTACCGGCCCGACCGTGGTTACTCGAAGTGCGCCAGGGTCATCGGCGATGTCATGGGGCAGTATCACCCCCACGGTGACCAGGCGATCTATGACGCCCTCGTGCGGCTCGCCCAGCCCTGGGCGATGCGGATGCCGCTGATCGACGGGCAGGGCAACTTCGGGTCGCCCGGCAACGACCCGGCTGCCGCCTACCGGTACACCGAGTGCCGGCTCGCGCCGCTTGCCATGGAGATGCTCCGGGACATCGACAAGGACACCGTCGATTTCCGGCCCAACTACGACGGGCGGTCCAGGGAGCCGGTGGTGCTCCCCAGCCGGTTCCCCAACCTGCTCGTCAACGGCTCCGAGGGAATCGCGGTGGGCATGGCCACCAAGATCCCCCCGCACAACCTCCGCGAGGTCGCCGCCGGCGTCCAGTGGTACCTGGAGAACTTCGAGACCACCGACGAAGAACTGCTCGAGGCGCTCATCAAGCGGATCAAGGGGCCCGACTTCCCCACGCGCGGGCTGATCGTTGGCCGCCGGGGGATCGGGGAGGCGTACCGGACCGGCCGCGGGTCCATTGTCATGCGGGCCGTGGTCGAGGTGGAGGAGGACCCGCGCGGCCGCACCTGCCTGGTCGTCACAGAGCTGCCCTACCAGGTCAATCCGGAGAACCTGGCTGCCAAGGTCGCGGAACTCGTGCGGGAGGGCCGGGTCGGCGGCATCGCCGACATCCGGGACGAAAGCAGTGGCCGCACCGGCCAGCGGCTGGTGATCGTGCTCAAGCGCGATGCGGTCGCCAAGATCGTGCTGAACAACCTGTACAAGCACACCCAGCTGCAGGAGACGTTTGGCGCTAACATGCTCGCGCTTGTGGATGGCGTGCCGCGGACACTGCGGCTGGACCAGCTCATCCGGCACTGGGTGGCCCACCAGATCAACGTCATCGTCCGGCGGACACAGTACCTGCTGCGCCGGGCGCAGGAGCGGGCGCACATCGTGCGCGCGCTGCTCAAGGCCATAGACCGGATCGATGAAGTGATCGCGCTCATCAGGGGCAGTGAGTCCGCGGCTGCCGCGCAGCAAGGGCTCATGGATCTGCTGGACATCGATGAAGAGCAAGCCCGCGCCATTCTCGACATGCAACTGCGCAGGCTCGCCGCCCTGGAGCGCCAGCAGCTCACAGACGAGTACGGCCATCTCATGGCGCAGATCGCCGATTACGAGGCGATCCTGGCCTCGCCGCCCAGGCAGCGGCAGATCGTCGGGGATGAACTCGCCGAGATCGTTGCCAAGTTCGGCGACGACCGCCGGACGGAGGTGATCGCCTACGACGGGGACGTGACGGACGAGGACCTGATCGCCGAGGAAGATGTGGTCGTCACCATCAGCCGCGGTGGCTACGCCAAGCGCACCAAGGTGGACCTGTACCGGGCGCAGCGGCGGGGCGGCAAGGGAGTCCGGGGCGCGCAACTGCGCACGGACGACATCGTTGAGCACTTCTTCGTGACCACGACCCATCACTGGATCCTGTTCTTCACGAACAAGGGCCGGGTGTACCGGGCCAAGGCATACGAACTGCCCGACGCCGCCCGGGACGCCCGCGGCCAGCATGTGGCGAACCTGCTGGCCTTCCAGCCAGACGAGCGCATTGCCGAGGTGATGGCACTGCGGGACTACGCCGATGCCCCGTACCTTGTGCTCGCGACCCGCGGCGGGCTCGTGAAAAAGTCACGGCTCACCGACTTCGACTCGCCCAGGGCCGGCGGCATCATTGCCATCAACCTCCGGGAAGACGATGAGGTCATCGCCGCCCGGCGGGTCTCCCCCGAGCAAGACCTCCTGCTCGTGAGCAAGAAGGCACAGGCGCTGCGGTTCCACGCTGACGATCACGCGCTGCGCCCCATGGGCCGTGCCACCTCTGGGGTGATCGGCATGCGGTTCGCCGCTGGTGACGAGCTCCTCGGAATGTATGTGATCAGGAATGGCGCGGATGTGCTCGTCGCAACCGCTGGCGGATATGCGAAGCGGACGCCGGCCGGCGAGTACCCGGTCAAGGGACGGGGTGGAATGGGAGTTGTGACGGCCCGGATCGTCGAGGGCCGTGGCGAGCTTGTCGGTGCGCTCCTGGTACTCCCAGATGATGAGGTCTTCGCGATCACGTCCGCGGGCGGGGTAATCCGCACGGCCGCGTCTGAGGTGAAGATGTCGGGCAGGCAGACCATGGGCGTTCGGCTGATGAACCTGGCCGACGGAGACAGCGTGGTGGCAATCGCACGTAACGCTGAGGCAGGCCCAGTTGCGGAGGGAGACCCAGCGAACGGCGGGGCACCGGAAACCCCGGACCCGGCTGCGGGCGATGTCGCGGGCGAGCACGGTGATGTCGCGGACGAGGCCGGAGATGCTGCGGACCAGGCCGGCGGCGAAACCCCGCCCGCCTGAGGCAACGCATCAAGGCGGGGGCGCGTCATAGGAGTACGACGGGGCCGGTTGGCCCGTTGCCGGTAGTGTGGGGAACCCGACCAAGACTCTTCCCCCGAGGAGGACGGCGTGGAGCACCGCGCGGAGCCATCGTCATGGCTGCCCGAAGGAACTGCGCCGGATGACACCTCGGCTGGAACGGACGCGACTGCGCAACTGCCTGACCCCGGCGAAGATCTGCCGTATGTGCCCAGGCAAGATGGATCTTATCCATATGCACAGCAGGGCTCGGTCGCGCACGGCCAGCAGGGCTCGTACGGGAAAGACACAGTGTCCGAGAGCCGCTATACCCCCTCGGCAAGCGCCCAGCACAGGGACGATCACCCGAAGCTGCCGTATCAGTCCGAGCTTTCGCCAGATCCATCCCCTGCGGTCTCACCGCCCGGCGGTGCGGCCGCGGTCGGGCATGCTCCGTCGACGGCCGGCCAGGCGCCTTTCGCCTCCTACCGTGCAGCGGCCAAGGCCAGGCCGTCAGCGACACCCGCCCGCCGGGCAAACCTGATCATCGCCCGGCTGGAGCCCTGGTCGGTCATGAAGTTCAGCTTCCTGATGTCCCTCGTTGCCTGGGTCGTGCTCTTCGTTGCCGTTGCCTTGCTTTATTACGCGCTCGCTGGCCTTGGCGTGTTCGACGCCATCGAGAGAGCGTTTCGGGGTGTCACCGCCAGCCAGGGGTCGGGCGGGGTGAACCTGAACCGCTGGCTCTCCGCCTCACGGGTGCTTGGCTACACGATGCTGATCGGCGCGATGAACGTCATCCTCATCACGGCCCTGTCGACGGTGGGAGCGGTGATCTACAACCTGGTCTCCTACCTCGGCCGGGGCATCGAGATCACGCTCAAGGAGCCCGAGTAAGAGAACGCAGAGGCCCGGGCAACAAGGGAGTCCGGGCGACACGCTACGCCCGCAGATGCGGTAACCTTTCCCGTCAGATTGGTCTTGTGGGCGCCAGGCAGGAAGCCGGGAGGCACGCGGACTGAGGGGCTATAGCTCAGCCGGTTAGAGCGCATCCCTGATAAGGATGAGGTCGATGGTTCAAGTCCATCTAGCCCCACAAGACATCAGCCCAGGTCAGCAGGCCTGGGCTCAGTTGTGTCTGCACTGTCTTGCCCGCCCCGTGCCACATTCTTGCCAGATGCATCCTCAGCGTCTGCCCGCCGGCCTTTACTTGCCGCAGTGACGGGCGATGCCGAAACGCACGGTGGTGGTCCGCCGCTGGACTTGGAACACAAGCGGAACGCAGGCCGAGCTAGACCGCAGGTAAAAGCCACTGTCACGATTCCGGCCTCGTTTCCCCAGTCGATGGCGGCGCGGTGCTGCCATCCCTGCGCCACCGAGATCAGGACCGGTGCGCTTCCTGTGTGAGTGATGCGAGTGAACAGCCCCCACTTCTGCCAGTAGCGCCACCGGCCAGTCCGTTCCTTCACCGCGTGGGGAATATAAAGGGGCGGGACGGCGACGACACCTAGAACAACTCTCTCGCCGTCCCACAGGGCCTGGCTCGATTTCACCTGGTTCGGCGGGAAGCACGCCGCAGGCCAAGTGGATGCGGAACGCCCGGTGGGCTGTCCGGCCCTCTGTGCCGTATTGACACCACGGCTGCACGCCGCGAGTGCAAGAGCCAGCACAGGCGCGAGGAACAACACCACCAACCGCTGCCGACGTAGCCACCGGGGCACAGTTCAAGTACAGCACCGCAACGTCAAGGCAGCTACGGTCGCACACCAGGGAAGCCACTTGGCCCTCCCGTGTCTGTGGACCAGACATGGTCGGGCTAACGGAACCGCTCACACTTTGAGAGCCTGTCCTTCGAACAGGTAGCCGAATGGCTTCGGGCCCCGCATGTAGTAGTTCTCCACCCCGGTCAGCTCAAGGCCGGACTCAGCCACGAGCCGGTCGATGGGCCGGTTGAGCGGCAGGACAACGGTCATGATCTGTCTCCTTCGCGGTGGTAGAGGGGCGTCGGCACGCAGCCCCTTGGTTCCGTGCGGCGCGTGTGCGAGTTCCACTCATCTCGATGTCGTCAGTCCTCGCGGAATCCCTCGCCCAGCAGCGCGTGGCGGAGCCGCGTGGCGCTGGCGGACTGCGCCCACCACACGCCGCCGCCGTGCGCGGTGAAGACCCAGGCCGACTCGTGCAGCTCGACGTTTATGTCGAGAGCGGCGCCGCGAAACGCCTCGCGCAGTAACTGCAGGTCGGTTATTGGCATGTCGGTGGCGCCGGGGATGTGGGGGCTGGAAGGGTCTGGGTCGGCCATCCTGAATCGTCTCTCCTGATCTTTTGCACCCGGTTGCGGTGCGGTCCACACAGGAGCTAAGCGTTTCCGGTTGCCAGGGCCGCTGGCACCCCGTTGCTGGCACACTGTGAACGTTTCCAGCTACAGTCGGAGAAACGTCCAAAGTGTCCGGAGAGGGTCGTGACCGTGCCAAACGTGGCTCTCCGCCAGGCGATGGCCGATGCGAGGATGACCGAGCACGCACTAGCGCGCCAGGTGGGGGTTGACGAGAAAACCGTGTTCCGGTGGGTGGCACAGGATGACCGCATCCCGCACCCCCGGCACAGATGGGCCGTGTGTGAGGCCCTGGGAGCTGATGAGTCCGTGTTGTGGCCCGATGCGATCCGCGCGGCGGTCAAGACGGGTCCTGACCGTGAGATCGCCGCCGCCTACCCCTACCGGTCGGCCTGCCCCGCATCCCTGTGGCGCAAGCTGATCACAGGTGCCTCCAGCGAGATCACCTTCGCCGGGTACACCAGCTACTTCCTCTGGATCGAGCAGCCGAACCTCGGAGCCGCGCTGCGCCGCAAGGCCGCCCAGGGCTGCCAGGTCCGGTTCCTGGTCGGAGACCCTGACAGCGAGGTGACCCGCCGCCGGGAGGAAGCCGAGGCAACGTCCCTGACGGTATCCACCAGGATCGCCGTCACCCTGGAGCAACTGGAGCGGCTGCGGGGAACCGCCGGGATCGAGGCCCGGTTCTCCGACCGGCACATCGCGCTGTCGGTGTTCGCCTTCGACACCGACATGATCGTGACGCCGCACCTTGCGAACCTGGTGGGCCACAACTCGCCGGCGTCGAGCGGGCTTTCCGGACCTTCAACACCGACCTGGACATCCGCCCGATCCGCCACCGCACCGAGGACCGGGTCCGCGCCCACGTGTTCTTGCGGATGCTGTCGTACTACCTCACCTGGCACATGCAGG
>WNGG01005103.1_pt1 | contig 14659 bp, 9 predicted proteins | sample 5400661 | NCBI WGS metagenome assembly WNGG01 (sample SAMN13153372, study PRJNA577476) | soil metagenome | isolation source: 100 cm soil or saprolite under Garry oak tree replicate 1 | place: USA:California | collected 2016-06-15
GAAGATTCGTCCTTGGCGAAGCGCAGGGTGAAAAAACTTTGTGCGTCACGATTCGTCAAGATTCGCGCCGACTCATTGTCGATCTTGATCGATTCGTCGCCGAATCCGTGCGTGCAATAAACGTCCTGAACGAGCCGGGCGAACTCATCATGCGTGATCGTCTCCTGATATTTTTCCAGCACGCTCCACTGCGGATGCGTCCCGAGAGTTCCGAGATTCTCGACAGCCTGACCGCTCTGCGAAAAGATCGACGAGCAAAGCGCCAGCAACGCGACCCGGATCTGCACTCCCCTGCGACGGAACATCGACAATTGGATTTCGCTCTCTTTAATACGATGCTCGTCGAATGCTAACGATACTTTTCCTGGGTGACGTCGTTGGCGAACCGGGACGCAAGGCGGTCATCACGCGATTGCCGCAATTGAAGGAAGAGCACGCGATCGATTTCACGATCGTCAACGGTGAGAACGCGGCCGGCGGTCGCGGCATCACTGGGAAGATCACGATTGAGCTTTTGCGCGCGGGAGTGTCCGTGATCACGACCGGCGATCATATTTGGGACCAAAAAGATGTTGTCGCCTTTCTCGATCTCGAGCCGCGGCTGCTCCGGCCGATAAATTATCCGGCTGGCGCGCCCGGCCATGGAACAATTGTGCTGGAGACGGCCAAGGCAAAAATCGGCGTAATCAACGTGCAAGCGCGCACGTTTATGCAGCCGATTCTGGAGAATCCATTTCAGGCAGTGGAAGCAGCCGTCGCAAAAATGCGTGAGGAGACCGCGAACATCGTGGTCGATGTCCACGGTGAGACGACGAGCGAGAAAATCGCGCTCGGCCGGTTTCTCGATGGAAAAGTTTCGGCTGTGATCGGCACCCACACGCATGTGCAAACGGCGGATGAACAAATTTTTCCTGGCGGCACAGCATTCATGTGCGACGCGGGAATGTGCGGCCCGGTCAATTCCATTCTGGGGCGCGCTATCGAGCCGATCCTGCAACGTTTCATTTCAAATCTGCCCGCGTCATTTCCGGTCGCGGCCGGAGAAGTGCGGCTGCGTGGCGCTTTGATCGAAATCGACCAAACAAGCGGTCGCGCCCTGCGCATCCTGCGAGTGGACGAAGCCGCTCCAACGTTCAGCGAAACATCCGCCGAGATTTCGCCCGAAACAACTGGCGATCCGCCTTAAGCCTCAGCTCAAGACTTGCTGCCGTTCTGCGAATCGACCGTTTCTTTCGGCGGCGCGAATCGCCTTTTCCGGCGGCTCGCCGGCAACGGCGAAAGCGTCATGGTTACGTTGCGGCCGGTGATCTTCGGTTCCATTTCCACTTGCGACATGCCCGAGAGATCGTCGCGCACCTTCACCATCAGCTGCATGCCAAATTCCTGGTGCGCCATTTCGCGGCCGCGAAATTGGAGTTGGACACGCACCTTGTTGCCGCGCTCGAGAAATTCTTCGCCGTGCCGAATTTTCGTCAGGTAATCGTGATCATCGATGTTCACCCGGAACTTGATCTCCTTCAGTCTCGTGCCGGACGGTTTCTTGTCCTTTTCCTGCTTCGATATGTCGTAGCGAAACTTTCCCAGCGCGACGATCTTACAAACCGGCGGCGCCGCCGTGGGCGCAACTTCCACAAGATCGAGACCGCGACCTTGAGCTTCGCGCAAGGCGTCGGACAATTTCATGACGCCAAGCTGTTGACCGGAGGAGCCTAAAATGACCCGGACTTCGCGGGCGCGAATCCGACCGTTTACACGAAATTGTGGTTGCAGATTAAATCAAGCTCCTGGCCGGCGAAGCGGGAGTGCACCGTAACGCCGTTATTTCGTTCATCGCAAATCCTCACGTTCGGCTTTCGCAAAACGCTGACACACTCGGCCTCGCCGCGGCTGCGATGACCGCGACGACGGGCCCGCAAATCGCGAGCCGAGGGGAAGTTGTAAGCAACATTTCTGCCCTGGCAAGATGAATCTGATTGTCGATCTTGTTTTCATTGAGCAGGTGGCGCGCCGAAATGGGCGGCAAACGCCGTATAAGCTTCGGCGTCGTCAAGCATGGCATCGAGCGCCGCGGCCAATGGTTGCAATTTCGCAAAGCCGGAAAAAACCGCACGGTCCCCAATTTCGCTGTCGAGCACGAAGGTTGGCCGCTGTGTCACTTGCAACAAGTGAAAATCGGCCGTGTCTGCGCGCACCCGTGCTTCAACAACTGGCGAACGCGCGCGCTCGAGTAATTTTTTTGCATCGACATTCGCGGCGCGCGCGCCGATCTCCGCGGTTATTTCCCATTCGCCGGTTCGCTTTCCCTCGCGCAAGCCCGCGTATGCGAGGGCAAGCCGAACGCGATCGTCGATAATTCCATAATCTTTGGCGGCGACCGCCACGCAATTTGGCGCCAGATATTCCGACCGGACGGGTTCATCGTACCAAGCGGTGCTCAGCATAACTGGCGAGCGCATGAGCATTCCGCTACGGCGATAAAACCATGCCTCCTGCGCACGCGAAAGCGGCAGTCCAGTTTTATCGAGCAGCGCGATCTTCCACTGAAATTCGACTTGGCCGTGATAGCGTTTTTTTAATTCGGCCCAGGCCGGCTCGGCCCAAAAACACCACGAGGAAATCACATCCAGATAATAGGTGACGGAAAGGCGCATCGTCTTCCTATGTTGAACGTTCAACGCCCAAGTTCAACATTCAACTTCCAAAGTATTTACCTGGTTGCCGCTAAGATCGATATGGTGGATTTGAATCACATTTTTCTTTTCATCGCGGTGATTTCGCCACTGCTCGTTTTGGCGCGCGCGTGGCGTCCTGGTGGAACTCATCGCGGCTGGCGCATCGCCGCTCTCGTCGTTCTCGCGATTACGGCTGCATCCTGGGTTGTTTTCCGGCAACAAGCTGGATACATCGGCGGCAGCGTTTGGTTCGCGCTCTTGTTTGTTCCTGCGATCGGGTTGCGAAAAGTGACCGAGCTGGCCGCACAAGATCGCTACCGATCAGCGAGAAAACTCGCGACCGCGCTCCAAATTCTCCATCCGAGCGCAGAGTTGCGCGAGCAGGTTGCCTTTTTTCGCGTCCTGGAATCGCGTCAGAATGATGAAAATGCTGCCTCGCCCCTGCCGATCCAACGCGGCATGAGACAGCAAGATCGACATCGTCATCTCTGGAAAGCGCCCGCGGTTCTCGTCTTTATTCTCCTGAATATTGCGGTGTTCCTTTTCGAGATTTCATTCGGTGATTGGACCGATCCTGGAACTTTGCACCAGCTCGGTGCGCTCGAACCTTACGCAGTCGTGGTGCAGGGCGAGTACTGGCGTCTTTTCACCGCGCTTTTTTTACATGCCGGCTCCGCCCATCTCTTTTTTAACCTTTTTGCACTTTACGTTCTTGGCCCGCCGCTGGAGCGATCGATCGGCGCGTTGCGGTTTGCGGCCTGTTATTTAATTTCCGGATTTGGATCCAGCGGGGGTGTTGTGCTGCTCACCATGTTTGGGCTCGTTCACGCCACACAACTCGTCGGCGCGTCCGGATGTGTAATGGGTATCGTCGGCGCATGGGCGGGATTTTTACTTCGTCATCATCACGTGCCGCGCGCCAGGCAGCGCCTGGCCAACGTCGCGATGATCGTTGTGATTCAGGTCGCGTTCGATCTCTCCACGCCGCAAGTGAGCATGGCGGCGCATCTGTGCGGATTGATTACGGGCTTTTTCGCCGGACTTGCCATCGCGCCGAAGAAGATCCCGTTGAGACAGCCGGCCCGCATCATGCAATAACGGCACAATTGGCCCACGTTATGCACGAAAGAAGATCGACATCTTCCTTCGAGGCAATACTTGCCCCATGAACTTTTCCTGATTAACTGCCGCTCAATTTCCTCCGCTCCGCGCCCATGCCGACCTTTCAAACTTATAACGTGACGCCGACTCTGCCGGCTGCGCTCGAGCCGTTGCGCGAGATGAGCTTCAATCTTTGGTGGACATGGGAGCCTTCCGCGCGCCGCCTTTTCCGGCATCTCGACCCCGAGCTTTGGAACCGGACGAATCATAATCCCGTGCGCATGCTCCAGCTCTCGCGCCAATCGCGCCTCGAAGAAGTCTCGCAGGACAAAGCTTTCCTGCGCGAGCTGAAGCAGGTTCATGATGCATTCCGCAATTATCTTGGACGCGAAGACACCTATGGAAAAACGGGCGAGGGCAGTGCGATCAAAAATCCGATCGCCTATTTTTCGGCCGAGTTTGGTTTTCACGAATCGATCCCAAATTATTCCGGCGGTTTGGGCATTCTGGCGGGCGACCATTGCAAATCGGCCAGCGATCTCGATCTCAACTTCGTCGCGATCGGCCTGCTTTATCGACATGGTTATTTCAAGCAGCAGATCGACAAGGAGGGCTTGCAGGAAGCAATCAATCTCAATCAAAACTTCCACCATTTGCCGATCCGCGAGATGCGCCGCGGCGACGCGAACCTGCTCATCTCGGTGCGAATTTTAGATCGCGAAGTTTTCGCCAAGGTTTGGCAACTGCAGGTGGGCCGCGTCAGCCTTTATCTTCTCGATACCGACACTCCGGAAAACAATGCCGAGGACCGATTGATCACCGCCGAGCTTTATGGAGGCGATCTCGAAATGCGGATGCGGCAGGAGATCATGCTCGGGATTGGCGGGGTCAAAGCGCTGAGCGCGCTCGGCATCGAAGCAGAAGTGTTTCACATGAATGAGGGGCACTCGGCCTTCCTCGCGCTCGAACGCATTCGTCTCAATGTGGTCGAGAGGAAGCTGGATTTTTATTCCGCGCTGCAAGTGGCAGCTGCGGCCAACGTTTTCACCACCCACACGCCCGTGCCGGCTGGCAACGATTCGTTCCCGCGCGAGATGATGAAAAAATATTTTGGCGGTTTTGCGAAGGAATTGCAGATTCCATTCGAGGAACTTTTCCGCTTCGGACAATCAAGCGTCGATCCCGCCGATGCTTTCAGCATGACGATTCTTGCTCTGCGGCTCAGCCGGCAGGCGAACGGCGTGAGCAAATTGCACGGCGACGTGAGTCGCGCGCTCTGGAAAGATGTTTGGGCCGGCGTGCCCGTTCACGAAGTGCCTATCGTCAGTATCACCAACGGCATTCACACCAAAACCTGGATGGCGCCGGAGTTTTCCGCGCTCTATCACAAGCACCTCGGCGATTGGGAAGAGCAGCTCACTGAGCCGGATTTCTGGCGTCGCGTCGTCGACATTCCCGATACGCAACTTTGGGAGACGCATCAAAAACTTAAACTTCGTCTCGTCGAGTTTGTGCGCGAGCGTGTGCGCATGCGCCGGGAGCGCACCGGCGAATCGCCGGAAGCGATTCGCAACGTCAATCTCATTCTCGATCCGGAAATTTTGACAATCGGATTTGCGCGACGCTTTGCCACCTACAAACGCGGCGCGCTTTTATTTAACGACAAGGAACGGCTGCATCGATTGCTCAACGACACGACGCGGCCGGTGCAGTTTATTTTCGCGGGCAAAGCCCATCCGCGCGATGAAGCCGGCAAGGCGCTCATCCAGCAGGTCTACAAATTCAGTCGCGAAACTGGCTTCGGGAACCGCGTCGTTTTTATCGAAGACTACGACAGTTACATCGCCCGCCGTCTCGTGCAGGGGGTTGATCTGTGGCTCAACCATCCGCTGCGCCCGCTGGAAGCGAGCGGCACGAGTGGAATGAAATTGGCGCCGAACGCCGGGATCAACCTCAGCGTCCTCGATGGCTGGTGGCGCGAAGGTTACAATGGCAACAACGGCTGGGCGATTGGCCCCGAGATCGACAACGGCACGGTCGAGTTTCAAAACGAAGTGGACGCGAGCAGCCTTTATCAATTGCTCGAAAACCAGATCATCCCACTTTATTACGCGAAACCGGACGGCAAACTTCCCCTCGCCTGGTTGCAATTGATGCGCGAAACAATTCGCAGCATCACGCCGGCTTTCAACACGCACCGGATGGTGAAAGAATATGCGGAGCGCCTCTACATTCCAGCCGCCAGATCGCACCAGGATTTTTCCCGCGACAGTTGCACTGCGGCCACGCAACTGAGCCAATGGAAAGCGCAGATGCGCAAAGATTGGCCGCAAGTGCGTATTCAGGACGTGCAAGTCGGCAATCAAGATAGACAAAGCATTTCGGTCGGCGAATCGCTGCAACTAAGCGCGCGCATTCATCTCGGCGCGGTCGATCCGAAACACGTTCGCGTCGAAGCCTACCATGGCGAAGCCGATAATGGCGGCATTCGCAATCCCGCTGCCACCGTTCTCGATCAAAGCAGCCAGGTCGATGGTGACGGCAATTATCTTTACCAAGGATCGGTTCCGGCGTCCGAGAGCGGCGCCTACGGATTCAGTGTTCGCGTCGTCCCGACGCACCCGCACCTCATGCAAACACACGAGCTGCGGCTGATCACCTGGTCGTGAACTTGCCGGGGTAGCGCGCGCGTCTCGTGCGTGCTGTTCCGCGTCTCGCGGAACAGAAAAGTTGCTGATTAACGTTGCGAGGAACGAGAATGTTTTGGAACAATGTCGGACGAGACGTCCGCCATCGCGCGCGGGACACGCGCTACCCTTCAATCGCGCTGAGCGCTTTCATAAACTCAGCGAAATCTTTGCCATTGCGCGCGGCGTGGTTGAGAGCCTCAAGGCGCGCATCCAGAAATGCTTCCGGCAAAGCAACGCGACGCGACTGCGATCCGTTTGCGAAAACTATTTCGTCCCACTGAATCGAGTAAATTTCGTCGTTGAAGCGGGCGACCGAGCGACCACGGAAAAATGCGCGCGTTGTTTCCGGCGGTGTAAAGATCGACATCTTGATCTCGTCCTCGATCACGACGCGCCGCATCGAGCCTTGACGCATCAGCTCGTAATACAATCCGCGCTCAAGATCGACATTATGATATTCGAGATCGATCGATTGCAGCCACGGATCGCCCCAGGAAAGCTTCTCTTCTTCCTGCAACGTGTTGAGCAGAAATTTCTTGGCCGTCCAATCGACGCGATCGCGCGTCGTCATCACATCGCGCTGTAAATCATTCAGGACATTTTCCCATTCGCGCAAAATCCATTGTCGATCTTCCGAGGTGTCGATCTTGGCGGCAGCCCGAAGATAAATGCGCTGGACATCAATCGCAGAGATCTTCCGGCCATCCTTGAGCTCGATGATCCAATCGTAAGTTTGATCGCGGCTGATCGATTTGTTCGCGTCAATCGGCTGCGCGATTTCAAGCTGTGGCGCCTCGCCGCATTCAATAAGATCGAGCACGAGCGCGGTCGTCCCGATTTTCATCGCCGTCGCCCATTCGCTCATGTTCGAGTCGCCCAGGATGACGTGGAAGCGTCGATAACGGCTGGCATCGACATGCGGTTCGTCGCGGGTGTTGATGAGCGGCCGCCGGTTCATCGTGTCGATGCTGACGATGACGCTAAAAAAATCCGCGCGCTGCGAGATTTGATACACGCCGGGCTGACTCGCCGCGCTCTCGGCTTCGATGCCCATTTTTCCGGCGCCGGCAAAAATTTGGCGGGTGATCAAAAACGGCAGGATGGCGGCGACGAGCCGATCCCACGCCACATCGCGGCGCATGAGGTAGTTATCGTGGCAACCGTAGCTGTGCCCGACAAAGTCGGTGTTGTTTTTGTAAAGACGAACCTCGCACCCGGGTGGAAGTTTCGCGTTTCGACGCCGCGCGCACTCGGCCAGGATGCGTTCGCCGGCCTTGTCCTGCGCGACAACTTGCCTGAGCATGCTGCATTCCGGCGTGGAATATTCCGGATGCGCGTGATCGTTGTAAAAACGCGCGCCGTTTGAAAGGACAAGGTCGCTTTTGATTTCCTCGAAACTGAGTGGCCGGTTCTTGTCGATCTCGTAATAAGCCGATTCGTCCGTGTCCTGGAGCAATTCCCGGGCGCGAAAACCGCGCGCGTCCAGATGCGGATCCTCCAGTTCGTAATCCCATTTCATCAGCGCGCCGTGTTCGGTGTAGCGCCGCACCAGCTCGATCGACTCCGCTACAACATCGACATTTTCCGCGCCGCTGACCGTGATGCCGTACTCGGTCTCGAGTCCAAAGACGCGTTTCATTTCCGCGCGCGGTTCGCCCATAATAGCGGGAAGCTAACAGCTTCCCTACAGTTCTCGGGAGCGCGCGATCATCAGATGACGCCGGATGATGCGCGCGATCGCAAATCGGACATTGGCTTCACCGGCGCAATTTTGACGACGTTTTCGGGATCGTAGTTGATGAGCTTGAGCCATTCCTCGATGACGTCGGTTGGCGGGAAGATGTCGTTCTCGATGTACTCGGCGTGGAAGGAAATGCGCAGATCGTCTTCGCGAATTCCTTCTTCCTGCTGAGTAGCGATGGCGCGTTTGATCGCGATCGCCTTGGCGCGCTCAACAATGGAGGCAATGATCGCGCCGCTGAGCAAGTCGCTGCGATAGAGAACTTCTTTTCGTCCGCTGCGCAGCGTTACTTCAAGAAATTTATTTTCCTCGCAGCGGGCAAATTGGTTCTCAATCAAACGATCGATCAGCCGGTCGATCGCCTCGCCGATCATGGCACTCTCCTTGGTCAGCGCTCCATCGTATGGCAAATCGTTCGTCAGATAAATTCTGTAAATATCTCGTGCGCCCTGCTTGTTCGGACGATTCACTTTTATTTTGCGATCGATCCGTCCGGGACGCAGGATGGCGGGGTCGATCAAGTCGGCCCGATTGGAAGCGAGAATAATGACGACATCGTTGAGCGAATCGATCCCGTCCATTTCCGAGCAAAACATCGGCACGAGCGTCGAGAGAATGCTTGAGTAACGCGAGGCGCGGCGCGTCCCGAGAATTGATTCGGCCTCGTCGATAAAAAGGAAAGGCATCAAACCTTCCCGCCGTTTTTCACGCGCGGTCGCGAAAATCTCGCGCACCATCCGCTCCGATTCGCCCACCCACATGTTCAAAATTTCGGGACCTTTGACGTGCATGAAATATTCGCGCATCTCCACTCCGGTTTTTTCGCGAAGTTGTTTGGTCAAATTGTAGGCGGTCGCTTTCCCGATGAGGGTTTTGCCGCAACCGGGCGGACCGTAGAGAAGAAAACCTTTCGGAGTAGCGTGCTGGAATTTTTTGAAAAGATCGACATGCAACAACGGAAGCTCGATCGCGTCCTTGATCGCCTGAAGCGCCGCTTCCTGGCCGCCGACTTTTTCCCACGGCAGCTCGGGCACAGTGTCGAGATAATGCTCGTGCGATTTCGTGCTCGAGAGCATCTCCAGCGCCATCCGATAGTTTGAATCGACCCGCACTTCGTCACCCGATTTCAATGTCGATGTGGCCAGGTCGGCCGAGCGTTGCAACACCATCGAGTGGGTTCCATGCTCGGAACCGACGCGCAACCGGTCTTCGCCGATCACCTCCGTGATCTTGGCCACCGGACCGGCCGTTTCAAATCCAAGATCGCCGACGATGACGAACGCTTCATTCACCAAAACGCGCGTGCCCTTTTTCAATTTCGCCAGCGGAATGCGGGGATCGATATTGCAATAATAATCGGCGCCGCCGACCACGATGTGCGCCGTGTCACGCGAGGTCGCGCCCAGAAACGTGCCGATGCGGTTGGCCGGCGAAGTCACTTTTTTAATGACTTCCTCCAGCTTTTCGATCATCTGGCGCGCTTCGACAATCGTTTCTTCCCGGGCCGAAATATCGGGCCGCAGATCGAGCAGCTCGCGCCGGATGGGATCGCCCGGCGGAAGGGACGCGATCACGCGGTCGAATTGCCCGAGCAGTGGAAGCTCGCGCGTGCTTTCGCCGAACTCTTCCGATTCTTTGGTGCGCTCGTCGCTCATCGGTCTTCCCAGTCCATCCCCAAATCGAACACGATTATAACTTTTCCCGCGAAACTTCGCAAACTTTGACCCTGAATGCTGCCCGAATGTTCAACCCATCATGTCGATCTTGTGTTGCGGAAAAGATCGGACAGGGGCGCGTGCTGCGAAATGTGCAGATGCTGGATGCAACAGCCTGCCCTGAGCGACAGTCGAATGGGTCACGTTGCTTGCGGCTGAGGACAGCCGCCTCTACAATCTCGTTTCGCGAGGAGCCTTAGCTCAATTGGTTAGAGCGCCGCCCTGTCACGGCGGAGGTTGCGGGTTCGAGCCCCGTAGGCTCCGAGGTTCTCACTTCCCATTCATGCGCAGCACCGAATCAGAAATGAAACGAAACCGCTCCGCGCAATCGGTAATCGGGCACGACTTGCAACGCCGTATTGTCGATCGAAACCGGAAACTCGGCAGCAATTTCGGCGCTGAACCGGCCGCGCGATGCAATTAGCCTAGGGCCGAGAAAAACGGAAGTAATGCCGGTGTCCTCGGCCGGCTTGCCGCGGAATCGATCGACGTCTTTGTATTCGCCGGAAGCGACGAATTGCAGACCGATAATCATGTCCTGTCGCCGAATGAAATAGTAACCCGGTCCGCCGCTCCAGGTCAGATCGTTTGCGAAATGATATTGATGCGTGCCGTCGCCGCGCAATGTGAACTGCACGTTCGTTTCAAAGAAAACATTTTTATATCGCAACGACGTTTGCTCGCCAAAAACGCCGTCGTACGATCCAGTCCCGAGCGTCAGATCGTGGCCGTGAATTCCGCTCTCGGGTGCACCCGGAATTTCCACTTCGTGAAATTCTTCCTCGAGCCGGCTGCTGTCGCCAGTCGGAAATTTTATTCCGGTGAGCAAAATCGCCGAGGCCGTGAAATCCGGCTCATGCTTAATTGCGATGGGATTTTTGCCCTCGACTTCAAATGTTCTGCGAGCCGGCGACGAATAGTGAAAGGCCACCGTCTTTAATAGCAGCGAGACATCGCCGAGGCCGGAGACCGTGCCGCGATCAATCGCGAAACCTTCCGGCCTTTTGAATTCGCGATAAATGAGAGGAAGGTTGATCTGCAGGGCGAAGCGGCTCGTGATGTCGTAACCGGCCACGAGCTGCGTAATTGAACTGTTTTCGTACTGCCCGGTTGGATTTGCGACTTCGCGGCCGTCTATTTGAACGGTTGCGAAACGGGTGAATTGTTCGCTGGCCGCCGCATACCATCCGGCCAACCACGAAGGCGACGGAGTCAATTCCATCGCTGGCATTGCTTCCAGTTGCGGCGTGTAACAACCGCAAAGATCGCAGGCTCGGCTCATGAATTCGCCGCCGCTGATAAGAATGAACAAGCAAAGCAAACGTAAAATTTTCATCTCTTTCCGCCGAAAACGGGAACGGCACCACGAAATACCGCGACAGTCCCCGATTCTTGATGCGCAGGGCTGCGATCCGTGCAGACGCACGGCGCAACCGATCTCGATCGCAGTTAGCTCAAGGAGCGAGGCGGAGGAACCGGCGGCAAGTGTGCGATTTCAGGAAAAGAAAACCTAACCGGTGCGTGGGCGAGCGGCGCAAACGCTGAGATTAAACGAATTGTGCGCACCGAACAGATCATGTCGATCTTCGGAGTTGTCGACTGCAAATCAGTTTTCTTTTCGGAGTTTTTGCCCGCGTTCACGGCGTGACAAAGCGAGCACGGATGCGCGCCGTCAAATGTTTGCGTTATCGCGGCGCGAAGCGGTGCGTGCTTCGAGTACTCAACAATCATTGTCGTCCACGCGAGCGACTGAAGCGCGATCCAATGCAGACCAATTGCGCAGCAAAGCGCGAGAATCGTCACAAAGCGGCCAGCAGCGCGAAACATTTTCATGAGGCTAGTGAGCGGCGATATGAATGTTAATGTGGTAGAGCCGTCCGGACGCTCCCTCGACTCCGCTCAGGACGGGCTCCGCGCGGCGTCCCTACCTTTTCGGAACAAAAGTGCCGTTACCTTCGTCGAGATAAATTGTCAATCCAACGTGCGCGACCCGCAGCATTTGCTCCCATTTTCCGGAAGAAAATTCGTGTGCCGATTTTATTGTCTCGCTGCTGGTCTCAGGTACTCGCGCGGCTGGGTGCATGGCTTCCACCAAGACACGCCCATCCAATTTTTCTGCTGAGCTAATTCCGAGCACCGCCAGAATTGTCGGCGTAAGATCGACGTTGCCGCTTGGCAGATTGTCTGTTTCACCGTGGCGAAAATCCGGGCCGGCGGCGATGAGCATGTTGTGCATGTCGAAGCGGCTGAGCGTTGCGTGCGTCCCATTGCCTGCTTTCCGCTGCCAATCGGCGTCGATCATCCCTGGAATGCCGAACTGATTTTTGTCTTCACTCCAACGAAAGGACATCACCACATCCGGAGCGCCCTCCTTGTCGATCTTCGCCGCATCGAGACCGAAAGTTCCTTCCATCGGTTCTCTTGTGAAAATGACGCCGGCAGAATCGGATTGCTGCAAAAATTCGACCAAACGACGCGTCACGATCGTGTCGTGCCCGATCACATAAAAGAGAGCCGTACCGCCGTTGCCGTCGAGCATGATCTGGCCGGGTTTCGGTTCGCTCGTGAACTCAGTGACGACGTCGAAGCCGGCGTCTTTCAAAATTTTTCGCAAGTCGATTGCACGCTCGATCGTGGAGAAGCCGTGATCGGAAACGACAAAGATATCCGTTGTCGCTTTTAGTCCGCCTAAGGCGGATCGATCCAACGCCGCGAGAACGAGCGCAAGATCGTCATCAGCGGATTTGATCGCGGCGAGCGCCTCCTTTGAACCCGGCGCGGTTTCATGTTGAGTTCCATCCGGCTCGCTCAACCACAAAAGCGAAAACGGGGGGACGCCGTTCTTCCAAAAAATGTCCTTCAATGCTTTCGTGGTCCAAGAATCCTTCTGGGCAAAACTAAGCGCCGGAAATGGACCGAGCAGCGAGACAACGGATGAAAGCGCCTCGGGTGAGCGCATCTGGCCGGAGAAAAGCGCCGCAGAATTTTTGTCGCGTGTTGAGTCGAGATGTCGATCTTGCAAAAGCCCAACGGTTTTCGCCGTGGCCACGACAGTTTGCCGGCCGCTTGCGCGAACAAGCTCGGCGATTGTGGGCAGCGCAACGTACTTCCCACCGGAAATCTCGTCGCCTTTCCGCACAACGTCCGGATCTTCGACGTCGATTATTTTCCGGTTGTCGATCTCGGGCCGATATTCGTGGTTCGCAATGATTCCGCTGCGCCCGGGATAAACGCCGGTGACGAGCGCCGCGCCGTTCACATTGGTCGCGCTCGGGTAAACCGAATGATGATTGCGAAAGACCACACCGGCTCTAGCCAATTTCCAAAGTGTCGGACTGTCTGTTTCACTCACGAGATCGGGGCGCATTCCATCCCAAACAATCAGCACGACGTGCTTTGAAACTGGCGGCAAATCCTCCGCGAATGCGATTCCGCACAAGATCGACATCGACAAAATCGAGAATCTCTGCGCAAAAGCGCGGCCGACTCGGTTTTTCATCGCGTTACGGATCATGCCGAGATTTGGGATGGCTGCTAATAAACAATAAGGATGCGATTCCGCCGGCGAGCGCTAGCGCCGCGCCGATCGACATGACCGTGCGAAAACCGTGCACGAAAGATTCGTCGATTGCTTTACGCAACATCTCGCGCATCGGCGGCGCGATCTCTTTGGGAAGCGTCGCCGCGGCCAGATTGATTCTTTGGTCGTTCAACAAGTGTTTTGTGGTGGCAGGCACTTGAGCTTTGGACAAATGCTGGTCAAGCGAGCGATTGAATGCATTCAGCATGACGATGCCGAGGACAGCGATCGCGAGCAGCGCGGCCGCGCGCGAGACCGCGTTGTTGATTCCCGAGGCGACGCCAACGCGATTGCGCGGGACCGCACTCATGACAGTTGTGGTCAGCGGCGCGACGCTGACGGCCATGCCGATGCCCAACACGAAAATCGCGGGAAAAAATTTGCTCCAGTAATTGGCTCCCACCCCCGGCACAATGAAAAGAGCAAAGCCGGTCGCGGCGATGACTGGGCCGATGATGAGGGGAAGTTTAGCTCCATAACGCTGCACCAAACCGCCGGACCATCGCGACAAAAAAAACATGATCAAAATAAATGGAAGCAAGGACGCGCCGGCGGCGGTGGCTGAGTAGCGCTGCACCTGAATCAAATTCAGGGGCAGGAAAAAGAGCGTGCCGCCGAGAGCGCTGTATAAAAGAAGCGTGAGCAAGTTCGCACCGGTAAAATCAGGCGAACGAAAGAGAACGAGCGGTAACATGGGGTTACGCGTACGCACTTCGACGAACAGAAACGCGAGCACGAGAGAGCCACCACCGATCAGCGAGGTCAGCACCGCGGCGTGGCCAAATCCAAGACGTGAAGATTCGACCAAACCGTAGACGAGCGATCCGAGGCCGATGGTTGCGACCAGCGCGCCCAGCCAATCCAGCCGCTCATTGTCTTTTTCATCCCGGCTTTCCGGGACGCGATAGAATGAAATCAGCAGCACGATGATTGCGAGCGGCAGGTTAATAAAAAAAACCATGCGCCACGAAATATGTTCGATCAGCCAGCCGCCGATAACTGGGCCAATCGCCGCCGTGATTGCGGTGAACCCAGACCATGTGCCAATGGCGCGGCCGCGATCTTCGTCGCGAAAGGAGGCGCTGATGATTGCAAGACTTCCGGGGACAAGCAGAGCCGCTCCGATGCCCTGAATGGCCCGAGCCAGAACTAGTTGGCGA
>WNGG01006408.1_pt1 | contig 14657 bp, 15 predicted proteins | sample 5400661 | NCBI WGS metagenome assembly WNGG01 (sample SAMN13153372, study PRJNA577476) | soil metagenome | isolation source: 100 cm soil or saprolite under Garry oak tree replicate 1 | place: USA:California | collected 2016-06-15
GCAAAGCGCTACCAGGATGCCCTTTATGCCTGTGAGCAAGCTCTCCGAAATGATCCCGACAATGCTGATGTCTATAATTTAAAGGGGGATGTGCTCAGCGATCTCAAGCGTTACGGAGAAGCCCTTACAGCCTTTGAACGGGCTATTCAGCTTGATCCCAACAGTGCAACTGCGTATAAGAACAAGGGTGTCACGCTCAAAAACCTCAAGCACTACGAAGAGGCCCTTGCCGCCTATGAGCGGGCCATCCAACTGGATCCCACTCTCGCTTCAGCCTATGGTAATAAGGTTGTTGCGCTTATGCACCTCGAGCGATACGAAGAGGCAATGGCTGCTTGTGAGCAAGCCTTTCAGCTTGGCCTCAATAGTGCCGTTGCTCTCGCTAACAAAGGAAGTATTCTTTTTGCCCTTAAGCGCCACGAAGGGGCGCTAGCTACACTAGAACAAGCCATTCAACTTGATCCCGGCAATGCTGAGATCTATAATCACAAGGGAATCATGCTCCATGAACTCAAGCGCTTCGAAGAAGCGCTTACCGCCTTTGAGCGAGCTATTCAGCTTGGTCCTAACCTTGCCATAACGTACTCTAACAAAGGAAATACCCTCGTTATGCTCAAGCGTTATGAAGAGGCCCTGGCTGCCCTTGAGAGAGCGCTTCTACTCGATCCAAACCTCGTCGCAGCCTCTAATTTAATAGTCGTAAGAACTACCTGGAAGCCCTTGTCGCCTGCGAGGAATCTATTCAACTCAATCCTCGCAATGCTGATGTCTATAATCTAAAGGGGGATGTGCTTATTAACCTTAAGCGTTACGGAGAAGCGCTTTCCGCCTATGAGCGAGCCATTCAACTCGATCCTAGCCTTGCTATAAACTACGCCAAAAAGGGATTTATGCTTTACAACCTCCGCCGCTTCGAAGAGGCTCTCGCCACCTATGAGCAAGTGCTGCAACTTGATCCTAACCTGGCTATAGCCTACTTTAAGAAAGGAAATGTACTAGAACATCTTGGAAGACGAAGAGAAGCTAAGCGAGCCTTCGAAAATGCTAAGCACCTTGGCTATAGGGGCTAGCTGTCAAGAAAAGCTTAAAAGTCAATCTTTGAGCGAAGAGTGGCTCTAGTAATACCCGTTGTAGCCTCTTCATTTCCGCTTTCGCGCCCATCAGATGGAATAGCAGAGAAAGGAGGCGTGCGGTGAAAAAGAGTAAGACCCCAACCTTTCTCTTGGAGTTGCCCTTGGCCGTGGACTCAGGTCAAGCCAGGCGACTCCGTGCGCATTTTGAGGCGGCCCGTGCTCTCTACAATGCTCTGCTTGGCGAGGCACTCACTCGTCTGAGACGCATGCGTGCTGACCCACAGTGGCAAGTCGCTTGTGCTATTCCGCGTACTCAGAAACAGGAGCGTCAAGCAGCCTTTTCTCGTTTACGGAAGGATTATGGGTTCTCTGAGTATGCCATGCATGCGTTTGCGAAAGAGGCCAATTGCATTTGGATTGCTGACCATATCGATTCGGTGATGGCACAAACACTCGCAACACGAGCCTACCAGGCAGTCAACCGGATATGTCTGGGCAACGCCAAAAAAGTCCGGTTCAAGAGCAAGGGACGCGGCCTTGATAGCGTCGAGAACAAATCTACAAAGTCGGGGTTACGCTTTGTACTTGAGTGTCCCAAAGAGGGCAATAAGGGGTATCTTGTGTGGGGAAAGGACCACTTCTCCGCGATCATCGATTGGAATGATCTGGTGGTGAGGCATGGTCTTGGCTACCGCATCAAGTATGCACGTCTGCTTCGTCGCAAGGTTTCGAGTCCACGAGCCAAGGGGGCAGATTGCCAGGGCTACTGCTACTATGTGCAGCTCGTTTTGGAAGGTAAGCCGTATCAGAAACCCAAGAACAAACCCGGTACCGACATCATCGGCCTCGACCTAGGTCCTTCGACGCTGGCTATTGTCCCGCGTGAAGGCAAAGCGCGGTTGCTACCATTATGTGAAGAACTCGCGCCTGATGCACGTAAGAAGCGACGCCTCGAACGCAAACTGGACCGCCAACGCCGTGCCAGCAATCCTGAGCATTACGACGAGAAAGGGCGTGTCAAGAAGCATGGCAAGCGGCGGCTTGCCTGGAAAGATAGCAAAGGGTACTTAGCAACCAAGCGTCGACTCGCTCACCAGGAGCGCAAGCTAGCCGCCCATCGCAAAAGCCTTCACGGACGACTAGTCCACGAGATCATACGAGTAGGGAATCGGGTTCATATAGAGAAAGTCTCCTACAAAGGTTGGCAGAAACGCTATGGCAAGAGCGTGGGTCTTCGCTCCCCAGGGATGTTGATAGACATGTTGAAACGCACGGTTGCAAGTACCGGCGGCACCCTGAGTGAGGTACCCACACGCTCCACCAAGCTCTCACAATACTGCCATGGTTGTGGCAGGTATGAGAAAAAGCCACTGTCCCAACGATGGCATCGGTGTAGCTGTGGTATTGGCCCGGTGCAACGGGATCTTTATTCCGCCTTCCTGATTGCCTCTCTTGATTTGCCAGATACTATTCCCTCTATCGCCCATGACGAATGGGAAGGTGCGGAACTGCGCCTGCGGGCAGCGGTAGAGGTTCTCACACAACGTGCGAAAGAGGGGCAGTTGCTGCCCCGAAGCGTGGGTATTCCCCGCGCCGGAGCGCGTCTGCCTCAAAGTCTTGACACTGCCCAACTAGAGCTAGTCTATCGACGTGGTAGGCTAGAAGCGTTGGAGTAGGAACAGGAACCTCCCGCCTTTGGCGGTGAGAGTATCAGTCCATCGCTGCCGCGTTCCGCATCCACATCTCGGCGGGATGATCTTGCATAAAACCTGCGCCGCCCAGGATTTGAATGGCATCAATCGTTGCGGACTTCGCGATCTTGACGGCCTGGTTTTGCGCTGCCTCCGCTTCCTGGATGAAGGGGCTGCCCTTGTCGTCGCCTGTTTCAACGTCTCGGTCCCAGCTTGCCGCCGCACGCCAGACCAGCAGGCGGGCCGCGTCAAGCTTCATCGCCATCTCTGCAATCATAAAGGCGATGCCCTGGTATGAGACGATGGGCCGGCCAAAGGCAATACGCCCCCCGGCATAATCCATCGCGTATTGAAGGGCCGCGCGAGCCGTACCGCAAGCAACGCCAGCACGCAGGATACTATAAAGAGTTGCTGCTCGTATCACTCCGCTGCTCCCTGGCTTGCCCAGCATACATGTTTCAGGGATCGTTACGTTCTCGAAGATATACGATGCGCTCGGGGCAGCGATCAACCCCAATTTTTGCACATCATTGCTGACACGCAGACCTTTCGTTTCCGCCGGGACCATCAAAGCACATAACCCATCGGTTCCGGTTGTCCCTTCAAGGCGTGCCAGCACTACCTGTGGACTGGATTGTCCCCCGTGAATCACGTCGCGCTTCATGCCATTGAGAATATAGCTTCCATGCTCTTCGCGTATTGCTGCACTAATTTCTCCTAAGGTGTAGCCACCGGTGCGCTCGGCAAAGGCCAGGCTGCCTCGTTTTAGAGCCCCCTCGCGCTCATCACAAAATGGGGCAATGTAGTGTTCCTGCTGGCTCTGATCACCTGCCAGTAGCACAGCCAGTGGTCCTGCCAGCGAGCCGATAATATTCATGGCCAAGCCCCCATCGCCAAAGCCTAGCTCCTCTGCGATCAGCGTATAGGTAACGGCCTCGAGAGTGCCCGAACCACCATAGGCTTCGGGAAATGGGGTGGTCAGCCCAGTTTGCACCAGCGTATGCATAAGCTCAGGAGATATATCGCCTCTCTTCTCGGCGCCGCGTCCCGAGATGCGCAGCTCCTCGACAGCTACGGTGTGTGCCAGGCGGCGTATCTCTTCTTGCTCTTCGGTGGGAGCAAAATTGAGCATAGAACTAAATCCTTTCAATGATCGTGCCATTAGCCATGCCGCCGCCTTCACACATGGTCTGCAGGCCGTAGCGGCCGCCTCTACGCTCCAGTTCGTGCAGGAGAACAGTAGTAAGGCGTGCACCGGAGGCTCCCAGGGGGTGGCCGACGGCAACTGCTCCACCATTGACGTTGACCCGCTGCCAATCCGCTCCCGTCTCACGTTGCCAGGCAAGCACGACACTGGCGAATGCTTCGTTGATCTCAACCAGGTCCATTTGCTCCAGCGTCAAGCCAGCCCGCTCAAGTACCTTAAACGTCGCGGGGATAGGCGCGGTCAGCATGAGAATAGGGTTATCGCCAGCCAGCGAGAACGAGACAAAGCGAGCACGCGGCTTAAGTCCCAACCGCTCCGCGGTACTCCGCTCCATGATAAGCACCGCGGCTGCGCCATCGCTGATCTGCGAGGAATTGCCCGCCGTAATCAGGCCATCTGGTTTAAAGGCGGGCTTGAGGCTGGCCAGCTTCTCAAGGCTGGTATCACTGCGGATACCCTCGTCCTGCTCGAACATACTGGTCGAGCCCCCTTCGTTCTTTACCGGAACCGGCACGATCTGGCTCTTGAAACGTCTCTCAGCGGTGGCCTGTGCGGCTCGACGGTGACTCTCCAGGCTGAACTCGTCGAGTTCACTTCTGCTTAGCTCCCATTTCTGGGCTATCAGGTCGGCACTTATTCCCTGGTGGACAAGCCGATTGTCGTAGCGGCGCAGCATCTGGCTACCGAAGGGTGCGCCTGGACCTTGCGAGGATGAGCCCATCGGTACCCTGGTCATCGATTCGACGCCGCCAGCTATCACGACATCGTACGCGCCGCTCAACACGCCTTGCGCTGCGAAGTGTATGGCCTGCTGGCTCGACCCACACTGGCGATCAACCGTCGTGCCCGGCACCGTTTCGGGAAAACCGGCAGCCAGAACGGCGTTTCGCCCCACGTTGAGGCTCTGCTCTCCCACCTGGCTCACACAGCCGACGATAACATCTTCTACCCTGCCAGGGTCGATTCCGGTGCGCTGCACCAGGGCTGTAAGCGTCTGGGCCAGCAAATCCACCGGGTGCCAGTCCTTCAAGCGTCCGCCCCTGCGTCCCACTGCAGTGCGAACTGCTTCAACAATAACTGCTTCACGTTGTGTCATGATTGATAGGCTCCTTTGTACCGGGCACCCACCAGGGATACCCTTCTATTCATATCGTGGTAATCTTTGGAGTAGCATTATGGGGACGTCTTTTCTCTGTACCTGTTATTGTACGTGAATAATGGATAAGGTTCAAGGGGCGTTTTCCTTGCCCCGTCATATTGCTTTGAAACCCTTCAATCGGCTTCTCAGCGTGTGCAAGTCAAGATGCTTGTTCGTCTGTGTCCGTCTTGAGTTCAGCGCGATTGCTGCCAATTTTGCTGCCAGGCGGAAGACGGCTGGGGCAGTTGGGGAGGGACTTCATCCTCGACAGGCTGCTAGCGCAAACCGGTTACGTTTCACTCTTCATACGAGAAGAGAGAAGCAAATCCTCTTGTTGAGGGTAGAGGAATTGGATGACTCCGAAACAATACAAATGCTTCCACAAAAACCCGATGATGATGTAGTTTTCCAGCTTTTTCACAAAGCGGCCGCTTTAGGCTGTATTCACCCTGCTAAAATGCCCGTTTCTTCAGCCTAATTGGCGAAGGTCTTGTAAGATATGATATATAAATACGGTATGCGTGCGAGCAGTGCGGTGGAGTGCGTGAGAGAGACCATAATGCCTCGCTGAATATTTTAGCAATCGCGCAGATGGCAACGACAAGGCGTGGCGCTCGGCATCTAGAAGCCCCCGGCTTTAGCCACGGGGAGTCGTCACACATATACTCATGAGTACGAACGGTTGTCCTGTCATTAAAGGAGAAGACAGATGCGACGGTCTCAATTACGACGAACAGGGCGTGTGGTCCTGCTCATATCCGCTCTTTTCGTGCTTGCCGCTTGTGGTTCGGGAACGCCTTCGTCACCTACATCAGCGTCCACGCCTCATACGAGGCCAACCCCAGGCATGACGCCGACACCTACGACTCCCGTTGTCCCTTCGCGTCTGGTGCATTTCTCGACCTCGGACCATGTTCAGTTGGCAGGGCTGCTCTTTGGACACGGCAAAACGGCGGTGGTCTGCTCGCACGAACTGCACACAACGAAGGCTATCTGGAGCCAGAGTGGCATTGTGCCGCTCCTCGCCTTGCGTGGGTACATGGTGCTGGCCTACGACTTTCGCGGCAATGGCGACTCAGCAGGCCAAGCTGATACAGCGATGTTAGATGTCGATTTACGCGCTGCCATTGCGTTCGTCCGTCAGCAGGAGGCGACGAAGATCGTCTTACTAGGTTCAAGCATGGGTGGAACGGCGACGCTCAAAGCTGCGGCAAGTGAACAGGTAGCGGCAGTGGTGACACTCTCCGCTCCCCAGGACTTTGGCCCAGGCGTCAGCGATGCCGAGGTGAAGGCGATCAAGGCTGCCAAGCTCTTTGTGAACAGCCAGGAGGATGATTATGCCAACGACACCACGCATATGTACACGATAGCTAGCCAACCTAAAGAGATCAAGCTGTACCCTGGTTTTCTTCACGGCACCGACATTTTTGGGAGTGAAGATGGGAACGACCTGACACAACGCATCCTGAACTTTGTTGTACACTACGCACCTGCAAGCTAGTACACCTCAAGGAGCAACTCCTATGTCGAACATTCCGCCTTTCGATGAGTGCGAGACGTATACTGAAACGCCGCATCTTCTGGAGCAACGCCTCTCCAGGAGAGGGTTTCTTGCCTATACGATCTTGAGTATCATAACTGCTGGATGCACTCCTGCCTGGCAAGCACCTGCTGCTACAAGAACGCCTGTAACCACGCCTCCCCTGCAGCCTACCACGTCATCCCTTCAACGTGGCACACTCGAGCCTATTCGCGCCGACAATGCTCGGCGCGTCAAATCACTGGCGACGCTCGATCCTGGGAGTTCCTGGGCATTGGCAGTGGCCTGGGCCCCGTCCAGCAACATCCTGGCTGTTGGGAGTACGCTCAAGACCGTCCAGCTGTGGGATAGACAGACACTCAAGAAACAGACGGCCCTGCAAGGACATCATGATCAGGTGAACCGCATCGCCTGGTCGCCGGACGGTCGCTTCATCGCCTCAGCGAGCACTGATGGTACCGTGCGGCTCTGGGATGGACAGCGATACACGTCAGAGGCGGTGTTGCAAGGACCCATCGAAGGGACGGCTGCGTTGAGCATTGCCTGGTCGCCTGATAGCAAGCGCTTGGTGGCTGGGTACGGTGATGGTGCGGTCGAGGTCTGGGATGTGGCGAGCCTCAAAGGGCATATCTTCTTGGGACAGCAGGCCCCTGATGAACGTACCAAGGCTGTCTGGGGCATCGCCTGGTCGCCCGATAGCAGGTGGATCATCTCGCCGCAGTACGATGGCATTCTGCACGTCTGGGAGGTCGAGAGTGGGAAACTGGTGCAAACACTGCACTCCGATGATTTGCCCAACGATGCCCAGTGGAGACCTGATGGGCAACTGCTTGCCTCGTCAAGTGACAAGGGGACAGTGCAGCTCTGGCAACCTGGAACTTTTAAGAATATTGCAACGCTCACAGGAGGCGGTGCAAGCGGCTGGGTCTATCCGCTTGCCTGGTCACCAGATGGGCAACTGCTGGTAGGAGGCTATGAGATGGGACAGGTGCAACTCTGGGACGTTGGCACGAAACACGTGCTGAACACCTGGCAGGATCACACTGCCCAAGTGTGGGACGTGGCCTGGTCGTCAGATGGACGGCTGATAGCCTCTGCAAGCAAGGATGGAAGTGTGCGCCTCTGGGGAACCACATAGCGTCTGTGAATGCTCCGCTAAATTGGCCTAGTATCACGCAAGCTGTCATGAAGCGAAAAGTATCGGGTAAAATTCACTTCAATATGATTTTGCAGGGAAAGGCTGTATGATATGCGCGTGTATTTCACGTTTTTCTCGTATTTCGTTATCGTCGGAGCTTCAAGATGCCAACTCCTCACCAGAATTCGCTCGAAAAGAGAGACAATATGCTTGTTCTCTTATCTCAGACCTGAAATGACCGCTACTTTGCACTTCCTGACAGCTTGCGTGATACTGGGCCTACTCGAGCACTACAATAAAGCCACTCCGTTGCGGAGATTCCTGGCGCTAAGAGGCTGTGTGCAAAGGTAGTCTCGATCCGTTTAAAGAGAGGCATGATAGGATATGCGCTGTTTTTACTCAGCCCCCTTATCAAGCGACCTCAAACCACTTTGCACACAGCCTCTGAGGGCAGGTTTATGAGTCAATTGGAAGTTCGGGCGATTTTATGCGTTAGTAAAATGACAAACAAATATTCTAATTAAGCTCAATTAGCTGGCGAATTTTATGCGTCAGAACGGGCGAAGTTATGGTATTTCTAACAGCTGCTCTCAACGTCGTTCGCTGTATGGCATGGTTTGATGGCCTTCCGCGCGCTCAAACTCGGCGTTCTGCTTTTACACGCCTCTATGACGCGGTTTAGCAGGGTTCGCCAGCGGTATCAAAGTCGGCCATGACCCACTGAATTTCAACATTTGCATTTACACGTGTCCACCCGAGCATGCAACTGTCCTGCTTGCATTCCCTATGTGGAGAGGCTATACTATTCCTATATTGAAATATTCTTATTGCAGAGTAGAGAAGGAAGACGCCATTACGACCTTAGGATATGCTTTGCTGGCATTGCTCGCTCACCACGCTTCTTCCGGCTACGATCTCGCACGCCGTCTGAAGCGACCTATCGGCTTTTTCTGGTCGGCTCACCAGAGCCATATCTACAGCGAGCTGACGCGCTTAGAAGATGAAGGACTGATTGCACATCAGGTCATCGAGCAAAGCAACCGCCCTGCTAAGAAGCTCTTCCAGGTAACCGATGTCGGGTTGGCCGTCCTCCGCCAGTGGGTCACGGCGCCTGTTGCGCCTGCTCCACCACACAACGAGCTCGTGCTCAAAGCCTATGCGATCTGGCTGGCTGATCCGCCTGCCGCCATCGAGCTGTTCCGTCAGCAGCAAGCAACTCATGGCGCCCGGTTAGCCGAGTACGAACAGATGCTGGCAAGCCTGCAACGGGAGCATGGTTCTGTGTGGGAAGTGAACAGGCCAGCCTTTGGCAATTATGCGACGCTGCATGCTGGCATCGGCTACGAACGAGCGGCTCTGGCCTGGTGCGCCTGGATGATTGAGCAGTTTGAGCGGGCAGCAGCCGATCAGCAGAGAGCACAAGGCCAGGAGTTGAGCTAGTCGTTCATGGAGAGGACACATGGAAAGAAATCTGCAATGCTTGCTAGGGAAAATGGCCCTCGTGTGTCTGGGGCTGGGAGTGCTCGTTGGATGTGGAGGGCCAGCGCCCACGGGGACGGGAGTACAGACGCCGAAGGCTCCAGCGACGATGGAGCCGATGCCATCGCCTCCGAAGGTAGAGAGGGCGACGGTGCGCTTTCTGACGGAGGATAAGATAGAGCTAGTGGGGTGGGTGTATGGGCAAGGGAAGACCACGGCAGTCATCTGTTTGCATATGTACCCGGAAAGCAGAAAAGATTGGGAGAGTTCGGCCCCCTTTTTGGCGGCCAGGGGGTATATGGTGCTGGCGTTTGACTTTCGGGGGTTTGGCGAGTCGGGCGGGCAGTATAGCGGGGAAGAAGGTCTGGAAAAAGATGTGCTGGCGGGGATGGAGTATGTGAAAGCGCAGGGGGCGAAGAAGATCGTTTTGATGGGCGCGAGTATGGGATCGACGATGAGCTTGCTGGTGGCAGCGAAGAAGGGGGTAGCGGCAGTGGTTGCCATGTCGCCGTGGTATGGCACGTTTCTGGGAGGGACGTTAACGTTGAGCAAGGAGTCAGTAGAGCAAGTGAGGGCGCCGAAGTTGTTTATAGCAAGCGAGGAGGATAGTGGGGTGGGGACGAGGGAGGTGTATAGGGATGCGAAGACGCCGAAGGAGATACACGTGTATCCGGGGTCGGATCATGGGACGAGAATATTTGATGGTCCCTATGGGGGCGACCTGGTGGAGAGGATAGTGGAGTTCCTCGATAGGTATGTGGGGGTGGGATAGGCAGCTCTGTTTCTGCCTCTGCTGTCTCGTCGGTATGCCCGTGACCCCCAGTGAGACAGGAAAAGAGGCAGAGCTGCAGATGAGGAAACGCCTTTCCGCTTCCGTTCCCTCATGATGAGAGTAATGGGAGCAAGAGGGTTCATGTCACTTCCTCTCACCTCGACGCGTCTCGGGTCGTGGGAGCAGACAGCGCCCTCTCCCAGGGGAGGTCATCTAGACGAGGCATGCGCCCTCTGATCTCTGAATTGTTCGTGCTTGGCGAACTGATGGTCCAGCCCAGGTACGCCTCTTTTCTCCATGAGACGGCCCGGCGTATCCTGGGGCCGTTTCGTCCCTTGAGTTGGGGCACCATCTCCCCCCTGATTCGCCGCTTGCAACAGCAAGGGTTGGCGGCTTGCGTCATCCAGCAGCCGCAAGCAGGCGAGACGGTGCGGGGACGTGGTCAGCCACCACGCAACTATGCGATTACCCCGGCCGGTCGGGAGCGCTTCTTGAGCTTGCTACTCACGCCAAGCGCGTATAGCCGAGACGGAGCGTGCCTGGATCAGGCACTCTATTGACTACCGGCTGCACCTGGTGCAAGCTGAGCGCTTCTGGCTCGATCAGCAGATCGCTCTCGCGCACAGCGAGCAAGACCATGGCAATCGGTGAGTGGTGTGAGCAAGGCAAGAAACCGGCAGCGCAGACGGCAGAGAAAGTGAGAAGCTTATGAGCATCTATACGATCGCCCTCTTCTTCGGGATCAGCGTGCTGCTTCTTCTTGCCACTGGGCTCTACATGGCCATCACCGCCTGGGGCCTCTCTACCAGCTGGATTGCTGTCGCGCTGATCAGCCTGATTCTCATAGCTCCGCTGGGGACAGCATTCATTGAGCCACGCAGGCGCGCCATCGACCGGCTGGCACAAGAGGCTCCAGATGGCCCACTGCCCCAATCGCTCGAGCAGAGCACCCACGACCCCGTCCTCTTGACAGCGGTGCAGACCGTGACCATCCTCCTGCTAGGCTTCGTCTTCCTCATGACCACCAAGCCCTCCCTCATTGGCTCCCTCATCGTGAGGGCAGTCGCTCTGCTGCTCGGTTTGGCTTCGGGTGTGCTCGTCTCTCGTATGACACACACAGAAGGGCAAGGCGTGGCCGCTCATGCGAACGACATGAGCGAACCGGCAGGATAGCCGAGGTTGGCAACATGCACAGCTCAATAGGTCCAGCGCCACCTGACGGAGCGCTGGACCAAAAAAGGAGAATCACCATGACTGATTACCAGCAGTCCGCTGAGTCCCCCCAGCCGAGGGCGGATGCGGCGTTGCGGCCCAACCGTCCGCTCAAGATTGGAATCAACCTGCCGACTGTCGAAGGGACTCTGGAGGGCTCGACTGCGGGTTGGGCAGACCTCTTCGCCTTCGCGCAACGGGCGGAGGCGCTCGGCTTTGACTCCCTCTGGGTGCCCGATCACCTGCTCCTCACATGGCAAGAGCAGACGCGAGGGATCTGGGAGTGCTGGTCGTTGCTTGCGGCGCTGGCCGCCGTGACCAGTCGAGTGGCCTTAGGTCCGCTCGTTGCTTGCACGGCTTTCCGCAGTCCGGCACTGCTCGCCAAGATGGCTGACACGGTTGATGAGATCAGCGGTGGACGCCTGATTGTCGGACTTGGTGCTGGCTGGGATGGATCCGAGGACCTGGCCTTCGACGTGAAGAGCCCACGAATTGCGCAACGAGATTGTCGAAGAGCTAAACCTGAGCTGATGAGCGAAAGTTGCTCAGAACTGGACGCCCCGCCGTGAGAGAGAGCAGAAACAACGGGATGGAGAGCAAAAAAGGCAGAAAGGGAGGAAGAATTGAGCACCAGGCAGGAAAAAAGGCCATGAGGCTCCACTCGGAGAAGCAAGCTTGTCCGAGAAGATGAAACCCAACGGCTGTCAAGACCGTGTTAAGCCGTCGCCAAACCGAGCGAAATGGCAAAGCCTTCTGGGACGCCGAACAGTCTGATCATCACCTGGCCCGCTGTTGGGACTCGCGCATTGCGAGTGAGCCGCTCTGCCCACGAGAGGCGAGCATGGGCACGCTGCGGGCGAGAAAGGATCACGTCCGCTTTGGGTGGCAAGGCTGCGGCGGGGGACTGCAGGCTCACCTCGATGCGTTGGTGTCGCAGGAGCTGCTGACATCCGCGCCGGTGCTCTCTGCGGCTCCAATCGCGCCAGAGCAGTGGCGCGGGGCCAACCGGGAGCGGATGCAGCAGTAAACTGATGCGACGCGGCTTCGTAGTTGCTTGCCCGTGCCACTGACACTGCGGACGCTTTGGGCAGCCGCGACAATCGATGATCCTGGCACTGTAGAGCACGCGCAGACTGCCATCAGCTTCGCGGCGTTGCTCGGTTGGGCGCAACGTCTTGCCCGCCGGACAGGACAGCGCCCCGTCGGGTTGGAGAGCGAAGTCCTGCCCCGAGAACCGATCAGCTTTCCAGGGCAAGGCGACCGCAGGCTTCTCATAGCCCTGTACAGGCGCTTGCTCGGCTGTGGCCTCTTTGAGTGGGGGAGCAAACTCAGTCGTGCGCAGCGGCGTCGGCTCAAGCATATGCCCCAGTTCCAGGCGCAGGTTCCAGACCCATGGCGAGACAATCTGCCACGCTTCTTGGAAAGCCGGGCGCATGAGAACACCACCGGTCAGGGTCTTGCTCCTGGTCTTCATCGGCAAGCACCGGGGCGTAAGCCCCACAAGGCCTCGTAGAGGGCCAGCACATCGGAGGCGGTGAACGCCTCTTGCGGGAGATGCGTGAAAAAGAGCTCGTAGACAATGCCTTTGCGGGTGTGACCGATGCGGCTCTTTTTCTGGGCAGCTGGATGGGTGGCCACCACGACGCGACAGCGTACACCCTCTGGCCCCACAGCGACATCGGGGCAGTCGTAGAGCTGTCGCACCAGGCCACTTTCCGAGCGACTGAACTGCTGATCAGCAGGGAGATGCAAACGGCTCTGGATCTCGGGTCGATCCAATACCGTGTAATCTTTGCCGCGCATCACGAAGGGGAAATCTGCCAGATCCGTGATGACAGCCCCCGTCCCATGGCCGACGTCGGTGAAAGATGGTGGGCCTCCAGATAGTCCCTGATAGCGGTCAGCGCTCGGCGCAATTCCTCCCGGTAGCGCCCATTGCCGCTGTTGCCGAAACTGCCCAGCCATTGGTAACTATGAGCCTGCGAGACGACGGTGCGCGTACGGACGACCTCCCCGCGCTTGCGCCCCGTGTAGCCAGGAGCACACACCTGAGTCAAGCGACGCTGTGGTGTAGGCAGTTCCTCTGTCTTTGGCAAGGCTCGTTGCCGAGCGGCTTGCCGCGTCCCATCGATGTCAAAGACCACGCGTGCAGTGCCTTTTCGATCGACCAGCTGGCCGGTGTGTCGCTCTGTGTCCAGAGGACGCGCCAGCAGATCGGCGAGAAAGAGCGTGCGCAAGGCTTCTGTAGCAGTAGGGGTCAAGCTGGCCAGAAAGCGCGAGAGCGCCGAGCGAGAAGGCAGGTTCTCGCGCTCGAACAAGGCCATAAAGGGCTGCGCAAAAGGCAAGAGCTGTTCATAGAACGCCTCCAGGGTCCGTTCCCCACTGATAGCGTAGCCGAAAAGCACGGCCAGAAAATCAATCACCTCATAGCGCCCGAAGCGGCGACGGGCCAAACGCACTTGCGAGTTGATCGCAGAAAGGATACCCTGCTTGCGAAGATAAGGGATCAGCAGCGCGACCTCCCCGAACCAGCAAGGTGTCGAGGGGGCAGAGTCGGAAGAGGTCTGGATACGCACCGAAGAATCAGCGATACTAGTCATGTCTACCTCCTTGTTGGGAACAGTTTTGTTCTTCCTCATCAAGGAGGCACATTTTTATGCTGGTTTGCTACTGGTTACATCTCGTTGCGCAATTCGTGGGCCCGCGGGGCCCAGCTGTTGGGAGTGCCAGCGGTCCTGACCACCGCTCTGGCTGCAGGTCCCAATGGGCCGATGCTTCACGAGCTGACCACCCTCTACGAAGGCGCCCAAGTCATCGACCGCACGCTCATCAACGCCTGGCAGGACCCCCGTGTCCACCAGGCCATCACGCGCACTGGGCGCAAGAAGGTGATCATCGCAGGCACCGGCTTTGACATCTGCGCCCAACTGCCCGCGCTTTCCAGCGTGGCTGAAGGCTACGACACGTATGTCGTCGTCGATGCCTCTGGCCGCTTTGATCCGTTGCCCTCCCTGGCGACGATCACCCGCCTGGCTCAGGCAGGAGTCGCCCTCGTGAACGCGAGAACCGTTGTCCTGGAGATGATGGCAGACAACGCCCATCCCAAGGCCAACGAGATCTACACCGCCCTGCCTGCTGGACTGGTCACCACGGACAACGCCACTGGAGCATGAGGCGCGTCTCATGCACTGCTCTCTCAGTAATATGAACGAAGGAGCGCGCGAGTTGAGGGCGGAAGTGTAAATCCTCGTGAGAATGAGAACAAGAGTTGAGCCGGTAATTTTCGTGTGTACGAAACGCTCCCCTGGAATGCCCTCCTCTTTCTCCTTTGACAGACCCCATAGACAGGGTTTCAGGCCACTTTCGCATTTACGGATCAAGAATGGGACTACGGAAACCCCAGGGTG
>WNGG01016340.1_pt1 | contig 14657 bp, 13 predicted proteins | sample 5400661 | NCBI WGS metagenome assembly WNGG01 (sample SAMN13153372, study PRJNA577476) | soil metagenome | isolation source: 100 cm soil or saprolite under Garry oak tree replicate 1 | place: USA:California | collected 2016-06-15
GAAGTGGAATTCGCAATGGCCGAGGGCACCATCAAAACGCATGACCGGATTTTCTTCAAAAATCCGGACCGCGGGTGCCAAACCAGTTTTGGCAATTCCGACGTGAGCGTTATCGAGACAACTGCCGGTCGCGTCATTTTCAACCAGATTTGGCCAAAAGAACTCGGTTTTTTTAACAAGGCGGCGGGCAAGAAACAGCTCAGCGATATTATCTGGCGCTGTTATCAAGTTGCTGGCCCGGCCGTCACGGTAGCTACGCTGGACAAGCTGAAAGAGCTCGGGTTTAAGGAAGCCACTCGCGCCGGCATCTCGATTGGAATCGAGGACATGATCATTCCAAAACGCAAAGCATCCGAGCTGGAGAACGCATACAAGCAAGTTAAACAGGTGGATCAGCAATACCGCCGTGGAATCATTACTGACGGCGAGCGCTACAACAAGATCATCGATATCTGGACTCACGCTGGCGATCAGATTTCGAACGTCATGTTCCGTGAGATAGAGGAAAATAAGGATCGCAAAGAGTACAATCCGATCCACCTGATGGTGGATTCAGGCGCGCGCGGCAATCGGCAGCAGGTACGCCAGCTCGCCGGCATGCGTGGTTTGATGGCCAAGCCAAGCGGCGAAATCATCGAGCGTCCGATCACGTCGAATTTCCGCGAAGGATTGACCGTGCTCGAATACTTCATTTCCACTCACGGCGCGCGCAAAGGTCTCGCTGATACCGCACTGAAAACTGCGGACTCCGGTTATCTCACGCGCAAACTCGTGGATGCGGCGCAGGACGTGATCATAACCAACGACGATTGCGGCACGGTCAACGGGATTCTCGTGCGGTCGATTTATGAGGGCGACGAAGAAGTGGTCGACCTTGGCCAGCGCATCATCGGACGCGTGAGCTGTGAAACCATCGCCGACCCGCTGGATAAAAAGAAAAAAATTGTCAAGGCAAATCAGTACATCGACGAGAGGATCGCGGCTGAGTTGCAACGCATTGGTGTCGAGCAACTCAAAATCCGGTCGGTCCTCACATGCGAGTGCGGCCGGGGCGTATGCGCGATGTGTTACGGTCGCAACCTCGCTACCGGCGATTTTGTGAAACTCGGTGAAGCTGTCGGCATTATCGCCGCGCAATCGATTGGCGAACCGGGTACACAGTTAACGATGCGGACGTTCCACATCGGGGGCACGGCAAGTCAGACATTCAAGCAACCGATCATCAAGGCGAAGAACGACGGCACGGTGCAGTTCAATGATTTGCGGACTGTGCAGGCGCTCGATGGCAGTTGGATTGTGCTGAATAAGAACGGCTCTATCAGTGTACACAACGAGGAGGGCCGCGAATTGGAGCGCTACAACGTGGTCATCGGCTCGGTGATTTCAAAAGAGAACGGCGCCTCTGTCAAGAAAGCGGAGACGTTCGTGCAATGGGATCCGTACAACGTGCCGATCCTCACTGACAAAGGCGGCAAGATCGAATTCCGCGACATGATTGCGGGAGTGACGATCAAACGCGAAGTCGACGAAGCGACTGGCCTCATGGGTACAATGGTCATCGAGCACAAGGAAGATCTGCATCCCCAAGTAGTCATTGTGGATGACAAGAAGGAAGTGGTGGCCAGCTATTCGATCCCTGCTGGCGCTCACGTCATTGTCGAAGAAGCCCAGAAAGTGCGGCCGGGCGCGCTGCTGGCAAAGACACCGCGGAAAGTGGCAAAGACAAAAGATATCACCGGAGGTCTGCCTCGGGTCGCCGAACTGTTCGAGGCTCGCCGGCCTAAGGATGCAGCCGAGATCGCCAAAATCGATGGCATTGTCGAACTCGGCGGAACCGTCCGCGGCAAACGGAGCTTGATTCTCAAAGACCCCGACACCGGCGCCGAGGAAGAGCATCTGATCCCGCTTACCAAGCACATCATCGTGTTCAAGGGCGACTATGTGAAAAAAGGCCAGCAACTCACTGAAGGTCCTATTGTGCCGCATGAGATTTTGGAAGTGTGCGGGCCACAGGAATTGCAGGAGCACTTGGTGAACGAAGTGCAGGAGGTGTATCGCTTGCAGGGCGTGGAGATTAACGACAAGCACATTGAGATCATCGTGCGCCAAATGTTGCGCAAGGTGAAGATCACCGATCCTGGCGATACCTCGTTGCTCTGGGGTGATCAGGTGGACAAGCTCGACTTCGAGGAAGAAAACAAGAAGGTTGTCGAGAAAGGCGGCAAACCGGCAGAGGCCGTTCCTGTGCTGCTCGGTATCACCAAGGCTTCGCTGGAAACGGACAGCTTTATTTCCGCGGCTTCGTTCCAGGATACCACACGTGTTCTTACCGAGGCGGCGACCCTGGGCAGAATCGATAAGCTGCGCGGGTTCAAGGAAAACGTGATCATGGGTCACTTAATCCCGGCCGGAACCGGTTTCCCGGTACATCGTCAGCTCAAGCTCGTAGAGAAAGGCGAGCCGGTTGGCGCACCAGTGATGGAAGAAGCGGAGCCGCAGCCCGCGATCGGCTAATCCGGTCATTGTCGCGCATTCTCTGTCCGAAGCGATCTAACGGTTGGCGCTTTACGGAAACGCCCTACAATTCTCGCCGTGTCTATCGTCACGAAAACCGGCGACAAAGGCGAAACCTCGTTGATGTACGGGCGTCGGTTGTCAAAAAGTGATCCGCGTGTCGATGCCTACGGATGCGTTGACGAATTAAGCGCTGCCCTGGGACTGGCTCGCTCCATTTCGCCGGACAAATTCGTTTCAGATCAAATCTTTGCGGTACAAAACGATTTGATCGTGATCATGGGCGAGTTGGCAATGGCGCCAGCCGATCGGGAACGCTACGTCAAAGACGGATTTCATCTGACCACAACAGAGATGGTGGAGCGGATCACTGCCGTCATTTTCGATCTTGAGAAAGAGAAGTCGCTTTATCCCAAAAACTGGGTGATCCCTGGCGAGACAGTCGTTTCTTCCGCTCTCGATTTCGCACGCGCAACGTGCCGCCGTGCAGAACGGAATATCGTTGCGTTCAGTGCCGGAGAGAAGGATTTTAACCGCGAGATATTGCGTTACCTCAATCGGGTTTCGGACCTCTGCTGGGTCCTCGCGAGATACGTCGAGAAACGGTTGCAAATGTCCGCTTAGCGGCGCATCGAGAAATACCATACACAGCCGGCGTCGCCGTGGAATTTGGCTCACCGTACCGAAAGCAAAGTCGAGCCGAATTTCAGGTTGCGGACCGGCGGGGGATATAGCATCTTCACGCTCCCGCTCTGGAAGCTCTCGCCCTCGGGAATTTCGCTTATGGCAGAAACAACAGAATTAGTGCCTGAATTATTAGAAGCTGGTGTTCATTTTGGACACCAGACGAAGCGTTGGAATCCAAAGATGAAGCCCTTCATCTTTGAAAAACGCAATCAGATTTACATTATCAACCTCGATGAAACCGTGCGGCAACTTCAGCGTGCAACGGGGTTTCTCCAGGACGTCGCGCGACGCGGCGGAAGGATTTTGTTCGTCGGCTGCAAAAAGCAGGCGCAGGAAGCGATAAAAGAGGCGGCCCTGGCGTGCGGGCAATTCTATGTGAACCAACGTTGGCTCGGCGGCACACTGACCAATCTCACCACCATTCGCAAAAGCATCGGCCGATTGAAATATATCGAGCAGATAGAGCAGTCGTCTGAATACAAGAAAATGGGAAAACAGGAGCTCGCCGCGCTGAATCGCGAGGCTGCAAAACTCAGGCGCAACCTTGAGGGAATCCTTGACATGTCCGAATTACCAGATGCCCTGGTTGTGATCGACACGATCCGGGAGCTAAATGCCGTCAATGAGGCACGGCGCCTCGGAATTCCGGTGGTTGCGATCGTGGATACGAACGGCGATCCCGAACTCGTGGATTATCCTATCGCCGGGAACGACGATGCGATCCGCGCTATTCGAGTAATTTTGCAAAAGCTCGTCGATGCCATCGTTTCGGCGAACAGCGAAGCGCGCGTCCGCGAACGGGTGGAGATGGCCGGTGTTTCGGCGTGAAGCTAATCCGCTTCAATGCTTCGACGACTCTAGTGACTCAATGAACGCAACAACCGAAATCGATCCCAAGCTCGTTAAGCGACTCCGTGAAAAAACCAATGCCGGGTTCATGGACTGCAAGCGCGCTCTTGTCGAGAGTGCTGGCGACCTGGAAAAAGCTGAAACGATTTTGCGTACCAAAGGTATCGCCACCGCCGCAAAAAAGGCGACGCGCGCGACAAAGGAAGGCATCGTCGCCTCTTATATTCATTTGCAGGGAAAAGTAGGTGTGCTCGTCGAGGTGAATTGCGAAACCGATTTTGTGGCGAGAAACGAGAATTTCCGGGAGTTTGTCAAAGACATCACGCTGCATATCGCCGCGGCGCATCCCTTGTACGTTAGTCGGGCCGATGTTCCCGGGAATCTCATCGAAGCCGAGCGCGAGATCTATAACGCGCAAGTGCAGGGCAAGCCCGCCCATGTAGCGGACAAAATTGTGGAAGGCAAACTCGAAAAATTCTATGGCACGGTTTGCCTGCTCGAGCAGGGTTTCATCAAAAATCCTGACGTCACGATTAACGACTTGCTCAACGCAAAGATTGCCGAGCTTGGCGAAAACATTGTCATTCGCCGGTTCGTCCGCTATCTCGTAGGCGAACCGCTGCCGAGCGAAAGCTAGGTCTTTGTAGCGGCGCTCGCCGCGGCACCTTCGTGTGCTGATCATGCAATCTGTGGTTAGATTGTTGGAATGGCACTCACCGAATACAAACGCAAACGCGACTTTAAGAAGACTCGCGAGCCGGTCGGCAAGCCCGTTCCGAAAAAAATCAAAGGCGCATCGCGATTCGTGATTCAAAAACATGCTGCGCGCCGTTTGCATTACGACTTCCGCCTCGAGCTGGAGGACGTGTTGAAGTCGTGGGCGTTACCGAAGGGGCTTCCCTGGAAGCGCGGCGAAAAACATCTTGCTGTCGAAGTGGAAGATCATCCAATTGAATACGAATATTTCGAAGGCGTAATCCCCGAGGGACAGTATGGCGGTGGTACGGTGATGCTCTGGGACCGCGGCACCTACTATGTTTACGGCGAGCAACCACTGAAATCGCTACGTGAGGGCAAGCTTCACCTTCTGCTCGATGGCAAAAAAGCGAAAGGCGAATGGACCCTCGTGCGGATCCGTGGCCGTGAAGGTGAAAAGAATCAGTGGCTGATCCTCAAGACCGGGGACGACGCCAAACCAATTTCCGCCAAGCTCGACGACCAATCGGTGAAGACGGATCGCACGATGAAACGAATCGCCGAAACGCGCGACGCCGAGTGGCAATCCAATCGGGTGGAAGGCCAAAGCGCCACGTCGCGATTCAAAGCGCGAATTCGGGAGGCGGTTAAAAAAAAAGTAAAAGAGGGGGGACGCGACCGCCGGGCGCGCCGGGGAATTACTCCTGACGAGGTTCCCGGACGGCCCGGCGGTCCGTCCCTACCATCAGATCTACCCGCGGCTAAACCGCGTTTCATCGATCCGATGAAAGCGAAACTGGTCGAGAAACCGCCCACAACCGGTAATTGGATCTACGAACTCAAATTCGACGGCATCCGCCTGATTGCGGTCAAAGACCACAACAAAGCTTCGTTGCTGTCGCGAAATCAAAATGATTTGAGCGGACGTTTTCCCGAGATTGTCCAAGAGGAAGGCCGCTCTTCGTTTCAGCTTCTGCAAGCCCGCGAAATGGACGGACGAAAATCGCCGATTTATTTCTATGCCTTCGACCTGCTCCAACTGAATGGCAAAACTCTGGTCTCATTGCCTTTGGAGGTCCGTAAAAACGTTCTGGAAAGCCTCTGCGCGGACGCAGGCAACCCGATTCGTTACTCTGGCGCCATCGGGGGCGACGCCAATCAACTCTTAAAGGAAGTGAGGCGCCGCGGGCTCGAGGGAAACGGCGACGACCTCGTTTTCGCCGGCAAGGTCGGCACCGGATTTACGGCCAAGTCATTGGCCAGGTTGCACAAAAAATTCCAGGGGGAGCGACGGGCCGATTGTCCATTCGTGGATCTGCCCTCAAAACAAAACGGCGAATGGGTGCTCGGCATCACGCCTTCCATGATGAAAAAGATGCGTTGGACGAATCCGAAGTTCGTCGCCGAAATCAAATTCGCCGAGTGGACACGCGACGGCAAATTACGCGCGCCCGTGTTCCTCGGTTTGCGCGAAGACAAGAAGCCGACCGAAATTGTTCGTGAAGGCTAAATAAGAAGTAGCATCCCGCGACCAGAACACGCCGGGTGCGCGCGTTTTTGCTCGATCAATCGAACATAAAGGGGGCTAAAATTGTTTGGCGGATTGCAGGCACATCAACAACTGCCTCGTTCGTTGCCGCGATGATTTGACCCGGTTCGGGCGAATCAAGAGATTTTAGACAGGTGAAGAAAGAGGAGGGTTGAGAATTTCAGTATGCGAATTGCACAGGTAGCGCCGCTTTATGAGAGCGTACCGCCAAAGTATTATGGGGGAACAGAACGCGTGGTGTCTTATCTCACCGAGGAACTGGTGCGACAGGGACACGAAGTGACACTGTTTGCCAGCGGAGATTCGATAACAAAAGCGCGCCTGGTTCCGGCGTGCCGGCGATCCTTGCGCTTGGATGAGCGTTGCGTGGATCAGATGGCACACCATCTTGTTATGCTGGAACATGTTTTCGCGCGCACAGCCGATTTCGACATCGTTCATTTTCATGTCGATTACATGCATTTTCCACTGAGCCGGCGCGATCGGATAACCCACGTGACAACGTTGCATGGGCGTCTCGATGTTCCTGATCTGGTTCCGCTGTACCAGGAATTTCGCGAGATGCCTGTCATCTCGATCTCAAATGGGCAACGGCAGCCCCTACCGCGGGCAAACTGGCAGGCAACGGTCTATCACGGTTTACCCGCGGAAAAGTATCGATTTCGTGCGGAACCGGGGAGGTACCTGGCGTTTTTGGGACGAATTTCACCAGAGAAACGGGTAGACCGCGCTATCGAGATTGCCAAGCAAGTGGGCATGCCCCTTAAGATTGCGGCGAAAATCGATCGCGTAGATAAGGATTATTTCGATTTGGTCATCGCCCCACTGCTCCGCAATTCGATGCCCGAGGCAGCCTGATGGCGAAGGGGGAAGTCATTCGTATTCGGGACGAGTTTTACATTCGTTCCTCATCAGCCCGCGTGGATGTCCGCACGCGGGTATTGAAACAGGGAGATATGTTCGCCGTGTTCGATCGATTTGGCGACGTGGAAACTTTCGGCAGCGGCGAGCTCGGGCTGTATTATCAGGACACCCGATTTTTGTCGCGGCTGACTCTGAAGCTTGGAAAAGATCGCCCTCTGCTGCTCAGTTCCACCGTACGAGAAGACAACGCGATTATGGCCGTGGACGCCACGAATGCCGATGTCTGGCGCGACAGCGAGATAGTCGTTCCGAGAGGAACGATACACGTTTATCGCTCGAAAGTTTTGTGGAATAAAGCGTGCCACGAGCGACTTCGTATCCATAACTATGGCCGCGCAGCCGTCGATTTTATTTTGTCGATCGAGTTCGATGCTGATTTTGCCGACATCTTCGAGCTGCGAGGCACCAAGAGGAAACATCACGGGCGTCGCTTAGAGCCTGAAGTAATGAAGGATGGGCTCGTGCTCGCCTATCAGGGATTGGACGGGCGTTTTCGGCGAACCCGAATTGCTTTTGACCCGGCGCCGAATCGTCTAAGCAAGTCGATCGGTAACTTTCAAATCCATCTGGAACCAGGGCGGGATGCCAGCTATCAGTGGACGATTGCCTGCGAAGTGGATGACGATTCGCATCGCGACGTTAAGCCTCACTACGAGAGCGTCATTCAGCAGGCAGCCAGTGCACTCGAACGCACGCGTGCTCAGGAACCGGAAATTTTCACCGATAACGAACAGTTTAACGACTGGGTGAACCGTTCGCTGGCCGATCTCCACATGATGCGAACGGAGACGCAGTACGGTCCCTATCCCTACGCTGGAGTACCCTGGTTCAGCACGGTATTCGGGCGGGACGGAATCATCACCGCGCTCCAGTGCCTCTGGTTCGATCCAACGATCGCGCGCGGCGTGCTGGCGTATCTCGCCGCAAACCAGGCAGCCGCAGAAAAGGCCGAGCAAGACGCGCAGCCTGGCAAGGTTCTTCACGAATTCCGCGATGACGAAATGGCTGTTTTGGACGAAGTGCCGTTCAGGCGCTACTACGGGAGCATCGATGCAACACCGCTTTTTGTCATGCTGGCGGGCGCGTACTACAGGCGCACAGGCGACCGCGGATTTGTGGAGTCGATTTGGCCAAACGTACACCGCGCGCTCGAGTGGATCGATCGTTATGGCGATTCAGATGGCGATGGATTTGTCGAATACAGCCGGAGATCGAAACATGGTCTCGTTCATCAGGGCTGGAAAGATTCTCAGGATTCAGTTTTTCACAGTGACGGCACGCTCGCGGAGGCTCCGATCGCTCTGTGTGAAGTGCAGAGTTACGTGTACGCTGCCAAACTTGTTGCCAGCGAGCTGGCAGCTTTGTTGGGCGATGAGACGGTTGCGCAAGACTTGAAAAAGCAGGCCCAGAGCTTGCGCCACCGGTTCGAGGAGATCTTCTGGTGTGAAGAGCTTTCCACATATGCGCTTGCGCTGGACGGCAGCAAACGGCCTTGCCGGGTGCGCACGTCGAACGCCGGTCACTGTCTTTTCGCGGGTATTGCGACAGAGGACCACGCTCAGCGCGTAGCGAGCACGCTCACCGATGAAACATCCCTTTCGGGATGGGGAATTCGTACTGTCGCCAGCAGCGAGGCGCGTTACAACCCGATGTCGTATCACAATGGTTCGATCTGGCCTCACGATAACTCATTGATCGCTGCCGGATTTGCTCGATATGACCTCAAGGGATCGGCAGCAATGCTGCTGGCGGGCTTGATGGATGCGAGCATCTTCTTCGATTTGCATAGGCTCCCCGAGTTATTTTGTGGTTTTCCGCGGCGGCCGGGCGAATCGCCCACGCTCTATCCAGTGGCCTGTGCTCCTCAGGCGTGGGCCTCCGGCGCGGTATTTCTTTTGTTGCAAAGCTGTCTTGGCCTCGATGTGCTTGCTCCAGAACGAAAGCTCGTGTTCTCAAAGCCATTTTTGCCACAGTTTCTTCCGCAGGTGAGGATTCGTGATCTGAAAGTAAGAGGCGCAAGCGTTGATCTTCTGCTCACGAGACACAATGAAGGCGATGTGGGCGTGAACGTGCTCCGCCGGAATGGCGCGCTCGAAGTTGTCGTCTTGAAATGACCTGACTGGGATTGCGCTTGTCGCGGCAGATGCGCAGAAATATTGTGTGGGAATGAATGCCAAGGTGATCGTAATGCCGAAGGCGGCGGTACTGGATCCACAGGGAAACGCGGTGCGCGACGCAATGCGGCACTTGGGAATGCCGGAAGTGCGCAGCGTCCGAATCGGCAAATACATGGAGATCGATATTGAAGGACAAGACGGCGAACTTGAATCACGGCTACACCAGCTTTGTCGCGATTTGCTGTCGAATCCGGTGATCGAAGACTACGAATTATTGAAAGCACAGCCAGGAACGAAGGCGAAGAAGTCCCCTGACAAGAAGAGACGATGAAAGCATTGCGATATTTCTTCTGTGTCGTTTTTCCTCCGTTGGCCGTGCTCTTGACCGGACGTATCGCCAGTTTCTTTCTGAGCCTCATTTTGACGCTGCTCGGGTGGATCCCGGGAGTTATTCACGCGTGCCTGGTGGTGAACGATTATCACGCGGAGCAACGCGCAACGGCCACCGCGCATTAGGGCGTGCCGCTTTCCCTTCAATGCCTGCCACGACGTAGCGCCGGCAAAGGCGGGTCGCCGCGTCGCCGCGGCTCTAGTCGTCCTTCTGCTTCAGCCTCCCCTGACCGGAGCGTGTGACTCAAGGCAGGTGTATGGCTTGCAAAAGAACTGTAGCAGCGTCCGTGTGCGAGGCTCTCCCCAAAATCGTTAGCCGCTTGCGGCAACTGCGTCTTCCACCAAAGGAAAGCGCTCGCACAATTTTAGCCATGTGCGAAGATTGAATCTTGTATGAAACAGTACGCTAAAATTCTATTTGCGATCGTCACGGCGATGATTTGCACGATTGGATTTGCGGCAGATCAACCTAGTTGCAAGAAGAGCGGTAAGAATTGCCCGATGAACAACGGTGGGGCATGCAATTGCGGCAAGAACTGCGATTGCTAGCGCGGGCAGTGAACAGTTTCAAAGCGATTGGTTTTACGACGTCGCTCGAAACGAGAGGTCTTACGTCGGCAGCCCTTTGCGCGCGATCAGTTCCATCTGCTCGCAGAAACGGTCCAGCTCCCTCAGCGTGGTGTACACGTTCGGTGTGATGCGAATACCCTGGAATTCTTCGTGCACGATCGGCACGGTAAAGATATGGTGCTTGTCGAATAAATATTTCGTCACCGCCTCAGGATTGGTGCCCTCGATCTGAACATTTGCTATCGCGCACGATTGGTTGGGATCGAACGAAGTGTTGAACCGAATCTTCGGGACGTCCTTGAGCCGGTTCATCCAGTAACGGGAAAGATAACGTAACCGCGCTTCCTTGCGTTTACCGCCGATCCCGTTATGAAACAAAAGTGCTTCGCCGATGGCGAGCTTCGGTGCCGCTGAGTGGGTGCCGATCTCTTCGAATTTGCGGATGTCCGATTTCTGCTTGGACTCCGCGGCCATAAGCGGCCAGAGCTTCTCGATTTTGTCGCGCTTCACGTAAAGCATGCCCGTGCCTTTCGGTGCATAAAGCCACTTGTGTAGGCTCGTGCCGAAATAATCGCAACCGAGATCGCTCTGTTTGAAATAGAACTGAGCGAAGGAATGCGCGCCATCGACGATGGTTTCAATACCGCGGGCGCGCGCCAACTCGCAGACGGCTTTCACCGGAGTGATCTGGCCAGTAATATTGATCATGTGCGAAATAAGAATGAGCCGGGTGCGGTCGGTGATTCCTTTTTCAAACACCGCAACGATCTCGCTGAGATTTTTTCGGCGGAATCGGAACCTGAATGAGCTTGAGCTTAAGGCCTTCTCGTTTTTCGCGCTGGCGCAGTGTGGTGAGCATCCGCGGATAATCCTGCGTGGTGGTAAGAATTTCGTCGCCGAGTTTGAAGTCCATGCCCATCAACAGGATCTCGAGCGACTCCGACGCGTTACGCGTGATCGCGATCTCTTCGCGGTCGCACCAGAACAATTCGGCCAAGCCGGTACGAATGGTTTCCGACTGCGGCTCGAGGATTTGCCACATCGTGTAAGCCGTGGCGTCCTCCTGTTCCCAAATGTAACGGATCAACGCTTCGGTTACGATCCGCGGGCTGGGCGACACACCGCCGTTATTCAGGTTGATGATGCCGCGTGTAACGCTGAACGAGTTTTGGATGGTTGCCCAGAAATCTTCGTCCGTGGCCGCTTCTTCCGGTGTGACATGCGCCACGTTCTTGGTCGCTGCTTCGACGTTTCTTAGTAACGAGGCGACAGTTGCCGAAGAAAGCGCGGCCAGACCAAGGCCTTTGCCGGCGAGAGAAAGAAAGTCGCGTCGCGTACACACTTGCATCGCCACCAATTAGAGCGATCCCGCAGATCGGATGCAATCATTGTGTTCCCTGCGGCAGGTGTCGCGCGAATAGAGCGAAAAGGGATGAGCGACCTTCTTTGCGTGATACTACTAAGGTGCACCTTGGCACGCCGTCTTGTCACTTCGTAGTTTTGGCGAAAGCGGAAACCGACACTGCGTGGCGAAGGGGCTATGATGCATCAACAATTTGCTGCAAGCCACGTGGCCTGCTATCTGAGAAAACTCAACCAAAGAAAAACAACAATCTATGAAACAGCTCCAAGCTTCCGTGCTGCTAGCAGCAGCACTGTCCTTCGCTGCGGCTTCAGTTTTTGCGCAGGCAGCCAAAAGCCCTCCCGCCGCCGGCGCGTCGGCGTCCCCGTCAACTCCACCGACCATCGCTTCAGCGATCGATCGCGAGATTAGCCTTGTCGAGAAGGAAGTCGTCGAAGCGGCCGAGGCAATGCCGGAGGACAAGTTCGATTTTTCTCCGGAGAAACTGAACCTCCCCGGCAGCGATTACAAAGGTGTGCGCACGTTTGGCGAACAACTGAAACATATCGCTGCATCCAACTATCTAATTTGGTCGCCGATTACGGGCGAGAAGCCACCGGACACGGTCAACGACGGCAAAGGCCCGGATAACATGAAAGCGAAGGCGGAGATCATTAAGTTTGTGAAAGATTCCTTCGCGTTCGGCCACAAATCGGTCGCGACCCTGAAGAGAGCGAACCTCGTCGAACCGATTACTTCGAGGAGTGGCAGGCAGACCACCCGCCTCTTCCAGGCAACGTTTGCCGCCGCTCATTGTTTCGATCACTACGGGCAGATGATCGAGTATCTTCGCATGAACGGTATCGTTCCACCGGCAAGTCGCGGGCAATAGGCGAAAAGCGGAGAATGATTGTTGCGGCGAAGCGAACTCGCCCCGTTCGTTTCCTTCGGTCGTCCGATTATCGCGGGCATTGGAATTACTACCAGTATTTGGCTGCGCGATACAAAGCGCGAGACTCAACAAACATGCTGGAAAACTCCATTCACACTCGGCTGAAAGCGTTACAACGGCGCGCGCACGCTGGCGTCATTGTAAAATTCAATTTGCCGGCCACCCAGCCGGCGTATGACGCGCCAGCCATGGCTTTTTGCAAATTCACGCACCTCGTCTTCTGACATTTCACGAAGAACTCGCAGCTCCGCAGGCTGGATGACGACGTACTCGGAGCTGTTTGATAGTCTCTCCCCGATCTTGGCCGCGAGAGCTGGTAAATCGTCGTGCATATTTCCCACTCTAACGAGTACCTGTGCGATCCGACTCTGGCGCTTTCTTCTTCATAGGCACTGGCAACGGCCGCTTGGGTTTGCGATTTAATCTGGGACCTAGCACGTGAATAGCCTTGCGGCTGGGCGAAGGTCCGCGTGCGGTTGGTTTCTCCATGTCAATGATGCTGGTCGTCGAGGTCTATCTATCTGTTTGCGCGCTGAGCACAAACCCCCACCACATTTTCGCTTCACTGGCGCGGTGGTTTTCCATGGGTAAATTTCGCCGATGTTTTCGGAAACGATTGAGTTGCGGGGACACATCATTGATTCGCTGATCCTGCCGAAAGTGCTCGATCAGATTTTGACTCACGGCGCGAATTTCAAAATCAGCGAGATCAAGATCGGCCAAAAGCGTGCCGACCAAAGCTTTGCGCGCATCGAGGTCTCGGCGGAGACGAGCGAGGCGCTCGATGAATTGATTCTGCGACTGCGACAGCATGGCGCCGAAGTCGCCGAACGCGCCGATGCGCAGCTCGCTCCCGCCCCTGCCGACGGCGTTTTCCCGCCGGACTTTTATGTAATGACGAACCAGCAAACTTTCGTCCGTATTGACGGCAAGGAGATCGAGGTGCGGCCTACCATGATGGATACAGCCATCGCTGTGGACCGGAAAAGAGGCGCCGCGCGCGCCGTCAAATTCTTCGACGTCCACAAAGGCGACGAGATTGTCGTGGGTCACGACGGTGTGCGTGTGGTGCCGGTGCAGCGTGCGACATCGCGCACAGATGTTTTTCAGTTCATCAACACAATCATCGATGCTGATGAACCTAAATCGGCCATCATTCGCGAATTGGCGGAAGAACTTCGGCGGGCACGGAAAACGAAGGGCAAGATCGCAGTTGTTGCCGGTCCGGCAATCGTGCGAACCGGCGCCGGCCAACATTTGGTACGCCTCATTGAAACTGGATATGTCGATCGCCTTTTCGCCGGCAATGCCTTTGCCGGTTACGATATGGAACGGGCGTTGTTCGGCACTTCTTTGGGTATCAGCCTCGATCTTGCATTCGCACGAGGCGGACGCGAGAACCTCATGCGCGCGGTCAATGCCATTCGCGAAGCTGGCGGGATTGCAGCAGCCGTCGCGAAAAATGTCCTGACTAGCGGGATCATGCACGCGTGCGTCCGTAACAATGTCGATATCGTCCTCCTCGGATCGATTCGCGACGAGGGCTCGATTCCCGGCGCAATGACGGACACAATTGAGGCCCAGAAAATGATGCGTGAAAAACTTGCCGACGTGACGCACGCTTTACTGTTGGCGACCATTCGGCATTCGCTCGCGGTGGCGAGCATGCTTGCGCCCACTGTGAAACTCGTCTGTGTCGATATCGATGCCTCGGCTGTCGAGCGGGTGGTTGAACAACAACCGCTGCAATCAATCGGCATGATCACCGATGTGAAACCATTTCTTCGGGAACTGACCGATTGCTTCGACAAACTGCAGAAAACGTAAAGTTCAAACGGCCGCTTCAACGCTTTAACGATCCAACGATTCAACGTCCGAACATGCGCGAGTTGCTACTTTGTCCGCCCGATTACTATGGGATCGAGTATGAGATCAACCCTTGGATGAGCGTGGCCCGCGCGGCCGACGCCCGGATTGTTCAAGAGCAATGGAAACAGTTGCACGCCACGCTTTCAAAATTGGATTGCAAAGTTCATCTGATTCCACCGCAGCCGCGACTGCCCGACA
>WNGG01005107.1_pt1 | contig 14656 bp, 9 predicted proteins | sample 5400661 | NCBI WGS metagenome assembly WNGG01 (sample SAMN13153372, study PRJNA577476) | soil metagenome | isolation source: 100 cm soil or saprolite under Garry oak tree replicate 1 | place: USA:California | collected 2016-06-15
TCATGGTGGGCCCGCGGACCTCGATCTCGCCCTCCACGATGCGCACCTCGGCCCCGGGCAGCGGCCATCCGGCGGTGGCGCCGTCCGCGTCGCCCAGGCGTTCCGCCGTCACCTGCGACGCGGCCTCGGTGAGCCCGTAGGTGTGCAGCACGGGAAGGCCGGCTGCGCGAGCCCGCGCGAGCAACTCCGCCGGGGCCGGACCGCCTCCGACGAGCACCGCGCGCACGCTCTGCGGGAAGCGGTCGCGCACCTCGAGCAGGCGCTGCAGCGTGGCCGCGACCAGGCTGGCGTGCGTGACCCCCGAGCCGAGCGCCTCGGCGGCGGCGACGGCGTCGAAGCGCGGGTGCAGAACGAGCTGCGCGCCGGCGACCGCGCAGCGCACAACGGTCGCGATCCCTCCGACGTGGAAGAGCGGCAGGTTGCACAGATAGGACGATGCGGCATCCATCCGGAGCGTCTCGATCGAAGCGCGCGCGCTGGCGTGGTGGGCGCCGATGGACAGCTGCGCGGCCTTGGGCCGCCCGGTGGTGCCGGAGGTGAACAGGAGGGTGTGGACGCGCTCGGGATCGAGCTGGCCGGGTTCGGCGGGTCGCGCACCCGCCGCGAACGCTTCCAGCGGCGCCGCTCCGGGCAAGGCTCCCAGCCGCAGCGCGGGGCCGAGTCGATCGAGCAGCGGAGAGACCTCCGCGTCCGCCAGCCGCGCATTGAAGAGGGCCAGCTCGATGCCCGCGCGCGCCGCCGCGTGCAGCAGGGGGATCAGCTCGGGCCGGTTCTCGCTGCGGACCGCCGCCCGCCGCGCGCCGCGCGCGGCCAGGGCGCCGTGCCAGGTCCGCACCAGCGCGTCGAGGTCGCGGTACGTCGAAACACGCCCGTTCCAGACCAGCGCGGGCGCGTCCGGGCGCAGCCGGGCGGCGCGCGCGACGGGACACTCGGTCACGGCGCACCGAGGCCGGGCGTCTGCGAAAGGGCCACGCGCCCGAGCGCCGGAGGGGCCGGGTCCTCGCACACGTCGCTTGCGAGCAGGCGGCCGGTGGCGAGGCCCGCGTCGGGCATCGGTCCCTCGGCGAGCAGGGCGGCCGCGAGTTGGGCCGCCCCGAGGCGCGCGACGGCGCCGTCCAGCGAGGTGGTCACCAGGGTGCGGAGGCCGTGTTCCCGTGCTCTTCGCGCCCACTCCAGCGCGGGGAGGAGGCCGCCCAGCACCATGGGCTTGAGCACCACCGCGTCCACCGCGTCGAGCAGCTCGCCGTTCGAGCGCGGCACCGACTCGTCGGCGGCGATCGGCACCGGCGTCGCGCCACGGAGCCGCCGCAGCGAGGCGACCTCCATGGAAGGCTGCTCGCACAGCTCCACGTCGAGGCGCGCCAGCCGGCGCAAGGCGTTCAGCGCCGAGGGCTCGTCCCAGCCGCCGTTCGCATCCAGGCGCAGCCGGACGCCGGGGCCGGCGGCGTCGCGCACCACCGCCGCGCGGGCGAGGTCATCGGCGAGCGGCCCGTGCGCCACCTTGAGCTTCAAGGTCCCGAAGCCTTCGGCGGCGGCGGCGCGCGCCTCCCGCGCCAGCGCGGCGGGCTCGCGCGACGCGAGCAGCGCCCCCACCGGGACCTCGTCCACCGCGCCCGCGTGCAGCAGGCGCCGCAGGGGAATGCCGGCCCGCTGGGCCATCCCGTCGAGGACGGCCAGCTCGATGGCGTGCCGCGCGGCCGGAGTCGCGTCGAGCCACGCCGGGAGCTTCACCTGGTCGAGCCGCTCCGGGGCACGCGCGGGTGCGAGCGCCTCGGCGGCAGCGGCCAGGGCACGGGCGCAGGCAGCCACGCCCTCGGTGCCGAACCAGGGCAATGGACAGGCCTCGCCGCGGCCCTCGTCGAGGCGGACGAGGAACCCGTCCCGCTCGCGCAGCTCGCCGTGCGCGCTGAGGAGCGGCGCGCGGAGGCGCACGCGGACGGATTTCCAGGAAAGCTTCACAGGACGAGCCCCAGCGCGAGCAGCGCGCCGTACGCGAGGTGGAGCCGCGCGGTCGCGCCGAGCGCCGCGTTCAGCTCCGCTCCCTGGCCGCGAAATACCAGGCGCAGCGGCGTGGCCGCGAGCGGGAGCGCGGCGAGCGGCAACAGCACCCACGGCCGCGCGAGCGGCAGCAGGGCGAACGGCGCGGCAAAGGCCACCACGAGCAGCACGACGTATTCCACGCGCGTTGCGTCGGCCCCGAGCCGCACCGCCAGTGTGCGTTTCCCCGCGCGCGCGTCGGTCGCGATGTCGCGCAGGTTGTTCACCACCAGGATGGCGGTCGCCAGCGCCCCGACCGGGACCGCGGCGATCCAGGCGGCCGGCGGCACCGCGTGGAGCTGCACGTACGTGGTGCCGGCGGTGGCCACCAGGCCGAAGAAGACGAACACGAACAGGTCGCCCAGGCCGTGGTACCCGAACGGCCACGGCCCGCCGGTGTACGCCCACCCGGCGGCGATCGAGGCGAGCCCGGTGATCAGGATGGGCCAGCCGCCGACCACGGCGAGGTAGATGCCGATCACCAGCGCCACGCCGAAGGTCCCCAGGGCGGCCGCGCGCACGGTGCGCGGCGCGACCAGGCCGCTCTGCGTGACCCGCCGCGGGCCGACCCGCTCGTGCGTGTCGGCACCGCGCTGGAAATCATGGAAGTCGTTCGCGAAGTTCGTGCCGATCTGGATGCACATGGCCGTCAGCAACGCGGCTAGCGCGGGCAGCGGACGGAAGCCGCCGTATGCCGCGGCCACGGCCGTGCCCACGAGCACGGGCACGACGGCCGCCGTCAGCGTGCGGGGGCGCGCGGCGAGGAGCCACACACGAATCCCGGCCGGCGGAGGAGCTGTCCGGGCCAGCGGTTCCATCAGGGTCGCCGCGGGAACTTCGCGAAGTCGGGCTTCCGCTTCTCCTTGAACGCGTCGCGCCCCTCCTTCGCCTCCTCGGTCATGTAGAAGAGCAGGGTGGCGTTCCCCGCCAGCTCCTGCACCCCGGCTTGCCCGTCCAGCGCCGCGTTGAAGGAGGACTTGAGCATCCGCAGCGCCATCGGGGAGAGAGCCAGCATCTCCTGGCACCACTTCACCGTCTCCTCCTCGAGCTCGTCGACCGGCACCACGGTGTTGACCAGGCCCATCTGCAGCGCCTGCTGCGCATCGTACTGGCGGCAGAGGAACCAGATCTCCTTCGCCTTCTTCAGGCCGATGATCGAGGCGAGCGTGCTGGAGCCGAATCCGCCGTCGAAGCTGCCCACCTTCGGCCCGGTCTGGCCGAAGCGCGCGTTGTCGGCGGCGATGGTCAGATCGCAGACGACGTGCAGCACGTGCCCGCCGCCGATGGCGTAGCCGGCGACCATGGCGACCACCGGCTTGGGGAGCGATCGGATCTGCTTCTGCAGGTCGAGCACGTTGAGCCGCGGGACGCCGTCCTTGCCGACGTATCCCTGGTCGCCGCGGATGCGCTGGTCCCCGCCCGAGCAGAAGGCCTCCTTGCCCTCGCCGGTGAGGACGACCACGCCCACCTCCGGGTCCTCGCGCGCGTCGTTGAATGCCGAGGACATCTCGAACAGCGTTTGCGGGCGGAACGCGTTGCGGACCTCCGGCCGGTTGATGGCGATCTTCGCGATTCCCTGCCACTTCTCGTAGCGGATGTCCTCGTACCGGCGCGCTTCCTTCCACTGCGGCTTCATGTCCGTTCTCCTTCGCTCTGCGTGAAGAACCCGGCGACCGCGTCGGCGTAATGAGCGGGCACTTCCAGATGAGGCGAGTGGCCGCTGCCGGGCACCAGGAGCAGGCGCGCCCCGGGAATGCGCTCGGCCATGCCGCGCGCGATGCCGCTGAATTTCGCGTCGCGCTCGCCGGCCAGGAGCAGCGTCGGGATCCGCAGGCGCGGCAGCTCGTCCCAGAGGGACGGCTGCGCGCCCGAGCCGAGATGACGCAGCGCCGAGGCGAGCCCGGCGGCCGAGCTGCGCAGGCGGCGCTCGCGAAGCGCGCCGGCCAGGGGCGCGGGGAGGTCGCGCAGGCCAGCGAGCGTCGGATGATCTTCCCAGCGCGCCACGAAGGCGGCAACGCCCTCGCGCAGGGCAAGCCCGGCGAGCTGCTCGTCCTCGGCGCGGCGCCGCTCGCGCTCGGCGGCCTCCTCGATGCCCGGCGAGCCGCTTTCGAGCGCCAGCGCCCTGACGCTCGGCGGGTGCCGCAGCGCGAACGCCAGCGCCAGCCGCGCCCCCATGGAATAGCCGGCCAGGAAGAAGGGCTCCCGCGGAAGCGCGGCGCGCAGGTCCTCCAGGGCGTCGTCCCAGCCGGTGGCCTGCGGACTCTGGCCGTGGCCCGGGAGGTCCGGCGCGGCGATGCGGAACCGCGCGCCGAGCGACTCGCGCAGGTGGTCGAAGGCGCTGCCCGCCCCGGTGAACCCGTGCAACAGCGCGAGCGGCGGGCCCTTGCCCCAGGTGGTCACGGCGAGCCTCACGGCGCCTCCAGCGCGGCCGCCACCAGCCGCTGCAGCTCGCGGTGGCGCTGGACGTTCGCGGCGCGCTCGGTGCGCACCTCGACCATCCACAGGCCATTCCCCAGGCCCTCGCGAACGCACGTGCGAAGCTCGGACGCGGTGCGCGGGCGAGCGAGACGCGCGCCGCACAGGGCGGCCGCGTGGGCAAGGTCCAGGCCATGGGGCGTGGCGAACAGCTCCTCGAAGTGCTCGGTCGCCTGCGCCACCGGCAGGAAGTCGAAGATGCCGCCCCCGTCGTTGTTGACGACGACCAGGAGCAGCGGCACGCGGAGCCGGGGCGCGGCGAGCAGGCCCGACAGGTCGTGCAGGAGCGCGAGATCTCCCAGCAGCACCGCCGCCGGCTGCCCGGTGGCCGCGGCTGCTCCGAGGGCGCTCGACACGATGCCGTCGATGCCGTTCGTTCCGCGGTTGGCCAGCACGCGGGCCTGGCCGGTCGCCGCCCAGGCGTCCAGGTCGCGCACCGGCATGCTGCTGGAGACGAAGAGCAGGGCGTCCGGGGGCAACGCCGCGGCCAGCTCGCGCGCCGTCCCCGGCTCGGAGAGCCGCGTCTCCGCCGCGAACGTTTCCTGGAGCGCGGTGCGCGCGCGCTGCTCCGCGTCGACCAGCCGTGACGCGGGGCGGGGCTCGCGCCGCTGCACGCGCCGGGCGAGCTCCGCGCAGGCGCGCACCGCATCGCCGCAGATCGCCATGGAGGCCGAGTGCCCGGGGTCGAAGAGCGCGCCGTCGTCGGAGAGGCAGAGCGTCCAGGCGCCGCTCGCGTCGAGCCACTGCTGCAGCGTCTTGGAGGTGAGCCCGCCGCCGATGCGCACCACCGCCTCGGGGCGGACCGCGCCGGCGAGCGGCGGGTGCTTGAGCAGGGAATCGTAGTGCGCCAGCGCCTCGGGCAGGCGGAACCGGACCTGCGAAGCCGCTTCGGCGAGCACCGGGTAGCCGAGCGACTCCGACAGCGCGCGCACCGCCCGGGGCAGGTCGTCCCAGGCGTCGCGCGGACCGCAGACGATCGCGCCTCGGGGGCGCCGCGACAGCTCGCGCGCGGCGATCTCCAGCGCCGCCTCGTCGGGCTCGAGCTTGCCCGGCGCGATGCGCGCCGCCCCTGGCCCGCCCGGCGCGGCGGCCGGAGGAGAGGCCGGAGTGAGCGGCTCCCGGAACGGCGCGTTCAGGTGAACGGGCCCCCGCGGGGTTCCGAGGGCGCGCGCGGCCGCGGCCGCCGCGACGGCGCGAAGGTGGCGCAGCGCCTCCGGCGGGCCCTCGGGCACGCCCAGGTCGGCGAAGAAGCGCACGTGCGTTCCGAAGAGGTGCTGCTGATCGAGGGTCTGCGGAGCGCCGAACCCGTGCAGCTCGGGCGGCCTGTCCGCCGTGAGCGCGACCAGGGGCACGCGGCTCGCCTCCGCTTCGAGGATCGCCGGATAGAAGTGCGCCCCCGCCGTCCCCGAGGTGGCGATGACCAGCGCGGGCTTTCCGGTCGCCTTCGCGGCCCCCAGCGCGAAGAACGCGCCGCTGCGCTCGTCCACCACCGACCGGACGTTCAGCCGCGGCTCGGCCGCGCAGGCCAGCGCGAGCGGCGTGGACCGCGAGCCGGGGCAGACCACGGCTTCCGAGGCGCCGGCCGCGCACAGCTCGTCGACGAGGGCGCGGGCCCAGGCCTCGTTCAGGTGCGCCGTCACGCGGCGCCCTCCAGCGCGTCCAGCAGGGCGCGCGCCTTGAGCTGCGTCTCCATCCATTCCGACTCGGCGGACGATCCTTCCACGATTCCGGCGCCCAGGAAGAGGCGGGCGGTGCCGCCCGCGATCCGGGCGCAGCGGAGCGACACGGCCAGCTCCGCGCGCGCGGGTCCCACCAGGCCGATCAGCCCGGCGTAGAGGCCGCGGTCGAGGTCCTCGTGCTCGCCGAGGAAGCGGACCGCGGCGGCCGAAGGGACGCCGCCGACCGCGGGAGTCGGGTGCAGCGCGGCGACGATCTCCGCGAGACCCGCGCCGGCCCGCAAGCGCGCCGAGATGGGCGTGTAGAGGTGGGCGACGGTCGCCAGCTCCCGAACGGCGGGCGAGGCGGGCACCTCGACCGTCTCGGAGATGCCGCGCAGGGCGGAGACGATGTGCTCGACCACCCATTCATGCTCGCGCAGGTCCTTCGGCCGGCGGAGCAGGGCCTGGGCCTCGGCAGGCGTCGCGGAGCCGGCCAACGCCTCGGTGCGCAGGTGCGGGCCCTCCAGGCTGCAGAAGCTCTCGGGCGTGGCGCCGACGAACGCGGCGCCGCCGTCTCCCTGGAGGAGGAACGTGCGGCACTGCGGGTAGGCACGCTCGAGGTGCTCGAGCAGGCCCTCGAGCGGGGGTGCTGCGGGCACGTCCACGGCGCGCGCGACGACCACCTTGGACAGCTCGCCGGCGCGGATCCGCCGCAGGGCCAGATCGACGAGCTCGGCCCACCGCGCGCGGCCGTCCTGGAACGCGGCGGCGCGGGTGCCATTCGGCAGCCCTCCGTGGCGGTCGGCGGGCGCGGGCCGTCCTTCGAGGGCGCGTCGCGCATCGTCGAGCCTGGCCTGCAGCGAGCTGTGTGTCTCCTCTCCTTCGGGGGCGAATGCCGCGGCGTGACGCCGCCCGCCGTCCTCCCAGATCAGCAGCCGGGGGACGGCGAACCGGACCGGCGCGAATCCGCTCCACGAAGCGCGCGACGGGTCGAACGCGACCGCGCCGAACCAGGGCCCGGGCGGCCTCGGACGGGCGTCCACCGCGCCGTCGAGCCACGCCACTCCGTCAGGGCGGGAGAGCGCGGCGAGCAGGGCGCCCAGCCCTTCCGCGCCCGCCTCGCGGCGCAGCACCTCCCCATGGGCGCGCACCCGGAGCCCCCGCTCGGGGTGCGACCAAAAGAAGCAGAGCGGTCCCAGGTCGGAGGGCCACGCGCCCGCGGGGACCTCGGCGCAAACGCCCGCAAGCCTGGGGACCGCGGCGGTGTCCTGCGCCATCTCCTGCCCGCTCCTTCCTCTTGCCCGCCGCTCCGGGCCCCGCTACATACCACTTGTTTCAAAACGTTTTGAAGGCTCTGATGCAAGGGATTCGTGAAGAGGCCCGCCTGGTCCAGCGCCGTCCCGAAACAAAGGGGACGGTGGTGCGGCTGTCCGGCCCGCGGGGGCCCGTCGAGCTGGGTGGCCGCGCGTTCGTGGTCATGGCCGGCCCGTGCGCGGTGGAGAGCGCCGGGCAGGTGGAGGAGGCGGCGCGAGCGGTCGCGGAGGCGGGTTGCGCGGTCCTGCGAGGCGGCGCCTTCAAGCCGCGTACCAGCCCGTACGCATTCCAGGGGCTCGGCGCGGAGGGAGCGCGGCTGCTGTTCGAGTCCGCCCAGCGGAACGGGCTCGCCGCCGTCACCGAGGTGATGGAGCCCGCCCAGCTCCCGGTGCTGGAGCGCGCGGCGCTCCTCCAGATTGGCGCCCGCAACATGCAGAACTTCGCGCTGCTCCAGGCGCTGTCGCGCCTGCGCCGGCCGGTGCTGCTCAAGCGCGGCCCCGCCGCGACCGTCGAGGAGTGGCTCCTCGCGGCCGAATATTTACTGGCGGGCGGCAACGACCAGGTGGTCCTCTGCGAGCGGGGCATCCGCACCTTCGAGACGGCGACGCGCAACACCCTCGACATCTCCGCCGTCGCGCTGGCGAAGCAGCGCACGCACCTGCCCGTGGTGGTGGACCCGTCGCACGCCGCGGGCCGGCCCGATCTCGTGCTGCCGCTGTCGCTCGCCGCGGCGGCCGCCGGCGCCGACGGGCTCCTGGTGGAGGTGCACGCCCGGCCCGAGGAGGCGCTCAGCGACGGCGCGCAGGCGCTGCGGCCGCGCGAGCTGCGCGAGCTGATGGACCGCCTCGCGCCGGTGCTCGACGCCGTGGGACGCGCTCCGTGGCGGCCCGAAGGCGCCCGCCGGGCGGCGCTGCGGTGAGCGAGCAGGTCCGCGAGATGTTCGCCTCGATCGCGCGCCGCTACGACGCGGCGAACGAGGTCCTCTCGCTCGGCGTCCACCGCGGGTGGCGCCGCGCGGCAGTGCGGCTCTCCGGCGTGCTTCCCGGCGACCGCGTCCTCGACTGCGCCACCGGGACCGGCGACCTGGCCCTCGCGTTCAAGCGCGCCGTCGGCCCCTCGGGAGAGGTGGTCGGCACCGATTTCTGCGCGGAGATGCTCGCTTCGGCTCCGGCGAAGGCGCGGCGGGCGGATCTCCCCGTCCGGTTCGAAGTGGCCGATGCGCTCGCTCTGCCGTACGCGGATGCCTCGTTCGACGTCGCGTCCATCGCCTTCGGCATCCGCAACGTCGACGACCCGGTGCGCTGCCTGCGCGAGATGGCACGGGTCGTGCGCCCTGGCGGCCGCGTGGTGGTGCTGGAGTTCGGCCAGCCGCGCGGCCCCTTCGGCGCGCTCTTCCGCGTCTACAGCCGGCAGGTGATGCCCGCCCTCGGAGGGCTCCTCACCGGCAACCGCGCCGCCTACGAGTACCTCCCGCGCACGGCCGCGGCGTTTCCCGCGGGCGACCAGTTCCTGGCGCTGATGGACCAGGCCGGCGCCTTCGCACAGCGAAGCGCAACCCCGCTGCTGGCGGGCACTGCCTACGTGTACGTCGGGGCCGTCGCGTGACTATCCGCAATCGTCCGAACACCAACTGGACCTCGGTTGCTTTTGAGGCGCCGCGGCGGTGAAACGCGATCCCGGACCGACGTCGTGTGCCGCTTTAACGCAGCGCGTCCCGCGCCGGGGCGGATAAACCTCCACTCACCCTGACGGAGTCCCCGGAGCGGCTGCAAGCCGGTCGACCGATGCGCGCGCTCGCGAACATCGAGGAGAATGCACAATCGAGGTAGAGCTTCCTCTCGTCGATCTCGCCGAGGTGCACGATCAGCTCCGCCTCCACGTCGCACGATTTCTGAGCGAGCTCTCGCGTGGCGGAGAGAAGGTCGGAGGAGCTCAACGATTCGACAGCGCACAGTGAGTTCATCATCTGGCCGTCGTAGCACGAGGGTCCGACAGTGCAGCGCCGAGCGGGTGAGCGATTTGGACTTGTCCCGGGACAAGTAGTCCGTGCGGGGACTAGACCGAGCCGGTCTGCAGCTCGCCGCCCTCGGCGCGGACGCGAGCGATCTCCTCCGCCAGCACCTCGATGGTCTCGCGGATCTGCTGCTCGGTGTGCGTCGAGGTGACGAAGAAGCGCAGGCGCGCGGCCGTCTCCTCGACCGCCGGATAGAGGATGGGCTGCACGTTGATGCCGCGCTGCCGCAGCGCCTCGCTGACCTGGAGGCTGTGCAGCGAGTTGCCCAGAATGGCCGGCACCACCGCGCTCCCGCCGGCGAACCCGGTGTCGATGCCCCGCTCGCGCGCCACCTTGAGGAACAGCGCGCTCCGCTCGTGCAGCCGCTGCACCTTCTCCGGGTGCGCCTGGATCTGGCGCAGCGCCTCGAGCGCGGCCGCCGCGTTGGCCGGCGACATGCCCACGCTATAGACGAACCCGGGCACCGTGTACTTGAGGAAGTTCACCAGCGTCTTCGAGCCGGCCACGTACCCGCCGCAGGAGGCGAGCGACTTGGACATGGTGCCCATCCATAAGTCGACGTCCGTCCGCTCGATCCGGTGGTGCTCGCCCACGCCGCGCCCCGTCTCGCCCACCACTCCGATCGAGTGCGCCTCGTCGACCAGCAGCAGCGTCTTGTACTTCTTCTTCAGCTCGACGAAGCGGGGCAGCGGCGTGACGTCCCCGTCCATGCTGTAGACGCCCTCGACCGCGATCAGCACGCGCCGGTAGTGCGGCCGCAGCTGGGCCAGCTGCTTCTCCAGCGCCTCGAAGTCGTTGTGCGGGAACGGGCGCCGCTTCGCCCCGGAGAGCTTGGAGCCGCCCAGGATGCAGTCGTGCGCCAGCGAGTCGTGGAGAATGAGGTCCTGAGGACCCATCAGGTGCCCGATGACGGTCACGAACACCCCGTGCCCGGATACGGTCACGATGGAGTCCTCGCAGCCCAGGAAGCGCGCCAGCTCCTGCTCCAGCTCGCGGTGGAGCGGCTTCTCGCCGCTCGCGACGCGGCTGGCGGACACGCTGGTCCCGTACCGCTCCACCGCCTCCTGCGCCGCGCGGCTTACCTGGGGGTCGCCGGAGAGGCCAAGGTAGTTGTAGCTCGACCAGTTGATCATCGTGCGGCCGCCGATCACCGAGGTGTCGTTGGTGACCCGCTCGTGCACGTTGAAGTACGGATTCTTCAGGCCGAAGGCCGCCACCAGGCCCAGCCGCTGCTCCAGCTCCTGCACCTCCGGGAACTGCTCGATGCGATAGCTCGCCTCGTCGACTGCGCGGGCTGCCGCGGGTGGCTCGCGGCTCGCGGCCCGCGCCGCTGGGACTGCCGCGATCGAGGTCGGGATCGGGGTCGAAGTCGCGGTGGAGGTCGTGGCCGAGGTCGAGGTCGAGGTGGAGGTCGCGACGTAGGCTGGCTTGCCGCCCGGTCCGCGGGCGCGCAGGAACCTCGGGTCGCGGTGCCGGAACTCGCCTTCCACGCCCCGGGCCACGGCCAGCACGCGGCCGTCGCGCGACTGGAGCACGATGCTGCCGCGCACCTCTTCGCCCGCGGACTGCTCCAGGGTGAGCGTCGCCCGGAGAGGTCCTTCGGGGAGCGGCCCGACCTGGACGTACTCCTGGATCCCGATCGGGAAGCCGGCCCGCTGCAGCTGCGTCCAGGCCCAGTAGGCGGCGAGCTGGAACGCGCCGTCGAGCGCCAGCGGATCGACCGCCCACGCCGTCCGGCGCGGCTCGCGGATCCAGTCGGCGGGGCGGCTGGTCTTCACCCATCCGACGATGCCACCCGCCGTGACCTGCTCGATCTCCACGATCGCGCGCAGCCGCGGGCCGTGGAAGGTGTACCCGTCGTAGAACTCGTCGAGCGCGAGCGGCAGCTGCGCGCGAACGGGGGGCGTCGCAGCCGGCGCCGCCGAGGCGAGCGCGGGAGCCACGTCGGCGCCGACTGTGGCGAACCCGACGTAGCTGGGGACGCGCGCAGGCTTGCCGTCGACCCCTGCGGCGAGGCTCACCGCCAGCTCCGCCTGCGGCCGCGCATCGCCGCGCACGGTCACCGCGAGCTGCGCGGCGTTCGCGATCCGCACCGGCTGCTTGAGCTGGAAATCGCGGACCAGGATGGGGGACCCGGCACCGCCGGTCGCTTCCAGCGCTGCGGCCGCGACCGCGTCCAGCGCGGAGGCGAGAGGCAGGACGGGCTGGCCGGCGAGCTGGTGGTCGTCGAGGTAGACGTGGTCGCTCCGCGTGACCGCCATGCGCACGCGGTGCGCGGTGCGGCGCTCCGGCTGGGCGGTCGCGAGGAGCACGGGGCCGGAGGCGCCCGCCTGCAGCGCGGAGAGCAGCGCCTGCTCTCCGGTGCGATCGTCGATGAACGGGACGCCCTGCTCGGCGAGCGCTGCCCGGGCGAACCCCGGGATGCGCGCGACCATCGCGGTGCCGGACCAGGGCGGGTACTCCAGCGCCAGCGCGCGCAAGCCGGGCCGCAGCGAAGGGAGGAGCTGAGCGGCGCGCGAGAGCGCCGCGTTGGCCGCGGAGTAGTCCACCTGCCCGGCGTTCCCGAATCGGCCCGCCCACGAGGAGACCAGCACGGCCGTGCGCAACCGATCCCGCGCGGTCGCCGCGAGCGCATGGGAGAGGCCCGTCAGCTTGGGTCCCAGCACCCGCAGGACGGCGGCGTCGTCCTTCGCGGCGGCGGGCCCGTCCTCGGCCACGCCGGCCGCGTGCACCAGCGCGGTGAAAGCGCCCAGCTCGGCGCGCGCCGCATCGAGCGCCGCGCCGGCGGGAGCGGTCACGTCCCACCGCACGTAGACGGCGCGGCCGCCGGCCGCGCGCACGGACGAGAGGGTCGCCTCGACCTCCGCGTCGGGCGTCCTGCGCCCGACCAGCGCGAACGCGCATCCCGAGCCGGCCAGCGCGATCGCGAGCCTGGCGCCCACTCCGCGAGCGCCCCCGGTCACGAGGACGACGTCGTCCGGGCTAAAAGAGAGCGGCTCTCCCGGCTGCGCGGGCGCGAAGTCCGGTTCGTACCGGCGGCCGCCGCGCAGACCCACTTCCGGCGTTGCGTTGCCGGATCGCAGCTCGGCGGCGAGGGCCTCGGCCATCGCTTCGGCCCCGTCGGCGGGATCGAGATCCACGGCCTTGACCAGCTCGTCGGTCCGCTCGCGCGCGAGCGCCTTGGCGTACCCCGCCAGCGCGGCGCCGAGCAGAGTGCCGGTCGCGGTGCCGAGCTTCCCGTCCTGCGCCGTCGCCACCACGAAAGCGCCCGGATAGGTGCGCGCCAGCCGCTGGGACCAGAGGAGCGCCTCCCACGAGCCCGCTCCGTCCAGCGACGGGCCGGGCACGAGGCCGGCGAGGTGGATGACCGCGCCGACTCCGGCGACGGGCGCCGCGGCCGGTGCGGCGAGGTCAGCGATGACGACCGAGTGCCCCAGGTGAGTCAGGCGGCGGGACAGGGCGTCCGCCACGCCCAGCTGGTCGCGGGTGATCAGCACGCGGTCGGGGAGCGGGTCCTCCGCGGGCGCGGCGCTGGCGAGCGGGACCTCCGCGGCGAGGGGCGCGAAGCGCAGCAGCTCCGGTCCCGCGTCGGCCAGCGCCCCCAGCGCGGCGGACAGCATCGGTTCGGCGGGAGCGGAGCGGGGGCCGGCGACCGCGGAGGCGACGTGGTCGATCAGGCGCTGCACCGTCGTCTCCGGCCCGAGCAGCGTGCGCGGCAAGCCGCCGATGCCGGGCCACGCTTTCTGGATGTCCCCGTCCAGCTCGACCGTCATGAGGGAGTCGAAGCCCAGCTCGCCGGCGAGCGTCTGCGAGGTCTTGAGCGCCTCGACGGGGAAGGCGCTGATGCGGGAGACGAAGCCGAGGATCCGTCGGGCGATGTCGGAGGTGTCGGTCTGCGGCTCGCGGTCGGAGGAAGGGGTCGGGGTCGGCGTGGCAGCCGCGTTCGGGGTCGAGGTCCCGTTCGGGGTCGAGGTCACGTTCGGGGTCGAGGTCCCGTTCGGGGTCGAGGTCCCGTTCGGGGTCGAGGTCCCGTTCGGGGTCGCGATCGGAGTCGAGGTCGCCGCGATGGCGCTCCGCACTTCCGCGGGAACCGCCACCCCTCGCTGCGCCAGGGCTTCGGCTTGCTGCTGCAGCACCTTGGCCTGCGTCTGCAGCAGCGCGATCTGCTCGCGGAACAGCGCGACCAGCGGGTCCATGTCGGCTCCATTCTGCAGCGGGACGGGCGCCGCCAGGGCCAGCGGCTTGGAGGAGGAGGGTTGCCGCTCGACTGCCCAGTACGGCTGGGTCTCGATCGGCGTCGGCGGCAGGGTGACGAGCCGCGCATCGCGGCCCTCGAACAGCGCCAGCGGCTCGAGAGGGATGCCGAGCGTCCAGAGCAGGCCGACGGCCTGCGCGAATCCGGCGAGGCCGTCGTCGTCGCGTCCAGCCAGGCCGAGCTGCGCGATGCGCTGCTCGGGCGGGAGACTGGCCTTGGCGAAGGCGGAGAGCGTCGTCCCGGAGCCGACGTTCAGCCACACGCGCCCGCCTTCGGCGGCCGCGCGCCGGAGCGCCTCGACGAACTCGACCGGGGCGGTGGCGTGCTCGACCCAGATGCGCCGGATCTCCTCCGGGCCCTTGGGATACGGCGCGGCCGTGATGCCGCTGATCACCGGGATTTCGGGCGCGTGCACCGGGACCTCGGCCACCAGCTCGCGCACCGGACCGGCCACGTCCGCCAGGAGCGGCGAGTGGAACGCGTGCGACACCTCGAGCGGCGTGACCTTCACGCCCCGCGCCTCCAGGGCCGCCGACGCGCGGCGGACCGCCTCGGTGGACCCGGAGACGACCGTCTGCCCGGGATGATTCAGGTTGGCGACCACCGCGCCGTCGATCCCGCGGAGCGCCTCGCGGACCGTGCCCGGATCGGCGGCGGCGCTGGCCATGACGCCCGGATCGTCGAGCCGCAGGCCGACCATCGCCAGTCCGCGGCGCGCGACCAGGCGCAGGCAGTCCTCGTCGGACAGGATCCCGGCGGCGGCCGCCGCGGCGAACTCGCCCAAGCTGTGCCCGAGCACCACGTCCGGCGCCACACCCATCCCGCGGAGGACCGCGTGCAAAGCGAGCCCCACGGCGGCCATGGCGGGCTGGCAGACCTGCGTCTGCGTGAGCCTGCGCTCGG
>WNGG01005483.1_pt1 | contig 14651 bp, 12 predicted proteins | sample 5400661 | NCBI WGS metagenome assembly WNGG01 (sample SAMN13153372, study PRJNA577476) | soil metagenome | isolation source: 100 cm soil or saprolite under Garry oak tree replicate 1 | place: USA:California | collected 2016-06-15
AAAACCTGCAGGACGCTTGAGGATGCCAAGCGACTCGCCGATTCATTTGTCGAGGGCAACCACAGAAAATTTGACCGTATGCGTCTCGCCGCCTCGCTGCTCGGCTTGCCCGTTCAATATGAGCGCTCCTTGCTGCAGCGGTGGAGCGTCTTTGGCGAACCGCCATTGCGGGAATACGCGCCCTTCGCGGCGCACGTCGTGAATGTCGAGCTGTTCTTTCGAATTGCGCTCGGCGCGGGCCTGATATCGAGCGAGGACGCGAACAACCGAACCGATATCGGTTATCTATTTTACTTGCCGTTCTGTATGATGTTTGTTTCCTCCGACAAGTTGCATAAGCGTTGCGCCTCGCTCTTCCTGCGCGAAGACCAGAAGTTCGTCTGGGGCCATGAGCTCAAGGCCGGTCTCAAGGAAATCCATAGGCAAATGATACAGCTTGCGGAGGAAGAGCGTGAGAAGGGGCTTTTCAAAATAGCCGCAGTGCCGCCGAAGGATAGTTTTGTCGATCAAGTATGGCTCAGCCTTTTTAAGAAGCCCCGGACGGCGGAGTTACCGAACGTGCCGCGTGCCGATGCGCCTGCGCTCGAAGATCACGAGATCAATTTCAATGTGCAGGACCCTTCGTTGCTGTCGATCCAGCGCAACATTCATGTCCGGAAAGGATCGCACTGGCAGCTCCCGAAAGGGACCAAGCAGCAGTAGTGAAGAAAAAGGCTCTTTCGGGACGCGGATTACTAGAATTCAATCATGAAGAAAGCACCAACCACTTCGTGCGCGCTTTTGCCGGACCGTCGCACCGCTCGTCGGAAGCCAAAACCTCAAGGGACCAGAAGTCCGCTTCTGGGAAATTAATCCGCTCAGTGGACGTATTACCGCCAAATCGGAGATTGAAATCCGGCCCGATCCGTCGGAATTCACTCGTCCGCCATGCCGACTCGCGCCAAGTGCGGTCTTTTTTAATTATCGGGGCGGCGTTACTATCCTTCGGGATTGGATCCTCTTGCGTGTTCCTTACACTCCGAAATTGCACGGATCGTGTCTACCAGCTTCTTTAAATCATCCGAACGTCCAATCGCTTGCCCTATCGAAAGTAATTCAAAAAACAATCCATCAATTATATCCGCGCGGATCTTGTTAATCAGCCCTTGGACCAGCGCATGAGTCTGTTCCTTGCCACTTTTTGATGGGCCGAGATGCACGCCTCCGGCCATGTTGGCGAAATAGCTAACGATGTCTCTTCGCGATATGGCTTCGCCCCTTCTCACTGCACCAGGAGCATCGAGGTAATTCGATAGCGGGCAATTTTTATTCACGAGTACCGCGAGTTCGTTGTCCTCAGACTCGCCGCGCGCGTCACGAGCGATCTGGAACTGCTTTACCGCAAATCCTTCTTCAGCGTCGGCGCCCACTCCCGTTTTGACATTGTCTACCCGAGCAATACCGATCATCGCGGTTTGGATGCCGTTGATGGTTGCACCACCGGCGATCAACGACGCTATATGTCTGATTTCTAAACCATCCCTGGCGGTTAGCGCCAGAACATCCGGGCCAGCAATCAAGGGTTGCCTTTCGAACCCACAATGGCGCCAAGCCTTGCCGAGCCAATCCTCCACGAGGAGCCGACGCAACGCGGCACTGCCGCGCCGAATCTCCGCGTCAGACGGCGGCTCGTACAAGGTGCACCATTCGGTCTGAAACCACTGGATGTCGTCAGCGATCGAATTCCAAGGGTCTGTGGGATACTTGAAGGGAGCCGCTCGCAATTTCGGCTTCTTGATCAGCTGCTCGACGATTTTCCTGTCGACAAAGAACGAGAACTGGTGGCCGCCGTCCAGTCGGACGATCAGAATTGGTCTTTCTGTTGTAGGATCCCCTGCCAGCATCACGGACGCAGCTTCTCGCGGCTGAATCTCAACCTTCTGATTGCCGGCAAGGTCAGGCGTGAGCTGAGCGTCGCGCCATTCACTGGCTGTCTTCGCTGCCCGCTCGACGATTTCGAGCAACGCACCGCTCTGATCGAACGGCAGCAAGATTTGATGGTCGAGGCCAGATTGGCCCTTGAAGACCAAGATCATCTCTCCCGTTTCACGGTTTACGCCGCCGTTGACCGGCGCTGCCAGTCTTGTGCGTTTGGTTATCGGCTCGGCGCCGCTCTGCGTGTCTGCGGCAAGCGCTGACTGGAGCTGGTCAATCAGGCGGTAGGCATCGGGTCGAGTTAGGCGAAGGTAGAATCCTGATTTGGCATTCTCTTCGTTGATAAGCTGCCCTCTAACGGCAATCCTATGGGGCGGCGCATTTTCGCGCGTCAGCTGAATCGGTGCTACGGCATCGAGCCAGATGTTCCTTTCGTCGTCAACTTCGGTACAGAGAACAGTCTTCACCAGGTAATTTTCCTCCCGCCGGTTAATTATCGCAGAACTTCGCCGCGATGAGGTCCGGCTGCCCCGCCAATCTTACGCTGTCCGACCATGAGGCGGACCGATGAAGCGCTCCATGAAGTCTTCCTCAGAGAGTTCTTCACGCGCTGAAACTTCATCCGACCGTTCGAGCCATGCGTAGTGCTGCACTCATGCCTCGCCGATGCTGGCAAAGGTACTCGGTCCGTGGACACCACGGTACCCGAGCGAAGCAAGTGGGCACGTTTCAAGGTGCCCACACGCTACGTTCGGGTGCGGTGTTGTGCACAGGCTGAGTGTCTGGGGCGTAAAGGCGCGGTACCACAGAATGATCGGACATGGTATCCGTCGGCTCCGGGTTCTGAACGTTCTCAAGGCCGGAGGAGGTGGATGGCAAAGGCGGCGGAGGCGGAGGTGAAGGCGTAGATGGTGTCGTCCGCCACGGTCAGGCTGGCGGGCGACCAGAGCATGGACTTTGCCGCTCGCAGGGTCAAGGTGGAGCAGCGTGTTGTTGTGCGCCGGGAAAGACGGGCGTTACACCCCTTACGCGGCATTCCGCGGCTTGAAAACAGCCCCGGCATGTTATCGTGATACTGGCTCTGGACTTCCCTTTTGAAACGTCTATCCTGCTGTTGTCAACTGTCCCGGTGTCCGGTATTGACACGCTCTCAATTGTCGTAGAACCGCGAAACCGGCGAAACCGTAGAAGTGGTGTCAAAAACTACAGAAGTCCCGTGTGTAAATCCTACGTGATGATTTCGGCGCCAAAACGATCATTTAGAAGCAGTCTCGTCGCTACTCCAGAGCTACTTTGAATGTCTTTTTCTGCAATTTTGCGCATAAATTTCAAGCGATTAACGGTCCACAGTCACTAACTTCGAATCAGTTTTATCCAAAAGCTGGACCTCGCATTCGTCGGGCGGCACTTTATGCAACGACCTATCGCCAACCTAAACAATTCATAAACACTATGGCGTTTTCGGGGACTAATCGTTCGGATTTGCTGTCCCGTCACCTTTCCGGGATGCCGGTTACGTCCACTTAGAGTAGGCGCCGCCCTCTTAGCTGACGGACTCTACTCTTCGTTCTGCAACGAACGTGGAGCCCGTTGAGACGATTTAACGGAATCGCAGGGTTTGGCTTTGGACTCGTCCGGCTGGGATGGAACTGCACAGGATCCTGTGTTAACGAGGTAAAATACAGCGATGCTTCGATTCATTGCAACGTTCTTCTTGGTCCACCTATTCATGGGGACAGGCCTTGCACAAACTATCCAGGGCATGGTCACCGATTCGACGGGGGCAGCAATCCCAGGCGCGAGTATCACCGCGAGAAGTATTGCAGGTGGGCTGCCGCGGCCGGTCGTTACAGAAGAAGCGGGCAAGTACCAAGTGCCGTCGCTACGGCCTGGCACCTACATTCTAATTGCGGAGCTGTCGGGATTTGAGGTTGAACGTCAAGAAGTGGTGCTCATTTCTGACGTTCCGGCAAGTGTCGATTTCCATCTGAAAGTGCGCCAGATTGGTGAATGCCCAGGAGTCCATTGCGGGATCACCACGGAAGCACGCACGCAGCAGTCTCCATCGTCAGCTATTTCAAAGACCGATGTCGCCGAACGTATCGTCGGCAGCGTCTGGAATTTCTCGATGCGCCGTTCTGGGATTGCACCGGGAGACGGACAATTGTCGGCTGACGAGCTACGAACAAGGGCGATCATGAAAGAGCTTCATGATCTCGGCCGAGATGCGTTGCCTGCATTGGTTCTCGGTCTGCAGGATCGTGTTGTCCAACTGAGACAGAACGCCGCTCTTATTCTCTTGAATCTGGGCGGTGGCCTCTCTGCAGTGAACCAGCCCAAAATAGACATTCGAGAAACTCTTCCGGCCCTGATTGCTGCGCTAGACGATTCCGACGGACTGGTTCGAGCTTGGTCCGCTCAAGCGATCGGCCAGATCGGTCGTGATGCGGTCGCCGCCCTTCCAGCCCTGATTGCACTACTGTCGAATGCCGACGAAGGCTCGCGCAACAGCAGTTGCATAGCGCTCCGTCAAATCGGACCTGCCGCCTTCCCTGCGCTGCCGGCGCTTCAACGAGCATTGAATGATTCCAGTCCGGATGTGCGCCGATTTGCGGCCCTGGCGATCGAAGTAATCCAGAAGAAGTGATCACTCGCCATAAGTCGCGCAGCATTTACGAACCCTGCAGCAACCGATGGCTCTACCCTTCGGCGTTAGTTGTTAGGTATCCACTAACGCTTCGCCCGCGTTGGCCCTCCAGATCCGCGTTTTACCCTCATGTGTCGATACCGGAAGCTATGGTGAGGCGAAAGAGAACCTACTAACTTGGCTTCGGGAGCTTGATCTCGACGCTGAACTTGATCCATTCAATCGCACCCTGTTCCTTGCTAATATTGCCATGCGAATGCGTAACTCTCGAATCGGTGATCCAGAGGCGGCCTTCTCCATTGGCTAGCGATTTAAAGTTCGCGATGTATTTGTCAATGTCAGTTTCCTTGAGATTATATAAAGTCTGGTACGCCGCGCAGTTGGTTGCAAACCGGAATTCGCGGGGTGACGTTTCGACTTCCTGCTCGGCCGTCCAATCATACTCAGCGTCGATTTCGGTCTGACGGTGACCATGGAATGGCGGGTCGGCTACCCAGAAGAGGTTCTTGCAACTGCCTTCAGCATGCGTTAGTTCGACCTGAAAGTCTCCTGGCAGGCGAAGCACGAACTCTAAATCGGCGTTAATGTCCTTGCGAAACTGCTCACCTTCTCGAACCTCTCCAGAAAAGCAGATCGCGCTCTCAGCGCATTCCGGCTTGCTCGGTTCCGCCAAGTTGCGCTTCGGCATCTTCTTCTGGCCTTGCGCGCTGGCCAGGAACGCTCCAATAAACACGAGGCTGAGAATTGCCAGCTTGCGCACGAAACGGAGAATATCACCTTTGAATGAAAACAGCCCGGCGATTCGAATGTAATCCACTTGGATGTATCGTCCTTCGTCTGATGTGATTGCTAGACGGAATCGAGCAATGGCAGAAAAAATCCTAGTGCATTATGCGTGCGGCTGGACTATGAACTTCCTATTCCCGGCCTCGACTCGACGCAAAATCAGCCGCCGCATCCTCCTGGACTGTGGAAAGCGTGCCTAAACGCACTGGCGGGAACGGGAAATGGTGCAGCTCACAGAACGTGTAGTCGGCCGCACCTAGAAGTGCCGAGCCCAGGCGAATACACGGAGACTAGTCGCCGAAAGTCGCCAAGTGTTTACGAATCGTTCGCTGCCTAGAGCGTCACTTGGTCGTATAACCGCCAAACCGCAGATGTGCTTTCTTGTGCCCGCTGGTGAATGCGTTTGGACGACGACACCTCGCACGTAACGCCGCGCTGTCGACCAATCCGGTTGACGTGATGGGTAAACGCAAGCCGACTTGCAGGGAACTACGAGACGAATTTCGTGCTAAAGGGCATCAGCTCTGGCCCGTCTTCCGAACTTTGGGTTATGAGGGCTTTGATGTGAGTTCCTCCGATATCGATCACGAAGACTTTTCTTCTGTTCCTGGATGATCGAGCTTTCATTCCGCATACGGTTAGGCCGCCGGCTTGGGGAAAACTCGTTTTTTGCCGAGTTTCCGTTCGACGTATTCCTTCAATGCGACCGCATTGTTGTGTTCCGTGTCGTGCGAGCTGTACAGGAGCGTAACACTGCCATGTTTCGCGGCCTCGACGATGGGTTCGATCGCTTCCGGTCTTTCACCCAGTTCCCGAAAATACCGCTGCCGGAATTCGCGCCATTTCCCGGGATCATGTCCAAACCATTGGCGCAAGCCAGCGCTCGGCGCGACGTCTTTGAGCCACGCTTCGAGCTGGAGGGCGTTTTTCTTTACACCGCGCGGCCAGAGCCGCTCGACGAGAAAACGTGGGCCATCGGCGGAAGCAGCAGGGTCATACACGCGTTTGAGTTTGATCATTTTTCGATCCTCTCCTTAAGCAGGGCATTCAGATCGTAATTCACGAGTTCGCCGATACGCTCGATGGTCAGGTCTGCCGGTGGATTGGTTGTGATGATCTTTGGATCCAACGCGTAATGTCCCTGGCGCGGAAAAATCGTCGTCAATCGTTCCCCCAATGCTTTTTTCATCGCAGCCAGAATGTGCAGCTTGTCATCGACCATGAGGTAATGACGTGCAGGATAGCGCTGCTTCACATCATCGAGCATCTGCTCCTTGTGGATGTAGATCAATACACGTCCTTCGACGGCTTCCCACAGCCCCGCGCGCTGCACTTTGCGCGGCTGAAAAACCACGTCGCCGTCGGACAGGATTACCGTGGGGCCCCATTGTCGAAGATGTTCGATCACGTCCAATGATCCCGGATACAACCGGTTTGCGAACGGATAATCCACCAAGTACGATGAGACCACGAGCAGGCGTACATCGTGCAGATGTTCGACGCGGTACCGCTGCAGAGCCCCGAGGTAATCGGCATAGCCGAGATCTGCGCGCAATTCTTCGAAGATGCTCCAATACCGCTTCGCGCTTTCGCGACCAACTTCCCGGTCGAGATACTTTTGGAGATCGGCCTGGATATGGTCGTTATCGATCAGTGTGTTATCCACATCCAGCAGAAATACGATATTTTGAGGCGCGCTCATTTCGACCCCCGCTCTTCTGCCGGGTTCTGCCAGACTCCGTACCCGGCAAGCGCGTCAGAATGCGCGACAGTCATCTTTTGACATCCTCCGTCTCTCTATATTCTGAAACAAGCGTGTCCCCGAATTACTCCAATCGTCACAGGAGTGCGACATGACCCCTCTATTGAGACACCGAACTCCAAGCCGTCGATCGCTACTGGCGTGCCGCAAATTACCTTGCCGCTGGTCAAATCTATCTTCACGACAATCCGCTTCTGCGGGAACCCCTGAAACCGGAACACATCAAGCCTCGTCTCCTGGGCCATTGGGGCACGACGCCGGGGCTCAATTTCATTTACGTTCAGATCAACCGCTTCGATCAAGCAGCATGACCTGCCATTTACGTCACCGGTTCGGGGCATGGCGCGCCCGGTTCGGAAAGCTCCTTTACGAGATGGAATTTGCTGGAATCAGCGGTTCCATCGTTTCGCAACGAGCCTCACAGACCGCCCCACAGTTGGATCATCCTGAATTCCACAACCTCACGACGTTTGAATTTTTCTTGAGCTCTTGAAACTTCCTTGACTTGATTGCGGAAGAAAGGAAGAATCGCGCGACATCAAGGGAGCTTTATATGAAGAGATGGAGCGTGAGTGGAGTTTCATGCCTGCTCGCCGGCATTCTAGCGACGGCGCCGGCAGCATTCGGCCAGGCGGTTTCCCAAATCAGCGGCAATGTGAAAGACCAGGCAGGAGCTGTATTACCCGGGGTGGAAATAACAGCGACTCGGACCGACACGGGCTTGGTGCGCACTACTGTCTCGAATGAAACCGGAAATTACGTCCTGCCGAACCTGCCGCTTGGACCATATAAACTTGAAGCAGCACTGGCTGGATTCCGCACGTTCGTGCAGACCGGAATATTTCTGCAGGTCGATAGTAGTCCTGTCGTTAATCCTGTTCTCGAGGTGGGCCGGATTACCGAACAGGTCGAGGTCGAAGCCAACGCCACGCTGGTCGAAACGCGGCGATCTGCAGTCGGTTCGATTATCGAGAACCAGCGGATTGTAGAACTGCCTCTGAACGGGCGTAACGTGACGGACCTGATCACACTTGCCGGTTCGGCAGTCAGCCTTCCTGCTGTCCGGCAGGCGTTGTTCCTGAACCTGTATCCGATAAGCGTCGGCGGCCAGGCGTTCTACGGAACTGATTACACTCTAGACGGCGCTTATCATCGCAACTACCTTACGGGTACGTACATGCCGATCGCGTTCCCGGACGCGGTACAGGAATTCAAGGTCGAGTCGAGCGGCCAGAGCGCCGAGCGGGGGAGCGGATCCTCCGTCAGCGTCGTGACGAAGTCCGGCACCAACGATGTTCACGGGGATCTTTTTTACTTCCTGCGCAACGATGGATTAGGCAGCGCTCGCGAATATTTCGCGACAAAAGCCAGCACCTATAAACGGAATCAATTCGGCGGAACCGTCGGCGGTCCGATTATCAGCAACCGTTTATTCTATTTCGCCGGATTCCAGGATTCGATCCGCCGCGAGAATCCCGGCAACAGCATCTCAACTGTTCCGACACCCGCAATGATGGCAGGCGACTGGACAAGCTTCGCCTCGGCCCCTTGCAATTTGGGCACGGCTCGCGTCTTGCGCGCACCATTTATGAATAACCAGATCTCGCCGTCGTTGTATGCGGCGCCCTCCGTGTACATTACAAACAAGCTTCTCGATGCGCTGAAGCAAGACGGCATTACGCCGGATCCTTGCGGCCGCATCACCTATAACACGCCCAGCGACGAGGATGATCGGCAGTACGTCGGGAAAGTCGATTACCAGATAAGTACGAAACAATCTGCCTTTGTCCGCCTGCTCGCGACTCAACAAAAAGTTCCGAGATCGTTTGACCTCGATCGGAATCTCCTGAACTGGACGAACACGGGCTTGGATCAACTCGCAAATTCGATTGCGATTGGAGATACGTACCTCGTCAGCGCGAACCTGGTCCATTCCTTCCGGTTGGCCTTCAACCGCACAGCGCACAGGTACGTGCCGAACCTCGCTTTCTCCTACTGCACTGCTGGGGTAAAGATGTGGTGCGACGAGAACCCCCGGACGATTGGGACAATGAGCATCAGCGGCGGATTTACAATGGGAAGCACGTCTGCAAGGGGTGAACATTGGACGGGAACTTCGTATGCCGTCAACGACGATTTGAATTGGGTTCACGGCACACACCTGATCGCATTAGGCGGCGGCGCATGGCAGGGTAGAGTAGCCGAGTTCACTCACTTTGCGAGCACCGGACAGTTGAACTTCAACGGTTCCGTGACCGGTCTCGGAATGGCCGATTTCTTCCTCGGAAATCTGAATACTCTTTTTCAGGGGCTTCCGAACTCGAATGCGACGCGCCAGAATTCTGTGAACCTGTATTTCACCGACGCATGGAAAGCGACGCCGCGTCTGACGTTCAATTACGGGCTGCGATGGGAACCCTTCCTGCCGCAGACCGTCACGAACGGTCAGATTTCCGTCTTCGACATGGATCGTTTTCTCAAAGGCGTCAAAAGCACGATATTCGTGAACGCTCCTGCGGGATTTTACTTCCCGGGCGACCCCGGCTTCCCCGGGAAATCCGCGACCTACAGTCGCTGGAAGCAGTTTGATCCGCGAGTCGGATTCGCGTGGGATCCGACGGGTGCCGGCAAAACATCGATTCGCGCGGCGTACTCGTTCGGTTACGCCTACGTCCCGGGCATCACGCGGGAAGATCAGGCGGGTTCGAATCCGTGGGGAGGACGCACGACCATCACAAGTCCTCCGGGCGGTCTTGCCGACCCGTGGCTTGGCTATCCCGGTGGCAATCCCTTTCCATACACGGTTCAGAAGAACATGACTTTCACGCCGAGGGGGCAATTCATCACAACGCCCTATGATCTCCCTACTCCGAACACGTATACGTGGAACGTCTCGCTGCAGCGCCAGTTCGGACCGAATTGGATTGCGACAGCAAGCTATCTCGGAAGCCGTGTGATGCATCTGTATATGAACGTTCCAATCAACTATGCCGTGCTCGTGGACGGCCCGATCGTGACGACGGGTTGCGCGGCCACCGCCATCAATTGCAACGCGATTGCGAATACCGATGCGCGCCGTGTTCTTAGCCTGGTGAATCCCGCTGAAGGGCAGTACGTCGGAAATATGGACAAGTGGGATCCTTCGGGTACGCAGCGTTATGCCGGCATGACGTTGAATGTTGAACGCAAGGCGAGCCGCGGAATGAGCATGAATGCCAATTGGACATGGTCGCACTGCACGGGATATTTTCAGGGATACAACACGAAAACCGACCAGACGGTTACGGTAGTGAACAATCCGCTGTTCGATCGCGGAGACTGCGATACCGACCGCCGGCATGTCGTCAATGTTTCAGGCGTAGCGCAGGTTCCCCGGTTCAACAACAACACTCTGCGACTGATCGTCACTGGCTGGCAGCTCGCGGGAATCTACAGGTTCGCGTCGGGCACTCCACTTGCAATCCAGGACGGAACCGATCGCGAGTTGAACGGAATCAATCATCAGCGGCCGAACCTCGTGCTTCCTGACCAGGTGTATACCGGAAAGAGCTGCGCAGGATGTCAGTACCTGACCCTGGCGGCTTTCGCGCCGCAGCCGCTTGGCACGGTAGGGAATCTGGGGTGGAACAGCATCGTCGGTCCGCGGTTTTGGGGTCTCGATATGGCGTTGTCGCGAAATTTTCAAACTCGGGAAAAGCAGAGCCTGCAGATTCGCGTCGATGCGTTCAATGTGACGAACAGCTTTGTCCCCTCCGTGCCCAGTACTGCCAACCCCATATCCAACGCGGTCCCTGCATTCGTGAATGTGAGCAACAACATGTTCGGCCAGATCCTGGCCGCTCAGCCCACCCGGAAACTGCAATTTGCGTTGAAGTACGCGTTTTAGCGTGCGGAGTTGGCTACGGACGCTCGGTCGGCGCTTTAGAACCCGGACCCGGCAGCGGAGGCCGAACACCTCCGCGCGCTTCGGAAACGAGCAGAGTCTCAATATCCGGATATTGATAAATTACGCGTGCGCCGTCTTGAAAAAGACCGCCGGTATCGGCAGTAGGGCCATACGTGCTGTAGAGTTCGTGGCCAAGCACACGCAGATAGGTCGTGAGTTGGCCGCGGTGATGGGCGGAATGGGCGATGCGGCGCACCAGAATCCAGGCTCGGCTCCGGTGAACATCGAAAAATTGCGCGGTGTCTTCGAACCAGGATTCGGGCTTCGCCTCCAGTCTGCCCATTCGGGTTGAGGACGATCCGGCGTATTTCTTGATGAACTCAAGTTTCGTTTCGAGCGTAGGCAAGGGCGGCTCACCCAGATCAATGCCCAGAAAGTTTTTCATCCAATGATCTTCACTCACGCATTGATGGACCATCTGCTCGTGCACGCTGCGTGCTCGGGGGTGTGGCCTCCACGGCAACTCTTCGTCCTTGAACATCGCCCAGACACCAAGAATTTTCTGGCGCTCCGTGGAATAGGTCTCGATGAGAAAAGAATATCGATTCACGATCCGTATAGTGTAATAGACCTCTAGCATGAGCACGCAACAGTACGCGAAGGAAACCTTCCGCGATTTGCTCGAACGATTCCGGCAGGAAAACGAGCTTACCGACATCCGGCAGCCGGTAGACATCCGTCATATCGCAACCTTGGTGGATCAAGCAAAGACAGCTCTGATGTTCCACACCGTGATCGGCTATGACATTCCCGTCGTTTCCGGCATCCTCCGGACCCGCACACGCGCCATCATGTCGATGGGCTGTGAGACCTACGGGCAAATCGAAGCGAAGCTGCAGCACGGCATTGAGCATCCAATCGAACCGGGATACGCGGAGACCGCTCCCAACAAAGAAGTCGTCCAAATCGGCGACGCGGTCGATCTCTTCCGGCTACCGATACCAATGTCGTCTATCTACGACGGTGGTCCGATGATCACGGCCGGCGTCGTGATCGCAAAAGACGCGGAGTTCGGCTTCAACTCCGGAATGTATCGGTTCATGGTCAAGGAGAAGAACCTCACGGGCATCGACATCGTTACCCCAAACAACATGCGGTTGTATGCCCAACGTGCCTATGAGGCTGGGCGGCCGTGTCCGATTTCGATTTCGATCGGCACTCATCCGTTCGAAATCATGGGCTCAGGTTTCCGCGCTCCGCTCGGTGTCGATGAGATGGCAATCGCCGGCGGTATTCGCGGAGCAGCCGTCGAGCTTGCAATGTGTGAAACGATCGATATGCCCTGCATTGCGGATGCCGAAATCGTGCTCGAGGCCGAAATCCTGCCGACCGGCTGGAGCCATCCCGAAGGCCGCTTCGGTGAATTCACGCGCCTGATGGGCGGACTCCACTGGAATCCGCTGGTAAGGATCAAGGCCGTTACCATGCGAAAGGACGCGATCTATTACGCGCTGCATATGCCGTGGGAGAACACCTGGCTAGCCGCTCCCACACGCTATACCGCATTGCGCCGCGCATTGAAGGCCGCCGGAGTGCAGGTGAAGGACATCAACGTGACGCTCGGAGGCTGCGGCTTCTGGCACGCGGTTATTTCGATCAAGAAGCAGGCCGGCGAAGGCAAGAACGCACTGCTTGCCGCGCTGACAGCGATGGATATGAAGCACGTCGTCATCGTGGATGACGACATCGATGTCTTCGATGCCACCGATGTCGAGTGGGCGATTGCTACCCGCGTGCAGGGAGACAAAGACATCGTCATCATACCCGGAGCCCGGGCCAAGCCCCTCGACCCGAGTCTGCCGGTCACCCCTCCCGGCGTTGTGCCGACGGGCGCAAAAGTGGGTGTCGACGCGACGATACCCGAGGGAGTGCCGCGCGAGCGCTTTGAGCGCATCGCATATGCCTACGCCGAACGCGCGAAAATCGATGATTACCTCCGCGGGAAGACTGATCCGTCTTGTGTTCGTGCAAACGACGAAAAGACAATTGCGGATCTCGCTGGGAAAATCCACAAGTTGATCGAAGCGGAACCGAAGTATTACCAGGAAATCGCCGAGTACTTTAACGAGTACAATTTCCAGGCAGTGGCGCGGGCACTTGGCAAACTTCACAACGAAGAAAAATTGTGGCAGGATGCCCGCGGCCGCGCATGCGCGCGCGACTCCAAGTTTGCTGCTAGAGCTCCGGCGAAGCCGGAATGAACGAATGCTGGACTGTAGCGGCGGTCTATGGAGACATTAGACATTTGACAGCTTCGGCTGTCGTCGATTTTTTCACAGTTCCTAGCCGCTACAAGGGAGGCTCTCGATGAACACGAAGAAATTCGTTTTGGATGGAATATTGATTTTTGCCGCCGTTCTGGTATGGCCTATCAAAGCCCCGAGCCAGGCTCAAACGTTCCGTCTCCAGGAAACCACAATCGAGGCGGTCCAGAACGCTTACAAGGCCGGACGGCTGACCGCGCATCAACTTGTCGAGCTTTATCTGAAGCGGATCGACGCGTACGACAAGAAGGGGCCGGCTATCAATTCGATCATTACCATCAATCCAAAGGCGCTTGAAGAGGCCGACCGCTTGGATGCGGCATTCAAGCGATCGGGTCTTACCGGCGCTCTTCATGGCATTCCGGTCATCGTCAAGGATCAGTTTGATGTCAAAGGAATGCCGACGACACTCGGCTCGATCCTGTTTGAAGGCTACTTACCGGACCGAGATTCCTTCGTCGCGGAGAAGCTGAGGAAAGCCGGAGCGATCATTCTGGGAAAGACAACGCTCGGTGAATTGGGAGGAGGAGATACCCATGGCTCGCTGTTCGGCTCAACTCGGAATCCTTACGCGTTGGATCGAACGGTCGGCGGTTCATCCGGCGGATCGGGGGCGGGGCTTTCGGCAAACTTTGCGACAATCGCTGTCGGTGAAGAAGGGTTTGCGTCGATTCGGCGTCCATCGACCTGGAATTCCGTCGTGGGGATGAGACCCACGGCCGGACTCGTCAGCCGCGGCGGCATGTTTGACGGCTGGCCCGAGGTCAACGGATCGCTCGGGCCGATGGCGCGGACCGTCACCGATCTGGCGAAACTTCTCGATGTGATGGTCGGGTACGACCCCGAGGATCCACTGACCGCTCGAGGCGTGGGTCATATTCCAGATACCTATACCAAGTTTCTCGACAGGAATGGCTTGCAGGGCGCGCGTATCGGTATCCTGCGTGAGCCGATGGGGCAGGGGTCCGAACCGCAATCGGCCGACTTCGCAAAGGTAACAGCAGTTTTCGACAAAGCCGTCCGAGAGCTCAAGGCGGCGGGCGCCAACGTCGTCGATCCGATTACGATTCCGAAGTTGAATCAATTACTCGCCACACGAACGATCGGTCCTACGGAGGTGCAGGATGCATTCAAAGTATTCGTGGGCCGGAGCGCCAAAGCTCCATTCAAGTCTATCGACGAGCTCTTGCGCGCGCCGGGATTCGCAAAAGTGGTCCCCTATGCGCAAGATCGTCTTCGGCGCACTTCCGACGATACTCGCTACTACCGGTTCCTGCGTGCGCAGGACGAACTGATGACGAACTTCATGAAGGTCCTGGCAGACAACAAGCT
>WNGG01009244.1_pt1 | contig 14648 bp, 11 predicted proteins | sample 5400661 | NCBI WGS metagenome assembly WNGG01 (sample SAMN13153372, study PRJNA577476) | soil metagenome | isolation source: 100 cm soil or saprolite under Garry oak tree replicate 1 | place: USA:California | collected 2016-06-15
CGGCGCAACATAGGCATTGTCCGCTCACGGCGTAACCCTTTCCAGGAAGCCGCGGTTAAGCGCAGCCGTTAAGGAGTTGTAATGTTGTAATTGTCTTCCGGAGGCGAAATGACGTCCAGTTCGCCGCTCGACGCCTATTCGCAAATCGTGACCAGTGTCGCGGCCAAGCTGACACCCCGTGTTGCCAGCGTGCGGATACCCCGCCGGAGCGTCGGCGGCCAGAGCCTAGGCTCCGCGGTGACCTACACCGCAGATGGATTCCTGCTCACGAACGCGCATGTCGTCGGCCGGGCACAGGCGGGAACCGCCGAGTTCGCCGATGGCTCGAGCGTTCCGTTTACTGTCGTCGGCGCCGACCCGCTCTCCGATCTGGCCGTGATCCGCGCTGCGGGCACCACCCCTGACCCGGCGGAGCTTGGCGATGCTGATTCGCTCGCTGTCGGCCAGCTCGTCGTCGCGGTCGGTAATCCGCTGGGACTCGCAGGCTCGGTTACCGCCGGGGTGGTGAGCGCACTGGGAAGGTCACTGCCCGCACGAACGGACGCGACCGCCCGGTCCGGCGTCGCTGCTCGGATGATCGAAGATGTGATCCAGACGGACGCGGCGCTAAATCCGGGCAGTTCGGGCGGCGCTCTTGCCGATGCTGAAGCCAGGGTGGTGGGCATCAACACCGCGGTGGCCGGTATCGGGCTCGGCCTCGCGGTCCCGATCAACGCGACGACCAGGCGGATCGTCGCCACGCTTATGCGCGATGGGCGTGTACGCCGTGCCTTTCTCGGGCTGATCGCCGCCCCCGCTCCTGTGCCGCAAAAGCTGCGGGAGCCCGGTAGCTCTGGCCACGGTATCCGGGTCGTCGAGGTCGTGCCCGGCGGGCCTGCGGACCGCGCCGGGCTGCGGGTGGGCGACCTTCTCCTCTATGCAGGCGGGCAGCCGGTGGACAGTGCGCAGGCCCTACAGCGGCTGATGTTCGCAGAGGCGATCGGGCGGCCCTTCGCGATCACGGTGATGCGCAATGGTGCTCTAGTTGACGTGATCACCGAGCCGACGGAGCTTGTCGGCGCCTGAGGTCAGCCGCATGTCGGCAAGCCCGTCGCGCTGAGCAGGGGCTCGCGCTGTATCGGATGCGCCAGGGCTGGATAATGCCACCGGCGCCTGAAGATCGCATGTCTTTGTCCACAGATCCGCTGCGCTGGCGCCCGTTGTCCACAGAGTGCAAGTTCGGTATGGCCCGCGCGGCCCGGCCGGCCGACCGTTTATTTTGCAGAGTCGGCCACGAAGAACGGCCGGACCAGCCCCTGGAGGACTGTGATGAACGAAGCACAGCTGACCATGATCGGTTACGTTGCGAGCGCGCCGAAGCTTTTCCAAACTAAGGGTGGCCGCTTTGTGACGAACATGCGGGTGGGGGTGACGCCGCGGCTGCAGGATAAGGAAACCGGCCAGTGGTCCGACGGAGATACCTCGTATGTGACCGTGACCTGCTGGCGCTCGCTAGCCACCAACGCGGCCGCCTGCCTGCGCAAGGGTGATCCCATCGTCGTGAAGGGGCGGATGCGGGTAAGGCAGTACGACGACAAGGACGGCAAGCAGCGGGTGGCCGTGGAGGTCGACGCGTCCACGCTCGGCCACTCGGCAAACGGGCATTCGGGCGACGAGTGGCCTGCCGCGGTGCCGCCGGACGCCATGCCGCTTGGGTCAGGGCGCATTCCCGACGATGACATCTCCGCAGCAGATCTGTTCGATGACGCCGCGATAGAGGCATCGTCGGTCACGTTTGCGCGCGATAGCGCAGCAGTGGGCGGGTCAGATGTCGCCGCCGGCGATGGCGACGGTGCCGAGATGCCGGGCGATGCCAGTGCGAGCGGCGCCGTGGGTGTTGACGAGCGCGCTGGGAAGGCCGCGGCCTAAGCTGGCGCATTTCGGATCCCGCTGGGTGCGCCTAGCCGACACCGAGTCTCGCTAGGTATGCCCAGCCGGCTGGGTCCCGCTGGGTGCGCCCGGCGGCGCCTGGTCCCGCTGGGCTCGCCCGGCGGCTGGGTGCCGCTAGGTGCGCCTGACGGCGCCTCGTCCGCTGGGTGTAGGCGTCGCCGCGTGTTCGCACTGCAGGTGTTCGCACTGCAGGTGTTCGCGCCGCCGGGTGTTCGGGCTGGCGCCGATGCGGTGGCATCACGTCCAGATGATGCCTCGCATAAGGGCTTCTCCTTCCGTCCCGGCGCCGAAGGCCTTCGTCCAAGCAGTCGGCGCATTGCGTCCCAGCAACTAACTAACCCCCGTGAAGCAGAAGAGCCGTGCCACGCCACCGGCTGGACGCGCCAAGCAGGCAGCGACTCTATCCGCGCAGCCACAACATACTCGTTCGCAGCGCCGTGCGCACGCCTTGCATCTATCGTGTTACCCAGTGTGACGGACAATACAAGACGGGCATGGAGCCACAGGACCCGGGAGTGGAAGGCATGTCACCCCGCGATGCCACGTTTCTGCGTCGGCCACATCGCCGTCTGGGCAGGTGGATGAGGTCACTGCGGCGCTGGCCGCTCTTTGGCCAGCCGGTCCCGCTCAGGGCCTACGTGCTGGCCGTAATCGGCGGGAATCTTGCCCTCGCTTGCTCGGAGCTTGCGCACACCAGTTTGCGTGCGGGAGAGCTGCTGCTATTCGGTTCTCTGCTGGCGTGCGGCGCCGTCTGCATTGAGGCAACGCGGCGGCTTGGCATGCCTGCTGGTGTGTCGCGCGACCTCCTGTCGGCATGGTGGCTGCCGGTCGCGCTGTTGTTGCCGCCGCTGTACGCGCTGCTCGCGCCCATACCTCTGGGTCTACTGCTGCAGCTCAGGGTCACCCGCGGTCCGGTCTTCCGGCGCGTGTTCAGCGCTGCCGCACTCGGGATCGCTGGCGCCGTGGCGTCGGCCACGTTCCGTGCGATAGGTGCAGGAATCGCTGGAGATGCCGCACTCGTGTACTCACACGCCTGGCTGACAGATCCGGCGGTCGTGGCGGCGGCCGTCGCTTGTGCGGTGATTTTCACAATCGTGAACATGCTCATCGTCGTGTTCGCCGCCCATCTGGCAGATCGGCAGATGCCCTGGCGCGGGTTGTTCTGGGATCGCGAAAGGCTCCTTCTCGACGTGGCTGAGCTGTGCGTGGGCGTCCTCGTCACGATCGCATGCGTGGCGAGCACGGCGTTGCTGATCGTCGCGCTGCCGCCTGTGGTTGTGCTTCAGCGCAGCCTGATGCATAAGCAGCTTCGAGCCGCAGCGCGGATCGACGCAAAGACTGGGCTGCTCAACGCGGCCGCATGGCAACGCGAGGCCGACATCGAGATCGGCAGGGCGCTTCACGCTGGCGCCCCTCTTGCGGTTCTGCTGATCGACATCGACCATTTCAAGCGCGTGAATGACAGCTGCGGTCATCTGGCCGGTGATCAGGTGCTCGCCGGACTCTCGGCGGAACTACGCCTTCTCGTCCGTGAGTCCGACCTGGTAGGCCGGTTCGGTGGTGAGGAGTTTGTCGCGCTGTTGCCGCAGACGACCGTTGCGGAAGCCTGCCAGGTTGCCGAGCGGGTGCGCATCCGCGTGAGCGAATCGGTGATCGGTGTTCGCGACAGGCGCGTCGCTGTCACGGTGTCCATAGGGGTGGCGATGCTGGGCACGCATGGCCGGGACCTCTTCGAGCTGCTCGCTGCTGCTGATCTTGCCCTTTACCGAGCCAAGCGGGCAGGACGCGACAGGATCTGCCTCTTCAATGGCGGTACACCTACCGACTTCAACGGCGGCACACCTACCGACTTCAACGGCGTGTCACCTACCCGCCTCAGCGGTACAGCTACCCACGGAGATGGCGGCAGTGGCGAGCAGCCGGAGGCCGCGGGGCGCTAGCGATGGACGCAGGTGGTAGCCGCGCTCGAGGTACTTCACTCGGGCCTCGTTGGACCGCCATCCCCGGACCGTGGTCGTGGCGACGCCGACGGCTGTGTCCAGCCGCCGGCGATGACCCCATACCCTTGGTGCCATGCCGGAGTTCATTTACCAGATGCGTCGCGTGCGCAAGGCCTATGGCGACAAGGTGATTCTCGACGACGTCACCCTGGCGTTCCTGCCCGGTGCCAAGATCGGCGTGGTTGGGCCGAACGGTACCGGCAAATCAACACTGCTGAAGATGATGGCAGGGCTTGAGCAGCCGTCAAATGGCGAAGCTCGCCTCATGCCCGGTTACACGGTCGGGATCCTGCTGCAAGAGCCGCCGCTGAATGAAGATAAGACGGTGCTCGGCAATGTCGAGGAGGGCGTCGCCGAGACCAAGGCCTTGCTCGACCGCTACAACGAGATCGCGGAGAAACTGGCCGCGGACTATTCGGATGATCTGCTTGCTGAGATGGGCCGGCTGCAGGAGCAACTTGATCACCGCGAGGCGTGGGATCTTGACAGCCAGCTCGAGCAGGCGATGGACGCGCTGCGCTGTCCGCCGCCGGATGCCGATGTCAAGGTGCTCTCGGGGGGCGAGCGTCGCCGGGTCGCGTTGTGCAAGCTGCTGCTGTCCCAGCCGGACCTGCTGTTGCTTGACGAGCCAACCAACCACCTCGATGCGGAGAGCGTGCAGTGGCTCGAGCAGCATCTCGAGAAGTATCACGGAACGGTCGTGGCGGTCACCCACGACCGGTACTTCCTTGACAATGTGGCGCAGTGGATTCTCGAACTCGACCGCGGTCACGCGTACCCGTATGAGGGCAACTATTCGACGTACCTGGAGACGAAGGCGGCGCGGATAAAGGTCGAGGGCGCCAAGGATGCCAAGCGGCGCAAGCGCCTCGAAGACGAGCTTGAGTGGGTGCGATCAGCTCCGCGAGCGCGGCAAGCCAAGAGCCGAGCGCGGCTTGAGCGGTACGAGGAGATGGCCGCCGAAGCGGATAGGCACAGGAAGCTGGACTTTGAAGAGATCCAGATTCCGCCGGGCCCGCGCCTTGGCGGCCTCGTGGTCGAGGCTGAGAACCTCACCAAGGGGTTCGGTGACCGTGTGCTGATCGAGGATTTGAGCTTCACGCTTCCGCGTAACGGCATCGTCGGCGTCATCGGGCCCAACGGGATCGGCAAGACGACCCTGTTCAAGATGATCGTGGGTCAGGAGCAGCCAAACTCCGGGATTATCCGGGTCGGCGATACCGTGAAGATCGCCTACGTGGACCAGCTGCGCGCCCGAATAGACCCGAACAAGACTGTCTGGGAAGTCATCTCCGACGGCGAGGCCTCCATTCAGGCCGGCGGCGTTGAGATCCCGAGCCGCGCGTATGTGGCTGCGTTCGGCTTCAAGGGCGCGGACCAGCAGAAGCCAGCCGGTCTGATGTCCGGAGGCGAGCGCAACCGGGTCAACCTGGCGCTGACCCTCAAGCAGGGCGGCAACCTGCTGCTGCTTGACGAGCCGACCAACGATCTGGACGTCGAGACGCTCTCCTCACTGGAGAATGCACTACTCGACTTCCCGGGATGTGCGGTGATCACCGCACACGACCGGTGGTTTCTTGACCGGGTCGCGACCCACATTCTTGCCTGGGAAGGCGACGCAAACTGGTTCTGGTTCGAGGGCAACTTCGAGTCGTACGAGAAGAACAAGATCGAGCGGCTGGGCGCCGAGGCAGCCCGCCCGCACCGGGTGACCTACCGCAAGCTAACGCGAGGCTGAGCGCCGCAGGCCCGCACACGGCCCGTGAACCGTGCCGCCATTCAGTAGCCTTAACGGCTGCGCTGCGTGTCGCTGCCGCTGTCACAGAGAGTCATCGCGGGGCGAGCGGCAGCGTCGGAGTCGCGCCGCCGACATGCCCGGTTGCATTCACCAGGCTGTGCGCGGCCATCACCAGGTAGTCCCAAAGCTGCGCGTCGTGCTGCGGGTCAAGCTGTAGCTCGTCGAGCGCCGCCCGCATGTGGCGCAGCCACGCGTCGCGCTCAGCTTCCCCAATACGGAACGGCGCGTGTCGCATGCGAAGCCTTGGATGACCGCGCTGCTCACTGTAGGTGCGCGGGCCGCCCCAGTACTGCACGAGGAAGAGTCTCAGGTGTTCCTCGGCAGGGCCGAGATCCTCGCCACGGTAGAGCGAGCGCAGCAGCGGATCCGCGGCAACTTTGGCATAAAAGCGGCCTACGAGACGCTGGAACGTCTCCTCACCGCCAACCGCCTCATAGAAGCTCAGCTCGGTAAAGTCCTCCATCGCAGTGTCAAGGGTACGTGCCACGCCGGGTCATGCGACCCAGATGGCTACGCCGACTCGATCTGTGTCGCCGCGTCCCCGCTGATCACGCCGACGGCCAAGCCTTGATCATCAAGCGCCGCCAGAAGGCGCTCGCGAAGCTCACGGGCGACCCGCCACTGCTTGAGCGGGACCGTCTTAACGACGATACGCATGACGACGGCATTGCTGAGCAGCTCTTGTGCGCCCCACACCTCCGGTTCCTCCAGGATGGTGTCGCGCCATGTCGGCTCCGTCGACATCTTGACCGCCGCCTGCTTCATCGTCTCGCGCGCACGGGAGATGTCCTGGTCATAGCCGATCGGCAGGTCCACGACGGCACGGGACCAGCCCTGAGACTGATTGCCGATCCTGTCGATTGTGCCGTTGCGTATGTGCCAGACGACCCCGTTGATGTCGCGAATCCGGGTCACACGAAGACCTACCGCTTCGACTGTGCCAGTCGCTACGGCGGCATCGATCACATCGCCGACCCCGTATTGGTCCTCAAGAAGCATGAAGATCCCGGAGAGGAAGTCTTTGACGACGTTCTGCGCACCGAAGCCGATCGCGACGCCCGCCACCCCGGCGCTTGCGAGCAGCGGCGCCAGGTTCAGGCCCAGGTCGCCCAGGATGGTCAGGGCAGCGATGCCCAAGATCACGACCGATGCGATGCTGCGCAGGATCGAGCCCAGTGCATGCGCACGCTGGCGTCGCCGTTCGCTGAATCCGACCGGCGACGCCTCAAGGACCGCCGCGGCCTTCGCCCGCAGCCGCCTGGGCACCAGCGACCCCCGGCCCCTGCCGGTCAGCCGGTCAATGAATCTGTGCGCGAGCCAGCGGGCAAAGATGGCAAGGGCGAGCACGAACGCGATCCGCAGTGCAGCCTTGAGCGGGTCGGCCAGATAGGTAGCGACCAGGCGGGCCGCATTGGCGTCGTGCGAAATGTCCCAAACGAGGCGGCAGGCGATGCCTGGGTTGCGACTGCACGCAGATTCGAGCGTGGCCGGCACTCGGGTCAAGATCGTGGGGATGAGCGCGATCGGCGATGCAGGGCTCACAGGGTTGCCTTCCATGCCGGTAAACGACTGGCCAATCGGCCGGGCCGCGCCCGGAGCCGACCGGAATCCCGTCAGCGGACTGACCTCATACTTGCCGATCGAATGGTGTCTGCGCACGTCGACCGTGCCGGTTAGGGTCACTTGCCCGCGGCTGCCGCCCATGCCCGTCCTTGGGTGCACCGCCCGCAAGAAGATCTACTACTACCGCTGCCTCGGCAGCGACGACCACCGCTACGAGGGCGGGCGTTACCCCCCAGTCGCCGCCGCAACATCCAGGACGTGCGCGACCTTCGACGCCGCCCCAGTCGGGTCGTCCACTCGGTGCATGCACTCTCCCCAGGACCACCAGTAGTACCAATCGTGCAGGCCGACCGGGGCCGGTGCGCAGGTAACGCTCTCCTGCATGGTCGTGGCCAGCGGATTGACAACGCGGACGAAGGCTGGCCCGCAGCGACCCCGCACCACGCGCGCGACAAGCCCACGTGCGTCGAGCTCCTCGGCCAATTCCTTCAGGTATGCCATCGTGCCACCCGATGGACGCTGCACCGCGGCGATCCCGATCTTCCGAACCGCGCCACGCTCATGGCCTATTACGTTCCGAAAGTTTACAAGTACCATGTGTAGTCATCCCTGCTCAGAGGACACCTATTGCTCAGGTGGGCTGAATACCGCATAGCTCAACATGCGAAATGAGAATCGCAATATGGATACAGTGCGGTCAAATGCTGCGGCGTGGTTCGCGCACAAGATTCCTATCTCGCAGAGCAGGAACGTCCATCTCGGTTGGAGGATCATCCGCCATGATCCATAGTGGATCACCCAATGTGCAGGATTTCCTGCCAATCTAGTTGGCGGAGAGCAACGATTGAGTTACGCTGCGTTAGCCAGCATGATCCGGCCGGGGGCGGATGGGTACTGGGTTTAGGGGGGGAGGGGCCGGTATGTCCGGGCAACGCGGCGGCGTAATCGCCGCTGCAAACATCGGGTCGTGTGATCATCTACGCGACGCCATCAATGACACAGGCGAGATCAATGAACTGTCGCCCGTAAGATCATCGGGTCCAGCCGTCAGAGCGATCGCTGCGCACCCGGCAGCGTCGCCGGATCGACTAGGCGCGACCGACACGGGCGACACCGACACAGGCCGCACCGACACAGGCCGCACCGACACAGGCCACACCGACACAGGCCACGCCCGCACGGGCGACGCCGACACAGGCCACACGGACACGCAGAAGGAAGCCGTCATTGCGCGCAAGATCCGAGCGCAAGGCCTTGCGGCAGGGCGTTCCACTGCTGCGATCGCTGTCGCCATACATGACGAATGCGAGCCGATCTTCGGCACAACGTGGATCAGGGCATACCGCCTGGCGTCGGGCACGGCCCTGGCCGACATCGTCGAGCAGGTCAAGGCGCTATACGAATACGAAGGCCGCACGCCACCCCGATTCAGCGAGACGCTGCTGTCGGCATACGAGAGCGGCAACAAGCGGCCGGGCACCGAGTACCTGCACTACCTTTGCGTGGTCTACCGCGCCGAGCCAGCCGATATCGGCTTCACGGCCCGGTGTTTTTGCTGTCGAAGCCATCGAGCCGCAGCCCGTTGCGATGAGCCGATACGCGGCGCCGAGCCCGCCGGCGTGGCGGCGGGAAGAGCGGGCAGCCTGGACGCCGCCGGATCGACTGCAGCCGCCTGGCGCGCCCGTGATCAATTCAGCCACCCGGGCGAGGAGCATGAAGACGTGTTACGACGAACCCTGCTGCAACTGATCGGAGGGGCGGGCATCACGCTGGACAGCCGCTTCTTCGGCGCGGTCGACGGTGCCCGGCGCCGCCTCGATGACGCGCTGTTGAAAAGCGGCGTCGCGGCGACAACCCTCGATCAGTGGGAGCAGGCAGCGGCCGGCTATGGGCGCCAGTACATGACGGTTCCGCCGCTTCGCCTGCTCTGCGACGTTCTGCTCGACCTTGGCGACGTGCGCCGTATGTGCGAAACGCGCCAATCCATCGAGGCGCAGGAACGGCTGTGCCGCCTCGCCGCGCAACTCGCGGCGCTGACGGGCATGACCATGATCGACGTCGGTGATCACCGGATGGCGAGATCTTTCTTCCGCACCGCCCGCACGGCGGCGGACGAGACGGGGGACCGCGCTCTGCGAGCGTGGGTTGTCGCCAGGGAAGGCCTCGTTCCGCTCTACTACGGTGACGCGCGTGAAGCGCTCAGGCTAGCCCGAATAAGCCAGGACCTGGCTGGCCGTGTGCCGTGTTCGGCGGGGGCGCTTGCCCCGATGATCGAGGCGCGCGCACTGGCCAAGGCGAGTCCCGGCCATCCTGCTGCAAAAGAGCGGGCCAAGCGTGCCATCGCCCGGGCACACAGTGTCTTCGGACAGCTCAGCGATGATCAGTCCGCTGACACGGCATTCGGCTATACGGAGCGGCAGCTTCTCTTCCACGAGGGCGAGACGCTCGCCGGGCTCGGCGCTGCAGAGGCGGACAGCGTTCTCGCCGACGCGCTCGATGCCTATCCGCACACGGAACGGCTCGACCGCTCGCTGATCTGTTTCAACCGGGCCATGTTCCGGCTGCTGCGCGGCGAGGTGGAAGAAGCTTTGCGGATCGGCGAGGAGACGATCAGCGATCTCCCCGTCGACGACAAACCGGAGATCGTACTTCGCCGGGCCAGGGATCTGGCCTGCGCGGTCGCGGCGGCGAGCGGTGACCGGATCGTGCAAAACTTCCGCGACCAGCTCGCCGGGCTTCCGAGCGCCGTGAACGCCTAGGCCGAGCCCCCTCGTGGGGGCTTCGGCCTAGGTCTCGCCCGGGGCATGGGCCTGGGTGGTCAACAGGTATCTCGGGCCGACGTCGGCGGGTGGCACGCCGCGTGAGCCGTTCGGGATAATGAAGCCGCAGGAGCCGATGGGGATGTCCTTGCCGGACAGCACCACGGCTGCCGCTGCCCGCGCAATGGTTTGAGAGGTGACGCATCGCGCCGAAGCTGCTCGCCATCAGCGACCTGCATGTCGGTTTCCCTGAGAACCGGCAGATCACCGAGGGCCTGCGCCCCGAATCCGCTGGGGACTGGCTCATCGTCGCGGGTGACGTCGGCGAGCGGGTAGCGGATATCGCCTGGGCGCTGCGCACGCTCAGCGGGCGGTTCGCGACTGTGGTGTGGGTGCCTGGCAATCATGAGCTCTGGACGCCCGCGACCGACCCCGTGCGGCTTCGCGGCGAGCAGCGCTACCGGCATCTGGTGGAGCTGTGCCGCGGCATGGGGGTGATCACCCCTGAGGATCCATATCCCATCTGGGATGGCCCGGGCGGGCCGGCCACGATCGCGCCGCTGTTCCTCTTGTACGACTACACGTTTCGCCCTGAAGGGGCGACCACCAAGGAGGAGGGCCTGGCGCTGGCATACCGTGCCGGGATCGTATGCACCGACGAGATGCTGCTCGATCCGGCTCCGCATCCGAGCAGGGAAGCCTGGTGCGCGGCCAGGCTCGCCGAGTCGGAGCGTCGGCTGGCGCGTGACCGCCCTATGCCCACCGTGCTCGTGAATCATTTTCCGCTGGTGCGTGCGCCGACGAGGATCTTGCGCCATCCCGAATTCGCACAGTGGTGTGGTACCGAACGAACCGCTGACTGGCATGTCAGGTTTGCCGCGACGGCCGTGGTGTACGGGCATTTGCACATCCCCCTTACCACGTGGCATGACGGCGTGCGATTTGAAGAGGTCTCGTGTGGCTACCCGAGGGAGTGGCGGCTACGCAAAGGACCAGCGGGGGTGCTGCGCCAGATACTCCCGCCGCCCGCGCAATGACGCTGGTGGGGGGCATATATGGATAGAATTAATTTGTCGTATATAACAGGACAATATCTGAAAAATATGCCCGAAACACGAGATTTCTTGACGCTACACATAGCGACTGCGATACTGCCTTTGGTGTAGGACCGTCGGTAGGGCCATACCGCGCTGACAGTGGTTGCCGCCTGTCAGGAGGTGTTATGAAAAAGATCATTGTGCGCAAGCCGGGCACCGTGCGGCTGACTGGAATCGCTACCACTCTCCATTGCAGTAGGTAGCACAGGATCGGGGCGATGCATCTCTGGTCCCAGATGGGGCCGCTCGGGGCGTCTTTTGAACTCCCGGTTCGATTGGTGAGCCGTGCCTGCGTGTCTTCGGCATGCCACGCTGCCCCAAGAGCCGACCCGGTGCCTCTGCGGCACGCAGGCGGGCGCGCGCCGCTTCGTGCCGCTCGAGGCTGCGCCGCGCCCCCGTGGTGGTCGCACGTCGTGCTAGGGCACGCTCGGAAGGCCGCCCGGTCGTGCGCGCAAACGGTGTACGGGGCGTGTTGGCCCGGTGGAGGCCGAAGAAGCACTGTGCCGCTCAGGCAGGAAGGTCCGTGGCAACCGAATTGCGCCATCTCGCTGTCCGCGGCGGCCTGCGTGCCGATCGCGAGCGCTTGGTCGCCGCGATGGCACTGCCGCCACCGCTGATCCCTCCGGTCGACGCGCACGCGCGGCTCGGCGGGCCCTACACCGCGGGTAGGGTGATCGCGCGTGCCGTTGCCGAAGCGACCCTGCGCTCAGATCCCCAGCTTGCGCGGCGGCACGACATAGAGATCCGCGCGCTTGTACCGGAAATGCGGGCTGCGGTGCCAGTGATCAGGGAAGCCCTGGCCGAGGCGGTGCCTGCCGCGGAGCGGACCCGGATCTACCCGAGACTGCGGACGCTTCGGCTCGCGCACGGCCTCGCCGACTTCATCCGCGACTACCTCACCTTGATCCGCGGCAGTCGCGTGCCGTGCTCGCTGGTGATCGAGAACCTTGAGCACGCGGACCCGTCCGATCGCGAACTGGTCGCCGTCCTGGTCCGAAGGTTCGACGCGGCCCTGGTGACCGTCGTGGCGTGCGAGGGCGCGGGCGCGCTTCGTGGGTCGGCCACGGTTGGCTGCGCTGAGCTGGCACCCTCGGCGGCCGGCAGCGGTGACCCGCTTGGGCCCGCGCTCGCCGCGCACGCAACGTGACCCGGATGCTGGCCAACGTGACCCGGATGCTGGCCAACGTGACCCGGATGCCGCAGATGGCCGCAAACGGACCCGACGACGTGGCGTTGACGACGAGCCCCTCGCGGCTCGCTACGTCTATGGCGACGGTGTATCGGATGAGCCCGCGCTGCTCGACGCCTACACGCGCCTCAGCCCCGCGGCGCGGGCGGATCTCCACGACGCTCGCGCCGATGAGCTTGCGCGCACAGGCGGGCTGACCGCGCGACTCGGCGCGATCCCATATCACGCGGAACGGGGAAGCGATGCGGCCCGCGCGGGCGTGCGGGCACTCGCGCAGGCCGCACAGCGCTGTTTCGCCGCGGGTTTCCATCATGCGGTCACCGACTTTTGCGCTCGCGGCCGGGCGCTCGCGAGCGCGGAGCGTGACCCGGTCCACTGGTGGCTTTTCACCTCCCTTGCTTCGAGCTCGCTTGCGGCGCTCGGCCGCGGTGTGGCCGCCGAGCGCCTGTATGACGAGGCGCGGGGTGCCAGCACCGATCCGGTGATCCACCGGACCGCGGCATATGAAACGGCAATGCTGTACGCCCGTCACCATGACAAGAACCACCGGGATCCGCGGCGGGCTCTGATGTGGATCAACGAGGCCATCGCGCTCGCCGGCCTGCTGCCCGACCCAGCGGAGCGTGCCTTCAGCGTCGCGTTCAGCACCAATGGCCGCGCACTGATCGAGATGCGCCTTGGCCGCGCCCGCCAGGCGCTGACGCTCGTCGATAACGGCTTGGCGCTGCTGGACCGTGATTTGCCACCGGACAGCCACCAGCTAGACCGGTGCTCCCTTCTTGCCAACCGCGCCCGGTTGCTCGCGACGGGTGGGCGCCTAACCGAGGCGCTCGCGGCGCAGGAAGCCCTGATCGCACTCGACTCCAGCTACGGGGAGTACCACTTCGAGCTTGGCAACCTGCTGCACCTGCTCGGCCGTGATGACGCGGCGCTCACCAGCTACGCGGAAGCGCAGCGGCTGTCACTGCCTTTCCCCGAACTGCACTACAACCGGGCCGACCTGCTCGCCGCGCGCGGTGACGATGACGGGGCGCTCGCCGAGCTTGACCGGGTGCTCGAGCTGGATCCCGATTTCCTCGACGCCTATGTCAACCGGGCTGGAATCCTTTCCGCGCGCGGCGATACCTCGGCAGCCTGGGCGGACGTGAGGGCTGGACTTGCCAGAGATCCGGACAACCCGTACCTGTTGTGCGTGCTCGGGCAACTGGAAGTGGCTCGTGGCCGGCAGGCGCCCGCGCGTGCCGCTTTTGACGCGGCAATCGCCGCCAGCCCTGAGCTGCCGCAGACATGGGCATGCCGGGCTTCGCTTGAGCTGCAATCAGGCGATCCCGACGCGGCGGTGGCGGATCTGACCCAGGCGCTTGAGCGAGGCGAGAACGCCTCGTTCCTGTTCAACCGTGCCGTCGCGCACCGGGCCGCTGACCGGTTGGATGCCGCAATGACCGACGCCGAACGGGCGCTCGAACTGGCGCCGGGCGACGCCGAGGCACGGGCGCTGCTTACCGAGATCACCTCCAGCATGTAGCCAAGGCACCTAATGCGGCGGCCGGGCTGGCCGCGGTCCCGCCTGGCTCACCTCGGCAGAAGCGAGGTCGAGACCGGTGAACCTGGCCAAGAACGCTAGGGTGTCGGCGGAGACGGCGACCGCCCGGCTGATCGAACGCTGGCCATGCCCAGCCTGGGACTCGGACCTGATCAGGATGGGCAGGCTGGACGCGGTCGCGTGCTGCAGCGCGGCGCACATCTTGCGCGCGTGCATTGGGTCCACTCGGGTGTCGCTCTCGAAGACGGTGAACAGCGTCGCCGGGTATGAGACGTCGTCGCGCACGTGGTGGTATGGCGAATAGGAGACAAGCCAGCCCAGTTGCTCAGGATCTTCGGCGCTGCCGTACTCCAGATTCCACGTCTGGCCGAGCCCGAACCTCTCGTAGCGCACCATGTCGAGAAGCGGCGCCGAGCATGCTCCCGCGGCATACAGCTCCGGACGCTGTGTGATGGAGACACCGACAAGCAGCCCGCCGTTCGACCCGCCTGAGATGGCGAGCTGTTTCTCCGTGGTCCAGCCATCCGCGATCAGCTTGTGCGCCGCGGCGTGGAAGTCGTCAAAGCAATTGTGCTTGCGGTCGAGCATCCCCGCACGGTGCCACTCCTCACCCTCCTCCCCGCCGCCGCGCAGGCCAGCGACCGCGTAGACACCGCCGGCTTCCACCCACGCGAGGATCGAAGCCGAGTAGGCAGGAGTCAGGCTGAGGCCGAACCCGCCGTAGCCGTAGAGAATTGTTGGCCTGGTCGCCGCGGGTCCCGGCTCGCCCG
>WNGG01005113.1_pt1 | contig 14647 bp, 10 predicted proteins | sample 5400661 | NCBI WGS metagenome assembly WNGG01 (sample SAMN13153372, study PRJNA577476) | soil metagenome | isolation source: 100 cm soil or saprolite under Garry oak tree replicate 1 | place: USA:California | collected 2016-06-15
CCCTTGTTTTCGGTGGTCGTCCCACGACCAAAAACATCCGTGCCGCCGGGGTTGGTGTTGTTGAAGCGGTCGTCCGTGGTGTTGCCGTCGAGGTTCGTGCGCTGTTCCAGCACGATCTGCACTTCCGTGCTTTTCTGGTACCGGAAGTCCACCCCAAATCGCGTCAATATCCAGAACTCGTCGCTCTCCCCCGATTGCGCGATCGTATCCACCGGGTTGCGCGACGCGACGCGGTCACGGACTTTGCGCTCAAAATCCCAGTTGGTCGTGGTATTGTAGCGGAAATCGTTGGTGGCAATGATATGCATGAGCACATCGTTGCCGATTTCGATAAAGTTGCCGAATCGCACTGCTGGCTGTGCCACTCCTGAAGGCACCTGCAGGGTCCCTTGCGCGGCGGCCAATGACGCTACCGCCAGTATCACAACACCTATGAGTGCTATCTGTGCCCGACGCTTCATGGTTTCCCCTTCTCAGCATTGCTGCTGCATTGGCATACCGTGCATCAGCGCCAGGTGAGAGCAAATATTCGGTCCGGAGGGCCACAGCTGGCGCTGATGCTCCTGGGTTGGCTCTAAATGTACATGCACCTCCTTTCTTGGTTGACACAGTCATGGAGGGTAAGCAATCAAGCGCCGGGAAACCTAACATTTTCCTAAAAACTTCCTAAAACTTTCCTTTTCCTTATCTTCGGCTATTTCCCTCGCAGAAGGATACGAGTATACTGTCTGGCCACCGGTACAATGCTCACTGGGCTGCTGCGTTACCCACGTGGTAGCCAAGGACAAAATTGCGCGTCGCACGTATGACCGCTCGTGTTGCACGTGTGGTTATAGGAGCTGTACGCGCACTATAAGGCGGAGAGATCGAGGCCATGCGCTACCTCTTTGCGGATTGCCTCCTCGACACACAGTGTTATCTCTTACGCCGGGCTGGCCAGTCGATTCGATTGCGACCCAAAGTGTTCCGAGCGCTTACTTATCTTCTGACGCACCGCGACCGTGTGATTCCAAAGCAGGAACTGTGTGAACAGGTATGGTCGGCTCAGGCTGTCAGCGATGCCACCATTGAAAACTGTCTCAAGGCCATACGCCAGGCCATTGGCGACAACGGGCAGGCGCAGCGCCTCATCGAGACGCGGTATGGCCAGGGTTATCGCTTTGTCGCCGCGGTGACGATGTCCCCCGATGGCGGCGCGTACGAGGCAACGGAGGCCATCGCAATCCTACCAGCGCGTGCTGCGGTGGCTGGCTATGCCCCGTCAGTATCCCTGGACGCGCTCTGCCTGCCACAGTCCAGCATCCCCCTCTCTAGCACTGACATGCTCCCTGTGGGTGAGTGGAAAGTGGTCACGATCCTGTGTTGTGCGTTGGTGGCCCCCGCCGTACAGGGTGAGCAACGCTGCCTGGCGACCTGGCAACACTGGCTGCATACACTGCATGAGCTGGCACGCCATAAGGCTCAGGAGTATGGGGGCCTGTTCTGGGCTGTAGGAGGAGATGGCGTCCTGATCGTCTTTGGTGCTCCTGTGGCGCAGGAGGATCATGCGCAGCGCGCGGTGTTGACGGCCCTGGGCATGCAGCGGCACCTGAACGGATGGCAGGGGGCTCGCGCGAGCCCTGACGCGATGGCGCTTCAGGTCCGCATGGGCCTGCATACGGGCCGTGCCGCCGTTGGAGAAAGTAGCGCGTCCCATGAGAGGGACGCAGTGGTTGTTGGCGATAACGTGACGCGGGCTATCGTGCTCCAGAAACATGCCAGGTCTGGGGCCATCCTCTGTAGTGAGGCCACGGCGCGCTTGGTGCAGCGGGTGGTGCATCTCAAGCCCATACCGCTGGTGCCTGTGGACGGGCATGCGACATCAGGGAGAATCTATGAGGTATTGGGACAGCGCCTGCGACGCGCGCCCGCCGTGCCGCACACGGCGCGAGCCAGGACGCCCTTTGTGGGCCGGGCGCGAGAGTTAGCCACGCTGCACGCCGTATGGGCGCACGTGACCAGGGGACAGGGACATGTGGTGGGCGTGGTGGGTGAGTCCGGCATGGGCAAATCGCGATTCGTTGCTGAATTCCGTCGTAGTCTACGCAGCGAACTGCACACGTATGTCCAGGGGCACTGCGTGTCCTATGGCCAGGCGATGGCCTATCAGCCGGTGCTCGCGCTTCTCAGGCATGCCTGCGGCCTTGCCAATGGCGATCGTCCCGCGGTCATAGCGGCGAAGGTGCAGCACCGTCTGCAAGAGGTCAGCATGGATCCTGCCATCGCTGCCCCGTATCTGCTGCACCTGCTCGGGAGTGCCAGCGAGTCGGAGCGGCTCGCTGGACTCAGCCCCGAGGAGTACTATGCCAGCACATTTGCAGTGCTGATGCAGTTGAGCCTGCAGAGCAGTCGACGCTGCCCGCTCGTCATCGAGGTCGAAGATCTGCATTGGATCGACGCCACCTCGGAAGCCTGGCTGGCGGCGCTGGCGGAGCGGCTGGCAGGCATGCGCATCCTGCTCCTGGTGACGTTCCGGCCTGGGTATCATCCCCCCTGGATGGGCAAGTCCTATGCCACGCAGGTGGCGCTGTCGCGGCTGACACCTCACGACAGTGCCCAGGTCGTGCACGCCTTGCTCCCTGCCCCGCAGATGTCCCCAGTGCTGCTGCACGAGATCGTGACGAAAGCCGATGGCAATCCGTTCTTTCTCGAAGCACTGACCCGTAGTGTGGCGGAGCAAGGGACTCCCCATACGCCGCTCGTCCTCCCAGACACCGTGCATGCCGTGCTTACCGCCCGCATGGATCGCTTGGCGCCGGTCACCAAACGGGTCCTGCAGACGGCGGCGGTCATTGGCAAGGAGGTGCCCTTCTCGCTGCTGGCTGCTGTTACCACGCTGTCCAAGGAGGCGCTGTCCCAGAGTCTGGCACAGCTCCAGGCTGCCGAACTCCTCCACGAAACCTGCCTGGTCCCGGAGTCGGTCTATACATTCAAGCACGTGTTGATTCAGGAAACGGCCTATCATGCGTTGCTGGAGAGTACCCGGCGGCAGCAACATCTGCAGATTGCCCAGGTCTTGGCGGAGCGGTTTGCCACGACGGCAGCCCAGGAGCCAGCCTGGCTGGCGCATCACTACACGGAGGCCGGCGGCGCGGAGCAAGCCATTCCCTATTGGCAGCAGGCCGGTCAGCGCGCCGTAGACCGTTCGGCCCACGCCGAAGCGATCGCCCACTTCGCGCAAGCGTTGGCACTCTTGGGCACGCTGCCGGAGACGCCTGCACGTGCCCGGCAAGAACTGACGTTGCAGTGTAGCCTGGGCGTGCAACTCGCCACGCGGGGTGCGGCCACGCCTGAGGTGGAACGGACCTACGCCCGGGCTCTGGAATTGTGTCAGCAGGTGGGCAACGCGCAGGCGCTCTTCCCTGTCCTGTACGGCCTGAGTCGGTTGTATAAGAAGCGCGGCAAGTTGCGGCGCGCGCGTGATCTCGGGGAACAGCTCCTGGTCCTGGCCCAACATCAAGGTGATTCGGCGCTCCTCCTGCGTGGCCACTCCATCCTGGGAGACACCCTGCTGTGGTTGGGCGAGTTCCCCGCGGCGCGGGCGCACCTGGAGCAAGGGCTCGCCGTCTATGATCCACAGCAGCACGATACCCACGACCTGCTCTACGAGGCCGACCCCTGGTTGGGCTGTCTGGGGGCGTTGTCCATGACGCTATGGTTTCTCGGCTATCCGGATCAGGCCCTGCAGCGCAGCACTGAGGCCCTGGCCCAGGCGCATGAACTTTCCCACCCGTACAGCCTGGCGCGTGTCCTGGTCGATGCCGCCTATCTCCATTGGTTCTGCCGAGAGTGGTCACGGCTACGGGAACGGGCCGAGGCCCTACGGGCTCTCGCCGCTGCCCATGGCTTTGCCGAATTGTATGCGCGGGCCACGTACCGCTATGGCTTAGCGCTCGTCAAGCACGGGCAGGTGGCTGAAGGTCTCGCCCAGTTCCACGAGAGTATGGACGCTTTGCAGGGCATGCAGAGTGGGGATGCCCAGGCCTTACGCCTGACCCAACTGGCGGAGTTGTATCGCTATACTGGACAACCCGACACAGGCTTGCAGGCGTTGGCTGCGGCGATGGCCGCAGACACCGAGGAACGTCTGGATGCCTCGGGGCGCTATTGTATCCAGGGGGAACTGCTCTTGCTGCTGCCCTGCCCTGACGCCCATCAGGCCGAACACTGTTTTCAGCAAGCGCTGGCCATTGCTCGCCGCCAACAGGCGAAGATGCCAGAACTCCGTGCGGTGCTGTGCCTGAGTCGCCTCTGGCAACAACAGGGCAAGCGCACCGCAGCCCGCCAGCTGTTGGCCCACGTCTATGACTGGTTCACCGAAGGGTTTGCCACGGCGGACCTGCAGGAGACCAGGGCGTTGCTGGACGAACTCGCCTGATCTGAGTATCTCACACGCTCCCCGCCTGGTATACAGCCATATTGACAAGCCGCGCCGATGCTCTTAGTATCGCGTACTGTACGCGGTGCTGCGCTGTACCGCATGACATCCTGCATACCGTATCCAGGAGGGGCTGTGGACAAGCGCTTGGAGAATTTACATCGGGCCTTGCACCCGCGCGCCATTGCGGTGGTGGGGGCGCGGCAGCTCGACGACTATATGTGGCTACGCAACCTGAGCACCTTCGCCGGTCCGGTGTACTCGGTCAATATTGACCCGAACGAGATTCCTGGTATCGCAGCGCTGGGTATCACCAATTACGCCCGCCTGACCGATATCCCGGGCCCGGTGGACTTCGTCGTCGTGGCGGTGCCGCGCCGCGCCGCACCAGCGGTATTGCGCGATGCTATTGCCAAGGGTGTGGCTGGCGTAGCGATGTTTACCGCTGGCTTTGCGGAAACTGCCGAGGCCGAAGGCCGGCAACTGCAGCAGACCATCACCAACCTGGCACGCGAGGCGGACCTAGCGCTCATTGGTCCCAACTGTATGGGGGTGTATCATCCCAAGCTCGGCATTCGCAACAACGCCGAGCAGCCCACTGGGGTGGCTGGGAACGTGGGTTTTCTTTCCCAGAGTGGCACCCACGCCATTAACTTCAGCCTCTATGGCGCCAGTCAGGGTCTGAAGATCAGCAAGGCGATCAGTTATGGGAACGCGGTGGTGTTGGATAGCCCCGATCTGCTGGAGTATTTCTTGCAAGACGACGACACGACGGTGGTTGGGATGTATATCGAAGGCCCACGGGATGGTCGTCGCCTCTTTGACGTGATACAGCGCCTCTCGCCACGCAAACCCTTGCTCATCTGGCGTGGTGGGCAGACGATGGCCGGCAGTCGAGCCACGGCATCGCATACCGCTTCCCTGGCCCAGTCGAGCGAAATCTGGGAGGCGCTGTTTCGGCAGACCGGGGCTATCCCCGTCAATGGTCTAGAAGAGATGGTCGATACCATCAAGGCGTTGCAGTGGCTGAAACCCAGCACGGGCCAGCGCTTTGGCCTGGTGACTATGACGGGTGGCCCGTCGGTGGTGATCACCGACACGTTCGCCCGCCTTGGCCTGGAGATCCCGACGCTGACCGACGCCTCATACGAGACCTTTCAGGGGTTTTTTAACATTATTGGCGGCAGCTACAAGAACCCCATCGATATGGGCATGAACTGGGCTGGCGAAGATTTCCATGAGATCATGCGTATCCTTATGGAAGATCCCAATATCGACGCCGTGGTGAATGACCTCCCCCTGACCTTCCTCTATCGTCGGATGGCGCTGCGGCCGGACTTCAAAGCCCGGCTCTTCGCCACGCTCACCGAGATGCGCGAGCGCTACAACAAACCCGTACTGGCTGTGGTGGGCTTCTCCCCCTTTGAAAAAGAAGAGGTGGACATGCGGCGGGAGTTGTTGGACATCGGCATTCCAGCGTTTCACAACTTCGAACGCGCCGCCCGGGCCTTCAGCAATGCCAGCAATCACCACCGCTTTCGCACCCATATGTGAGCCCGCAGTTCTTCACCGAGTGCCAGTATAGCCGAAAGGAACCACGCATGCCGGAATCTCTCGTTATTGGCTCGCAAGAGCACAAGGAACTCTTCTGTCGCTTCTTCATCGATACCCATGTTGCCTTTGATCCTGCCACTATCGACTGGCCTGCACTGGACGAAGAAAGCTGCAAACGGCTCCAGAGCTTGCCCATATGGGCCGAAGCGGTCAAGACAGAATACCAGGCTACGTGCACCATTCAGACCTGGGCAGATCTGGAGGTAGATCCCTTAATCCGCCAGGCTGTGGCTCTCCAAGGCTATGAAGAAGCGCGCCATGCTGCCATCATCCAGGGCCTGATCACGCACTACGGGATTGCCATTCCTCCCCTGCCCCCGCCACAACCGCCAATGGATGCTGAATGGGCTTTCCTGCGTCTCGGCTACAGCGAGTGTTTTGACGCTTTTTTCACCTTTGCGCTGTTTGCCATTGCCAGGGATTCAGGGTTCTTCCCACCCGTCTTAGTGGACAAGTTTGAGCCCGTCATGCAGGAGGAGGCGCGTCATATCCTCTTTTTTGTCAATTGGGAAACGTACCGCCAGGCCAGAAGCCCACTCTGGCAGCGCCCCAGGCATCTCTGGCGCGGCACCCTGGGTAGAGTCTTGCAGGTGTGGCATCGCATGCAAAACGTCATGCAGGCGCGGGGCAACAAGAATTTTACTATGACAGGTCACCAGGCCATAAACATGGACATCACGCCGCGCCGCTTCCTTGAGCTGTGTCTGGCAGAGAATGCCCGACGGCTGGAGCGCTATGACGCCCGCTTGCTCCGGCCCCGTCTGGTGCCGACCATCGCGCAAGCGTTGTGTCGTGTGCTGCACTAGTGCTGCGCACGGCTACTGCGTAGGGCTAGTTGCCCCGCCCGTTTGGCGGGGACTGTGTATAGCCAATGAGCCGTGCGCAGCACCCCGCCGGTGTGGCGAGGTGAGATGATTGACGGCGCGCGGTCCTAATGCTACATAGCAGAAGTCTTCCACCCATTGCTTCCTCCGGAGCACATGCAAAATGCGGGAGATCCCCCCGCCAAACTGGCGGGGGTAATTGCGGTGCGCAGCACTAATGTCCCGTTCCCGTGCCATGGGACATGGGATGCAGCTCATACACCATCGCCAGTGGGAGAGGGGTGGGGAGCCCGTACCAACACAGACGGCTCATCTGCCGACGATGGATGCGAAAACCACTCGCGACAAACACCTCTTCCCACTCGTGGGGCAGAAGGGGCCAGAAATGTCCAGGATCATTGACCCAGAGCCGAGCAGGCACAGACACGAAAAACCGTCCATGAGATATCAAGAGGCCACGCATGTGTCGTAAGGTCTGCAGTGGCGCAGACGGTACGTGTTCAAGGACATCGGCGGCGAGGAGCACCGAAAACTGGCGTGGTACTGGCCATGGGCACCCTGTGTGGAGCGCCACGTCCAGTGCTGTGCCAGCGCCGAGCTCGCGGAGATCTCCCACACAATGGTACACTGGGGTCGTCGTGGCGCTGTAGCCTTTGGCAGTCAGACGCTGTGCTTTCAGCGTTTTCGCGTCCGAGATATCCACCGCAATGACATGATACCCGTAGCGACCGAGTTGGCGCGCAAAGGTGCCGATCCCACTTCCCACCTCGAGAAGCGGTCCTTGTATCGGAGCTTCTCTCATCCATCGCAACAGGATGCGCCGTTTGTGTGCCCCCAGAATTTGGCCGGCGAGGTCGAAGTAGGGTAAATAACTCTCGAGGTTGTAGAATTCTCGCAGGTCGCGATTGCGACACCCTTGATAATAGGAACGTAGGGCACAGAGGAGCTGCAAGGGCAGCATACTGTATGGTCTCTTTCGCTGGATATACGGATGACAGGATCGTCTGACGGGGAGGCTTAGCGTGTGCCGCTACTGCCACGGGCGCGTTGGGCCCGGAAGGAGGTAAGCAGATCGGCAAACATTTTTGCATCCTGATGATTGCCAAAAATAAATTGCGCCAGAGCGATATCACCGGCTGTTCGGATGATGACAAGATTGTTTTCAAAAACCTCTAACCGACCGACGTTGAGAAAATGAATGCGGTTCTCCAAGATGGCGCCTGTTGGGAATCCCGCCACAGCCTGCCGGAAGCGATACTGCAGGAAGTCGTCGGTGACTTCCGACTCGGTGACTTGGGGGTTGATGGAGCGTGCCACGATTTCCTGCAAGCGTTGCCTCGCCGGCACGACCCCGAGGGTATCGACGATGCCCTCATTCGGTTGATACTGGACGGCTGTTGGGCAGCCAGCACTCAGGACACTGATAACACATATCAGCAACCAGAGTGTCAATCGGTGCCCAGCATAGGCCTGTTTGATGATGGTTCTGACCCCTCTGGTCATGATGCTTGTGCTCGGCATCCAATGCCTCCTTGCAGACAAAATTTGGGTATACTAGCACTATATATAGAACTACGTCAACTACATGCATCCATCAGGCTCACCCTTATGCGAGGCTATCCTTCCTCCCTGGTACGTGCCGCCCGCGGCTGGACAGTCCTGGGAGTATGCACATAGAGGGCCGCAGGGGTCAGTTTGGCAGCGCCATGCTCCTGGGGCGGACGGAGCGTATAAGGCACATTCCGAAAGTGGTCGGCATACTGCCGCTCCGGGTTGTATACCTTGTTGAACTTCCAGAGCATACGGAGGAAGTTTGTCTGCCCGCGCCGGAGGAGATCAAAGACGATCTTCCCCGTACCCCACAACGCGGCAAAGCCGAGGTGCTTGCGATTTAAGACGGCCTGGGTCTTGACCAGTTCGGCGTAAAACTCCCGTAAGGGAAGACGTGTGGGCAAGACGGCGTGCTGGACATCAAAGAGCCGGTAATCGCGCGAGGTGAGCTGACGTGCCTCAGTGTGCCAGGTCTCCGTACCTGGGTATGGGGTGTTGACCGTGAGATGGACAATCTCCGGTACGCTGACAGCCCATTCCCGCACGAGGCGAAACCGTTCTTTATCCCAGTCGGGATCGGCAATGAGGTTGATGGCGACAGTGACGCCGAGCTGGCGTGCCACGTCCAGAGCCAACAGATTCTCATTGACAGTGACGCGTTTGCGATGGGCACGCAACGTTTCTTCGTCGAGCGCTTCCACACCCAGGAACATAAACAGCAGTCCCAGCCGTTTCCAATAGGCGAACACCTCGCGGTTGCGCAGCAGCACATCGCAACGCGTCTCGAGGTAGTACTGCTTGCGGATGCCGCGTTTCTCGATGGCTCGCCCGATCGCCATGCCGTGTTCCGGGTGGATAAACGTGACATCGTCGACAATGAACACGTTGGGTTCCTGGATCTGCGCCAGGTCGTCCACTACGGCTTCCGGGGTGCTCTGGCGATAGCTCCGACCATAGAAGGTCCAGGCGCTGCAGAAGGTGCAGTCCCACGGACAACCGCGGGTAAATTCAATCGACGCACACGGGTCCAACACGCCAATAAAATACTTGTGGCGTTTGCGGGTGAGATCGCGGGCGGGGAAATGCTGGTCTAGCCCCTCCAGCAGCAGTGGTGGAGGCCCCATGCCCTGTAAGGTCACGATCCCAGGAAGTGCCTCCACCTGTCCACCGGGGAGCGCTTCCAGAAGCTGGGGCGTACTCGCTTCGCCTTCGCCGCGCACAACGCAGTCAATAGCGCCCTCGGCATGGTGGAGCAAATCGTGCGGGATAAACGAGGCGCTGTGCCCACCCACGAATATATAACTCTGCGGCAGGCGTGCCTTCGTCGCTTTGGCCAACTCGATCACTTCTGGGACATTCGCCAGATAGTTTAACGAGAAGCCAATCGCCTCTGGCTGGAATGTCCGCAGTTCCTGGAAGTAATCGGCATGACGGAACACTTGCAGATCGAGCAGGCGCACCTCATGCCCGGCGGTACGGACGGCCTGGGCTACCCGTTCCAGGCCTAAGGGCTCCAGGCGAAGATAGATCTCGGAGTACATCAAGCAGCTCGGGTGGACAAACAAAACTTTCATCGCTCGCGGCTCCTCGTTTTAGCACTCTCTCCCCTCGTCCTCTCACCAGTACCAACGGGACCTCGCTGGCAGACCAGTCACCCAGCGTATGGCTTTACGCAGGTTGACGATCATAAAAAAGAGCTGCAAACCACTACGCGACCAGAGCGGCTGCTGGTCAAAAGCTGCACCACTCAAGACCCGCAGTACGGCACGATACAGGCGCACTGGAGGGTGCGAGGAAAAAAACAGGTCCAGGAAGGCCGGCTCGTAGAAGCGCTTGACCAGAGCGAGGAATGGTGCCACCCCACGGCGCGTCCGGGCTGCATAGGAGTAGAAATGATAGGCACGAAAGTCTTGCTGGCGAAAGGCGTGCAAGATCGCCTCGGCAGCCAGCTCTGCCGATCGCATCGCGATGAAGACACCAGCGGAAAAAATGGGATCGACGAACCCAGCGGCATCTCCGACAGCCAGATAGCGGTCTCCAACAGTCGGGACAATACGATACGAGAAGTTGGCCGCTGTATGGACTGGAGTGATACGTTGCGCTCCTGCGAGCCCCTGGGTGAGGCACGGTGAGGTGGCGAGCACTTCCTCGAAGAGTCTGTCCATGGCTCCCCCGCGTTCTTTCACGACTCTGGCATGCAAGACACAGCCAATGCTATCGGTGCCGTCGGCAAAAGGAATCCACCATATCCAGCCGTCCCGCACGATGTGGATGCGAATATTGCCAGCGGGAACCGTCGGATCGCGCCGGGCTCCCTGAAAATGCGCGAAGATTGCCACTTTGCCGAGATCCGGCAGCGGTTCGCGTTGCCCCAGACTACTGCCGAGCAAGGCGGAGCGCCCAGTCGCATCCACCAGCAACTTCGCCTGGACCTCATGCCATGCACCGTGCGGTGTGTGCACCTGCACAACGACCTTATCCGACTCAAGGCGCGGCTGCCTCACAATGTGCTGCCGATACACGGCTGCCCCCGAGTGCGCCGCATGCTGTAACAGCAGGTCATCGAAGGACGCCCGTATGACGTTGTAGGCAAAGGCCGGCTGCAAGGACGTTGGCTGAAATGTAAACGTGTTGACGCCTCGCCCTTCATATTCATCGTAGAACGACGCCCCAGGCTTGATCAGGAAGCCAGCCTGACGTACAGCGGCGTGACAGCCGAGACGCTCGAAGAGCGGCACATTAGCGGGTAACAGCGACTCCCCAATGTGAAAACGCGGAAAGGGTTCGCGCTCAAAGACCGCCACATGCAGCCCGTGCTGTGCCAGTAAGGTCGCCACCGTCGAGCCGGCGGGACCCCCACCGACAACGAGGACATCATACGAGTTTCCAACGCTTGGAGCGGTAGCGGTCATGGAATACCCTTGTCACTGCCGGTGTATTGGCCAAGAGGCATGGATCGTAAAACCGCCGGATGGCAGCGGAGAGCAACGCACTCCCCATGTGCCCCATATAGAGATGGGCGAGTATACCCAGCACGAGGAGCGGCAATAGCACCGTGGCCAGCGCCGCCACGCACATACGCCGCCAGGTGTGGTGACGGATTGCCTTGTGCCCTGTAAGCCAGGCACGGCATACGAGCCAGAGCTGGGTGGGCCAGAAACGTATGCCCTGGTACAACAAATAGGCGATGATGGGGATGCTATCGCGCAGAGGACGATATTGGCTCGCCCGCCCCGGTGGATACACGGCGTGGATGGGAATCTCACACACACGCCAGCCGGTTTGGCTGGCTTTCAGCAAAATCGCGCTTTCAAACAGAAACCCCCCGTGCCGCAGGGGCAGCGTGCGCAGCACTGCGGCCGGATAGAGACGCAAGCCGGATTGCGTATCCCGTACCGTGCACTGCCCCAGCCAGTTGATCCAAAAGCTCACGACCTCAATCGCATACAAGCGCGCCAGGGGAATGGTCTCGGCGCTGCCCAGACGACCACCAATAATGAGGCTCTCAGGGTCACGCTGGCTGGCCGCCAGCAGACGCGGGATGTCGCGTGGATCGTGCTGTCCATCGCCGTCCAAGGTCACCACAGTATCGGCACCTTGCCGCAGCGCCTCGACAAAGCCATGTCGTAACGCCGCGCCTTTCCCACGCTGCCTGGGCAGGGTAAGCACCATGGCCCCCGAGGCAGCGGCGAGTTGACCGCTGCCATCATCCGAAGCGTCGGCCACGACAATCACCGGCAGATAAGCACGTGCGGCAACCACAACAGACGCGATGGTCGACGCTTCATTATGCACAGGGATGACAACCACACTTTTACCCATACGCGCCCTTACTCCACACGATCATCAGCGCCTTGTGGACGCCCGACAAGCAAGGCAACGTGTGTTCCACCACGGGCGAGACCGTGTACCAGCACGACGGTAGGTGGCGGGGCAACAGGCTGTACGACGAAGCGCACATCAGCACGCATGGGCTGGCATAAGTAGTCCAGGAGAGGGGCGAGGCCTGTGCCCACCGTCACGGTGGCCGCGGCGACGCGAAAAGCCCCCAGACCACCGTAGTCCCCAGTGAGATGGGTCACAGAGGACAGCCAGGGACCATGAGCCCCAAACGTCGCAGTCATGTATGCCAATTCGAGTGCGTCATGCTGTGGATCACCACAACCAGAAAGATATGCCAGACCAATGTCCTCGGGACACACACTAGCCTCGCGTAAGGCCTGAGACAGTATCTGGGGCGGCGCATGCGGCAAGGCGGCGTAACGACCTGGAGGTGTCGGGATGCCCCCCCAACAGAGACTCCGCACCTCAGCCAGGATCGGTGCCCCACGCGCCCGCGCCGGCGCCGGCGCTTCGATGACCACTGCGGTGGCCCCCTCGCCCAGCACTGGGCCATTGTGACGCTGATCGAAGGGCCGGCACGCTTCCGCACCACGACCACGCGGCGAGAGCACCTGCAACTGCACCAGGGTTTCGTACAACAGCGGAAACAGCTCGTCCACCCCACAGGCAATCACCACTGGGGCGCGCCCAGCATGCAGGAGCGCGAGGGCTCTCACAACGGCAAGCTCTCCAGCTACACCCGCCTGGTTGAGAGTCAACATCGGTCCCTTGAGCCCCAGCGCGATACTGGTCGTGCCAGCCATAGTATTCATCACCGTACTGGGGAACAACAGCGGGCTCAACCCTAGCGGCCCCTTGTGCAAAAATCCCAAGCTAAAAGCTTCAGTTGAGCGCAGGTCACCAAACTCGGACCCCACCACGAGACCAGCCTGATTGAGCATGTCGGAGCCGCACAAGCCAGCCTCCGCTACGGCCTGACGACAGGCCAGCACCGTCATCTGGCTCAGCCGACTCCAGCGCCGCCCCTCCTCAGTCACTGGCAGACACGCTGCTGGCACCTCGGCGCCGAGACAGGACGACAAGTTGGCCGTTGGAAAACCCGTAATAGGGCGAATGGCCGTAGCATTCGCCCGGAGCACATCGGCGACCAAGGCGGAGCCACCCACCCCGAAAGGACTGGTACAGCCAATACCCGTAATCACCGCCCGGTAGGCCGGCACAGTAGCCATGGGATCACCCAAGCACATCGGGATGGAGCACAATAAGACTGACGTTCTGCCCACCAAAACCAAAGGAATTCGACATGGCACACTCTAGGGAGCATGGTCGCGCCACGTGCGGGATGCAGTCAAAGAGGATCGTAGGGTCCGGCTCCCAGAGATTGGCCGTAGGGGGCAAGAGCCCTGTTTCCAGGGCCAGAATTGTGGCTGCTGCCTCCATGGCGCCGGCGGCTCCCATGGTATGTCCAATAAGGGATTTCGTTGCACTGACCAACACCTTGCCAGCCCCAAAGACGGTCTCGAGCGCTACAGCTTCGGCCCGGTCATTCTGCACCGTGCCCGTGCCATGCGCATTGACATACGTGATAGCGGCTGGCAGCAGATGCGCGCGTGCCAGCGCCTCACGCATCGCCCGCACCGCGCCCTCCGCATCGGTCGGTGGAGCCGTAGGATGAAAAGCGTCTGAGGAGATCCCACACCCAGCCACACAGGCGCGTATGGGGGCACCACGCGCTGCCGCATGACGCCACGATTCGAGCACCAGCACTGCGGCTCCCTCGCCGAGAGACATGCCGCGGCGGTCGCGGGCAAACGGACGGCACGCTTGCGCATCCAGGAGTTTTAAGGCGTTGAAACCCATGAAACACAAGCGTGTCAGGGTGTCTACCCCACCAGCGAGCCCTACCTCAACCACGCCGGTCTCGATCAGGTCAGCCACTGTCGCAATGGCGGCAGCACTCGAACTACAGGCCAGGATGGGGCTCTCCCGTGGTCCACCAATGTGCAACCGGCAGGCCAGAGCATCGGTCTGGCCTGCTGGCGTCATGGAGCGTAGGGCACCACGTTGACGCCTCTCTGGATGTTGGTGATAGTGCGCCCAGTACCACGCCTCCGCTTCCAGCATGCCGCCCCCTGCCCCGCCGATACTGATCGCGGCTGTCGCCAGCTCCGCAGCACCCAGACCGGCATGACACACGGCTTCCTCAGCTGCCGCTACCAGAAAGCGCGTCGCCCGTGACCGATGCGCCTTGCCCAGTGTGCGCGTTATAGTTACGTTCACCTCACCGCCAATGTCCGAGCGGAAACCCTCGGTGGGAAAGAGACTGAGCGGCCCAAGCATGCAACGCCCTTGCGACAGGCCTTGCCAGTAGGCCTGACAGTCACGGCCATACGGACTC
>WNGG01013611.1_pt1 | contig 14646 bp, 11 predicted proteins | sample 5400661 | NCBI WGS metagenome assembly WNGG01 (sample SAMN13153372, study PRJNA577476) | soil metagenome | isolation source: 100 cm soil or saprolite under Garry oak tree replicate 1 | place: USA:California | collected 2016-06-15
CGCGACGCTCCTCTGGCGTAAGTAATTGAATCAACTGCCGCGCCGCTGCGCTGGGCAATTCTTCCAGCAGCGCCGTCCGATCGTCCGGCGCCATCTCGTTCAAGATTCCGACGACTTGCTCATGCGCCATGGCGCGGAGCAGTTTTTGCTGCGCATCGACATCGAGGTATTCGAAAACATCCGCCGCCAGCGCATGCGGTAGAACGCGAAAGATGATGACTTGTTCGTCTTCCGGCAGATCGAGAATCACTTCGGCGACATCGGCTGGCGGCCATTCGCGAAAGATTTCGCGCAGCGCGGTGAAGTCACGCGCGTCGATCACGCTCCTGATTTCGGGTTCTAGAATTTTGCCGACCATAACTGTTGTTCGCGCGCGGCTGCCGCCGAGTTTTAACACTCACATTGAACAGACGCAATGGCAGGATCATCGCGCTGCGACGAACGTACTGCACAGCGCGGCGTCCCTACCTCTTCGCTTGGAATTTCCCGGAAAGTGGCCAATATGAACTCAATGCCGGCGGTCGCTGCAGCCTCAATGATTCGGCGCCAGATCGGAGACGATCACATCTGCGTGTTGACCTTCGATCGCCCCGAGTCCGGCGCGAATATTTTCGACGGTGCCACGCTCGCTGAGTTGAGCCAGCATCTCGATTTTATCGAAAATGATGGCTCACTGGGTGGGCTCATCATCGCGTCGGCAAAAAAATCGATCTTCATTGCCGGTGCGGATTTGAAGACGTTGTTGCAACAAGCGCAGTCAGGAGACATGCGTGCATTCATTGCCAAAGGGCAGCGAATCTTTAATCGGCTTGCCGCTCTAAAAATCCCGACGATCGCGGCCACCCACGGCGCATGCGCCGGTGGCGGTTACGAAGTGACTCTGGCCTGCGATTACCGCATCGCGAGCGATGATCCGGCGACGCGGATCGGGCTTCCCGAAACCACGCTCGGGCTAATCCCTGCATGGGGCGGTTGCACGCGCCTGCCGCGTCTGATCGGCGCAGAAAAAGCCGCGGAAGTGATTTTAAACGGGAAGCTTTATTCTGCGCAGGGAGCTTTGAAGCTCGGGCTGATTGATGAAATCGCACCGCGCGATCAGCTCATCGATGGTGCGCGGAAGAAACTCGCGGAAGGAAAACGAAAACCATCGGCCGCGGCCAAGCCGGAGAAGGAAATTCCTGCGCCACGCGCGCGAGGCAATCCAGCGCCGGCGCGAGCGTTGGAAATTGTTAATCGGACCTTCAGCATTTCGCCGGATGAATCATTGCGACTGGAGCTCGACACGATTGTGGATCTCGGCAAAACGGAAGCGAGCCAGAATCTGATCCGTAATTTCTTCCTCGCAGAAAAATACAAGAAAGGAACCTCGCGAACGCCGCCGGAAAAAGTCGTTCACGCGGCTGTGATCGGCGCCGGTGTGATGGGGTCCGGCATCGCACAATGGCTCAGTTCTCGCGGCGTCACGGTGATCCTTCGCGACATCGCTCGAGAACAGATCGACGGCGGTTTGGCAAACATTGAGAAAACTTACGCCGATGCTGTGAAGCGCGGATTGATGACGGAGGAAAAAGCAAAGGAAGGCCGCGCCCGGATTTGTGGGTCGACGGCGCCGATGGAATTGCGCGATGTGCAATTTGTCATTGAAGCCGCCTCTGAGAAAATCGACGTGAAGAAAGAGATTTTTCGGGAGCTGGCGATGGAAGCCGGGCCGAAAACGATCGTCGCCACAAATACATCGGCGCTTCCGGTCAGTGCACTGGCCGATGTGACCGTTTCTCCCGAGCACGTCATCGGATTGCATTTTTTTAATCCGGTCAGCCGGATGAAGCTGGTGGAAGTTGTTATTGCGAAGGAAACCTCAGAGGAAACTCGTGACCGAAGCCTCGCTTTTGTACGGCAAATCGGAAAACTGCCGGTGATTGTGCGTGACAGCCCGGGTTTTCTGGTGAACCGGGTTTTGTTTCCTTATTTGCTCGACGCCGCCGAGCTTTTCGAAGCTGGCCTCGAACCAGACAAGATCGACACCGCGCTTGTCCAATGGGGCATGCCGATGGGACCGTTGCGATTGATCGACGAAATCGGTGTCGATATTTGCATTGATATCGGCAATACCCTTGAGAAGGCCTACGGACGACGCGATCACGTTCCCGCTGTTCTGCTTTGGTTGCGCGACCGGCGGATGCTTGGCCGTAAATCGGGCGCCGGTTTCTACAGATACGAAGGCAAAACGCAGACGCCGAACGAATTGCTCGCACAATGGCGACGCGGATTGCACGGCGAGCCGGAAGGTGCCGAGGGCCCGAATATTCCGTCGGACTTACATCGCGATCCCCGGTTGCGGTTGAACGAAGAAGATCTTGCGCGGCGGCTGGTCCTTCTGATGGTGAACGAAGCCGCGCGTTGCGTGGAAGAGAAAGTCGTCGATTCGCCGGAGGACGCGGACTACGGAATGATTTTGGGAACCGGTTTCTCGCCGTTCCGCGGCGGCCCATTGCGTTACGCGGAGCATCTCGGCTTGAATAAAGTAGTCGATGAATTGGAACGGCTGGCGCGGACGGAGGAGAAATTCTTGCCGTGTGAGATACTGAAGAAACACGCTCGGGACGGAACGAAATTTTATGCCGACTGAAATCGCCCCGAGTCAGTGGAACATAGACATTCTGTCTGTGCGCCCAGCGGGCATGTTGCCCGCTGACCGCGCCCAACCCCGAACGCTTTCGGGGTTGGGCGCACAGGCTACAAGCCTATGTTCCTACGCGCGAACTGACGGATGAGCACCATGAAAAGCCCGCTCGAAGCGCCGGAAAAACAAATCGTTGAAGAGACGAGCGCGAAGCCGGAAAAGCCTGCGGCCGCCGTGATCGACACCTCAAAGATGGCGAAGGGCCAGCGCGAAGCGCTCGAACTGGCCGAAGCTGCGCGCGATCCGCTCGAGGACCGTGGCAGTTTCGCCAGTAATCTCTTCGTCGGACGCTATGATTTCGAACGGATCTACCCGTACCCCGCGCAGAGCGCAGAGGATCGCGCCGCCGGCGAAGATTTTTTGCGCAAGCTGGAGGACTATCTGCGCGAACACGTAGATCCGGACGAGATCGATCGTACGGGTGAAATTCCGCCGGAAAATTTCAAAGGTCTCGCAGAGATCGGCGCGTTTGGAATTAAGGTGCCGAAGAAATACGGTGGACTGGGCTTGTCGCAATCCAATTACGGCCGCGCCGCAGTTTTGCTTGGCAGTTGGGATGGAAACGTGGCCGCGCTCGTTTCTGCACATCAATCAATCGGTGTCGCGCAACCGTTGCTTTTGTTCGGCACCGAGGAGCAGAAGCAAAAATATTTACCCCGCGTCGCGGGTGGTGAGATTTCCGCATTCGCGCTGACCGAAGTTCATGCGGGATCGGACCCGGCAACGCTGAGTCTGAAGGCTGAGCCGTCGGCAGACGGCTCGGAGTTCGTACTCAACGGTGAAAAGCTCTGGTGCACTAATGGAGTGAAAGCAGGCGTGCTCGTGGTGATGGCGCGCACACCGTCGAAAATGGTGGGCGGAAAAGAGCGCAAGCAAATCACGGCGTTCATTGTCGATGTCGACACGCCTGGCCTGGAGATCACGTATCGCTGCCGATTCATGGGTCTGCGCGCCCTTTACAATGGCGTGGTCAGATTCACGAATGTACGCATTCCGCGAAAGAACATCATTTTTAAAGAGGGCGCAGGATTAAAAGTCGCGCTGACGACGTTGAATACCGGGCGGCTCACGCTGCCCGCTGCGTGCGTTGGTGTTTCCAAGCGCCTGCTGGAAATCTCGCGCAAGTGGGCGGGCGAACGCATTCAATGGGGCGTGCCGATCGGCAAGCACGCTGCGATTGCCGGGAAAATTGCCGAGATGGCCGGCAACGTTTTTGCGATGGAAGCGATGACGTTTCTCACTTCATCCCTACTTGATCGTAAAGCCGGCGATCTGCGAATCGAGACCGCGATGTGCAAAATGTGGGCGACCGAGACGACGTGGCGAATCGCCGATGAGGCGATGCAGGTGCGCGGCGGGCGCGGGTACGAGACCGCGCAATCATTAGCCGGTCGCGGCGAGCCGCCAATCGGCGTTGAAAGATTCCTTCGGGATTGTCGTGTGAACACAATCTTTGAAGGATCCAGCGAAATCATGCGGCTGTTCATCGCGCGTGAAGCACTCGATCCACATTTGAAAGTCGGCGGAGCAATTTTCAACACACAACTGCCGATGTCCGATCGCGCGAAAGCGGTTTTCAGTTCGGGAAAATTTTACGCTGGCTGGTACCCGCGCCAATGGCTGCCGAATGGCGCAGGGGCGATTGACAATTTGCATGAAAGGCTGCGCGGCCACGTCAATTATGCAGCGCGAACGAGCAAACGCCTCGCGCGCGGTTTGTTTCATGCGATGGCGCGCTTCGGCCCGAAACTCGATCGCGAGCAATTATTGCTCTCGCGTTTTGTGGGAATTGCGACCGAGCTTTTCGCCATCAGCGCGACATGTTCTTATGCGCAATGGCTGCTTGGCCAGGGCAAACCGGCTGATGAAATTCTTTCCGTCGCAGACTATTTCTGCCGCTCTGCGCGCATGAGAATCGACCATCATTTCGCCGGCACAGCACGTAACGCAGACAAAAGCGGCTACGCGCTGGTGCAGGATTTGTTAGCGGGAAAGCACGCGCTGTTACGCGAAGGCATCGTGTAAGGTGGCGCACGCTTCCAGCGTGCATCGTTCGGCATCTTGCCGAACGATAGTCGTCGTCGGGATGCCGAAACAGCACGCAAGATGTGTGCACTACCGTTTACCGCAGTCGCAATTTTGTGTTTCTCGCAATGATTCGTTGCAATTACACCGAGACGGAATACGCATTGCGCAACTGTGAGCAAAACTGCGAAGATGGCCGTCGCTGGCGGCAACAAAACAAAGGTCGCGGTGATCGGCGCTTCCGGTTACGTCGGTGAAGAACTGGCGCGTCTGCTTTTGCGACATCCGCGTGTGGAGCTTGTCGCAGTCACGTCGCGCCAGTTCGCTGGGAAAACGGTGGCTGAGGTTTTTCCTCGTTTCTCGCACCTTGAAAAAACGAGCGAGCTTCGTTTCAGCGAGCCTGATCCGGAGCAACTTGGCCAGCGTGCGGAAATTATTTTTCTTGCGCTGCCGCACGGGCGCGCCGCGGAATTTGCCAAACCGTTACTACAAGCCGGTGCGCGCGTTATCGATCTTAGCGCCGACTTTCGAATCGAGAGCCCGAAGACATATAGGGAATTTTACGGCCACGATCATCCTGTACCCGAATTACTCGGAAAAGCGGTTTACGGCTTGCCGGAAATTTATCGGAAGAAAATTTCAGATGCGAAACTGGTGGCCTGTCCGGGCTGCTATCCCACGAGCATTTTACTGCCTCTTTTGCCCCTGATTCGCGAAAAAGTTGCGAATCTTGCGAGAATCCTTGTGACAAGTTTAAGTGGCTTGAGCGGCGCCGGTCGCAAAGTAGAAGCGGACTACCTTTTTGCGGAATGCAATGAAAGCATGCGTCCGTACGGGGTTCCGAAACATCGGCATCTGTCGGAGATCGAAGAGCAATTATCGGTCTTCGCCGGCGAAAAGGTTACGATTCAATTTACGCCGCACCTGGTTCCTCTGAATCGAGGCATTATCACGACGATTTATGTCGATCTGAATGAGATGAGCGACGCGCCATCTGCTGACGAGCGCCTGCGGCGGACTGGAGACCGCCGCTCCTTGATCGACGCCATTTACCAGAAGGCGTATGGGGACGAACCGTTTGTCCGCTTACTTGGCGACAAACTTTTTCCGGACACAAAAAACGTCACTGGAACAAACTTTATCGATATCGCGTGGCGGCTAGATCCGCGCACGGGCCGCCTCATCCTTATGAGCGCGATGGACAACCTGATGAAAGGCGCGAGCGGCCAGGCGGTTCAATGTTTCAATGTCATGCGCGGATACCGCGAGACAGAGGGGTTGTTGTGAAGGCGCAGGGGGTTGGGGAGCGTAGGATAGCAGCCTGCGCTTCCAAAAGTTTCAAAATCATCCCGGGTTCCATTTGCGCGCCGCTCGGTTTCAAGGCGGCGGCGGTGTTTTGCGGCATCAAACGAAGGAAACTCGATCTCGCGTTGATCGCTTCCGATGTGCGTGCAGCGGTTGCCGGGCTGTTTACGACAAATCAGGTTTGCGCCGCGCCGGTGAGGCTGAGCGCGCAATGCGTGCTGAAACGTTTTGCACAAGCAATCGTCGCGAATTCTGGCAACGCAAATGCGTGCACAGGACCTCAGGGAATCAGAGACGCAAAGAGAATGGCCGAAACGGCAGCGGCCGCGTTGAACGTAAAAGCGAGCCATGTCCTTGTTTGTTCCACGGGGCGAATTGGCGTGCCAATGCCGATGGAAAATGTCCAGCGTGGGATTCGCGCATGCGCGCCGTTGCTCGCAAGATCGGCAACGAACGCGCGGCAAGCGGCCGAAGCTGTAATGACCACGGATACGCGGCGAAAGGAAATCGCCGTCGAATTTGAAATCGGAAAAGCGATGGTACGCATTGGCGGGATTTGTAAAGGCGCGGGAATGATTCAGCCATGGATGGCGACAATGCTCGCCTTTATCACGACGGATATTGCGATTGAACCCAACCTGTTAAAACGGGCGCTTCGAATTGCAGTCGCGCAAAGTTTCAACCGCATCACCGTCGATGGCAATATGAGTACCAACGATTCGGTGATCATGCTCGCCAATGGGTTGGCGAGAAATTCGAAATTCGAGATTCGCAATTCGCAATTTCAGGGCGCGCTCAATTTCGTTTGCCTGGAGCTGGCCAAAATGATCGTGCGCGATGGCGAAGGCGTTTCGCGTTTCGTTACCGTGAATATTCACGGAGCGCGAAGCGCTGGCGAAGCAGAAGCCGCCGCACGCACAATCGCAAACAGAGCGCTCGTAAAGACAAGTTGGTGTGGCGGCGATCCCAACTGGGGACGGATCCTATGCGCTCTGGGTTATTCCAAGGCGAAAGTGAACGAATCCCGCGTTGATGTCGGCTATGCGAAGCCCGGTAGCCGCGAGATACTCTTTGCATTTCGCCGCGGCCGCCCGACGGATGTCGATTTGAAAACGCTCGGCAAAATTTCCGCTGCGCGAGAATTCGATCTGCATGTCAACCTTCATCTTGGGCCCGCCAATTTCACCATATATGCGAGCGATCTAACTGAGGATTACGTGGCTTTTAACAGACGGTATGAGAGCGATCCCGCGTCGCTCGGCGGCTAAGATGGAAGAACTGATTTCCAAGGCGGCGACGTTGCTCGAAGCGTTGCCTTACATTCAACGGTTTCGCTCGCAGGTTTTTGTCGTGAAATATGGTGGCAGTTTCATGGATTCGGATGATCCGGAAGTGCGTCATCGCGTGGCGCGCGACGTCGTTTTCCTGGAGACAGTCGGCATTAATCCCGTGGTGGTGCATGGCGGCGGTAAGGCGATCACGCGTGCGCTGGAGGAGAGCGGTTTGATTGCCCAATTTGTGCAAGGCTATCGGGTGACCGACGCAGTGACGGCTGAAATTGTCGATCGCGTTTTGTCCGGCGAGATCAACCCCGAAATTGTAAAGGCGATCGAGGATTTTGGCGGCAAAGCCAGAGGCTTTGCAGGGACAGAAATTTTTCGTTGCCGGAAATTTTCGCCGCCAAATGAAAATGTCGACCTCGGATTTGTTGGTGAAGTGGTTGATGTCAATACCGAGCCGCTACGGGAATGCATTCGACGCAGCGTAACGCCGGTAATCAGCCCCACGGCGCGCGGTGACGATGGCAAAACCTACAATTGCAATGCGGACGTTGCCGCAGCCAGGACTGCCATTGCACTGAAGGCGCGCCGGCTTGTTTTCATGAGCGACGTGCCGGGATTGCTGCGCGATCCAAAAGATGACGCAACATTCATGAGTCACTTGCGCGCTTTGGATGTGCCGGAGCTAAAACGAGCCGGCGTGATCGGTGAAGGCATGTTGCCGAAAGTGGACAGCGCGGTGGCTGCGATCGAGAGCGGCGTGGAAAAAGTCCAATTCGTTGATGGCCGTATTCCGCATTCTGTGTTGCTGGAGATTTTCACAGATGCGGGAGTGGGAACGGAGGTGGTGCGGTGAAAGCAGAAAACGTGCAACGCTCAACTCAGAATGAGATTCGCGAGCTGTTCGACAAGTACGTTGTTCCGACGTACGCGCGGTTCGATCTTGCGCCCGAGCGTGGCGAGGGAAGTTACGTTTGGGACGTCAGCGGGCGGCGTTATCTCGATTTTGGCGGCGGCATTGCCGTGTGTGTGCTCGGGCATGCAAACCCGGAAATAACCGATGCGCTTGCGGAACAATCGAGGAAGCTGGTTCATATTTCGAATCTTTATTACACCGAACCACAGGCGCGCTTGGCCAAACGAATCGTCGATCTCATCGCGCCGGGACGCGTCTTTTTCTGCAACAGCGGCGCGGAAGCGAACGAAGGACTTTTCAAATTAGCGCGAAAATTCGGCCACGACCAACGCCGCTACGAGATCATCACCGCATCGGAGTCATTCCACGGACGGACGCTGGCCGGGATCGCGGCGACGGGTCAGGAAAAAGTGAAGAAAGGCTTCGAGCCGATGGTGGCGGGATTTCGCCATGTCCCGTTTAACAATCTCGAAGCGATGCGAGCAGCGATTAGGGCGAGAGCGGGATCACGATAGCAACTAGAGAATACTTGCTCGGTTTGCGAGAACTTTGCGATCAACGCGACCTGCTCCTTTTGCTCGACGAAGTGCAGGCCGGGCAATTTCGCACGGGCAGATTTCACAGTTGGCAAACGATTGTGGACGCGGCGCCTCGCCGCGCCTTCGGGGAAAAGCGGGGGGGCGCCGCGTCTACATTTCTCCCCGACGGAATCTCAATCGCGAAAGGGCTTGGCGGCGGGTTTCCAATTGGCGCGTTTTGGGTGCGGGAGAAATTTGCCGCTCTCCTCTCGGCAGGGACGCACGCATCGACATTTGGCGGGACGCCACTGGCTTGCGCGGTGGCGTTGCGAATCCTCGATGTGATCGAGCGCGGCGATCTCGGGGCAAACGCGCGATCTATCGGAAAATTCTTGTTGGATCGATTGCAGGACGTGCAAAGGAAATATCCAAACGTTCTGCGAGATGTTCGCGGGTCGGGACTGATGATCGGGATTGAGTTTAATCCAAAAATTGCGGCAATCGAAACCGTGAAACGACTGCATGAGAAAAATCTTTTGACGATTCCAGCCGCGACTTCGGTTATTCGTCTCCTGCCGCCGTTAAATTTGCGCCAGAGCGAAGCCAACGAAGGCTTTCGGGCGATTGAAAGTGTGGTTGTCGATCTTGCAAAGCAGGTTTAGCCACAGATGGACACAGATTTTCACAGATCGAAAGACTATTTCTTTGGGCATCTTTGTTTCATCCGTGTAAATCCGGGGCAAAGAAATGAAACATCTGCTTAGCATCGAACAAACGTCCCGCGAGGAGATCGACCGGATATTGCGACGGACAACCGAGTTCAAAACAAATCGGGGTAGGATTTCAGCAAAGCCACTGGCCGGACAGACATGGGCGTTGATTTTTTCCAAGCCGTCCACCCGCACGCGCGTTTCCTTTGAGGTGGGAATTCGGGAGCTGGGCGGGGAGTCGATTTACATGAACGCTGCGGATGCTCAGCTGGGGCGCGGCGAGCTGATTAAAGACACCGCGCGCGTACTCGCGCGCATGATTCACGGCGCCATCATCCGAACGTACGCGCAGCGCGACATTGAAGAGTTCGCCGAGTTTTCCGGTGTGCCGACCGTGAACGCGCTAACCGATGACGAACATCCCTGCCAGATTTTGGGCGACATTTTCACAATTCAGGAAAAGCGAGAGAGTATCGAGAACAAGGTTGTGACGTTTGTCGGCGACGGCGTGGCCAATACCGCACGGTCGTGGCTCTTCGCTGCGGGCAAGCTCGACTTTGAATTGCGGATCGCCTCGCCGAAGCGGTATCAACCGAAGGGCAAATTGCTCAGGCGCTCGGGCGGGCGCGTATTTTGCACCGAAGATTTGCAGGAAGCGGCGCGCGACGCCGATGTGCTCTACACGGACATCTGGGTCTCCATGGGGCGCGAAGCGGAAGAAGCGCGTCGTGAAGCTGAGCTCGGCCCATATTGGATCACCGAGTCGCTCGTGAAGTTGGCTAAACCGGACGCGCTGGTCATGCATTGTTTGCCGGCGCACCGCGGCCAGGAAATTGACGAAAAAACTTTCGAAGCTCACGCGCAAACGATCTTCGATCAGGCGGAGAACAGGCTGCACGTGCAGAAAGCAATTCTGGCGGAGTTGGTCAAGACAGAGTGATTCTATGCCAGGGCGAGGCCGTTGACCTCACTCGCGGCACAGATTACGATCAACAATGAGTATTCCGCCCGTGTCCGCCATAGGACGGATGCGCCCTGGCGAACTCACGGAGGCTGCTTCACCTCTAAGCCGCGCCACGAGGAGCGAAAAATCCCGCAATCGGGGGACAATTTCGCCATCTACGGTGCTCGATACGATCGAACGGCATGTGTTGCTGGACGGGTTTAGGATCGTCGTCGATCTCGAGAAAAGCCGCGGCTCGTACTTATACAATGCAGTCAATGATCGGCGATTGATCGATCTCTACGGATTTTTCGGATCGATGCCGGTCGGATTCAACCATCCGCACTTCGATGATCCGCAAGTACAGCGCGACCTTTTGCACGCGGCAAAGGTGAAGATCGCTAACTCGGATGTCTATTCGGACGGCTACGCCGAATTTGTGGCGACGTTCGAGCGCGTCGTCGGGTTGCCGCCGCTGGGGCGTTATCTGTTTATCGAGGGCGGCGCACTTGCGGTCGAGAATTGTTTGAAGGCCGCGATGGATTGGAAGGTGCGCAAGAACATGGCTGCTGGTCACGCCGAGCGCGGCACTCAGGTATTGCATTTCCGTCACGCATTTCACGGGCGGAGTGGCTACACCATGAGCCTGACGAACACTGACCCGCGTAAGACGGATTTGTTTGCTAAATTCGACTGGCCCCGCGTGTCGTGTCCGCATATCGATTTTTCGTTGCCGGCATCGCAGCGGGAAGCCGACGTAATTGAGCGGGAAAAGCAAGCCGAGCGCGAGATTCACGAGTTCATCGAGCAGCGCAACATCGACATTTGCGCCATCATCATCGAGCCGATCCAGGGCGAGGGCGGCGACAACCATTTCCGCGGTGAGTGGCTACAAAAGCTGCGCAGAATTTGTGATGAAAGTGATATTCTGCTGATTTTTGATGAGGTGCAGTGCGGCATGGGCGCGACCGGCCGCAACTGGTGCTGCGAACACTTCGATGTTTTGCCCGATCTGATGTCGTTTGGAAAAAAAGCGCAGGTGTGCGGCGTCATGGCCGGCCCGCGTATCGATGAAGTGAAAGACAACGCTTTTCGCCTACCCAGCCGTTTAAATTCAACGTGGGGCGGAAACTTCACCGATATGGTGCGCTCGACCCATTATCTGCGCATCATCGAGCAGGAACGCCTGGTTGAAAACGCCGGGAAAGTAGGTGCCTATTTCCTCGATCAACTATGTGATCTGCAAACTGAGGAGCCGCTGATTTCCGCTGCGCGCGGCCGGGGATTATTTCTCGCTTTTGATCTGCCCGATGCGAAAACCCGCGAAGAATTTTGGCACGGCTTCTTCGGCCTTGGTGTGTTGACGCTTCGCTCCGGCGAGCACTCGATTCGATTCCGTCCTGCGCTCGACATTACAGCGGAAGTAATTGATCAAGCGATGGAGTTGATGCGCAAATTCTGCCGGAGTCGAAAATGACCGCAAAGTTATCCGCCTCTCCCCTTTGGAAGGGAGAGGTGAGAGGCATCCGCGTAATGCGCAATAGCTAAGACATGAAATCTCTGTTCGATAAACTGGTTCTCGCGGACGTAAACTCTGGCGTCTTCGATGGCGAATGGCGTGGCGGTGGCGCGACGATTGAAAAAATCTCCCCGATCGACGGGCGGCGACTCGCCAGCGTGCGCACGGCATCCGATGACGATTACAACAAGGCGATCGCGCGAGCGCACGACGCGTTTTTAAAATGGCGTGTCACGCCCGGACCGGTGCGCGGCGAAACTGTCCGCCGCCTCGGCAACGCGTTACGTGACTTGAAACATGAGCTTGGACAGCTAGTGACGCTGGAGACCGGAAAAATTATTGCGGAAGGCGAGGGCGAAGTTCAGGAGATGATCGACATTTGCGATTTCGCCCTCGGGCAATCGCGGATGCTTTACGGCCTGACGATCCAATCGGAGCGGCCAAGTCATCGGCTCATGGAACAATGGCACCCGCTTGGCGTGATTGCAGTGATTACCGCGTTCAATTTTCCAGTCGCGGTTTGGTCGTGGAACGCAGCGCTTGCGGCAGTCTGCGGCGATGCCACGGTTTGGAAACCGTCAGAAAAGACGCCGCTAACCGCAATCGCCGTCACGAAAATTGCCGGGCGCGTCTGTCGCGAAACTGGCGCAGACCCGGCGATTTTTACCCTACTCGTGGGCGACCGTAAAACGGTCGGACAAACATTGGCGGACGATCCACGGATTCCTTTGGTTTCCGCGACCGGTTCGACCAACATGGGATTTAATGTCGCCAAAGCTGTTAACGGACGGCTGGGTCGAACGATTCTGGAACTCGGCGGCAATAATGCGTTGATCGTCACGCCTAGCGCGGACCTTGACATGGCAGTGCAATCAATATTCTTCGGCGCCGTCGGCACAGCAGGACAGCGTTGCACTTCGACACGCCGCGTGATTATGCACGAGTCAGTTGCGTCTAAAGTTCGTCAGAAACTCCTCGCCGGTTACAAGAGTTTGCCCATTGGGAATCCGCTCGATCGCAAAACCGTGATGGGACCGCTCATCGACAAACACGCTGTCGATATGGTCCAGCACTCGATCCAGCGTTTAAAAGATGAAGGCGGCGAGGTGCTCTACGGCGGGGACCGTCTCACCGTTCCCGGCGAATGTTACATGAAGCCGTGCCTGACAACGGCAAAGCCGGATTTTGAGATCGTGAAGCACGAGACGTTTGGTCCGTTGCTGTACTTGATGACGTATCGCGATTTCGATGAAGCGATCGCGATTCACAACAATGTGCCGCAGGGATTGACCTCATCAATTTTCACCAACGACGTGCGCGAAGCGGAGAGATTCGTGAGCGCCGTGGGGAGCGATTGCGGAATTGCGAACGTGAACACCGGCACGAGCGGCGCGGAGATCGGCGGCGCATTTGGCGGCGAAAAACAAACCGGTGGCGGCCGGGAGAGCGGGAGCGATTGCTGGAAGTACTATATGCGCCGCCAGACGAACACGATCAATTTCTCCAGCGAGCTGCCGCTCGCGCAGGGAATTCAATTCGGCGCAGGCGAGGGGAGCGGTACGGCGTGATGTAGCTGCGACGCCCTCGTCGCAGTTGGTCTGGGCGACGTGCTTTGCCGCCCGTGGCGCGACGAGGCGTCGCGTTCACTTCCTGCGATCTGCGACGGCGTCGTCGCAGCTACGCGCGCGCGATCGTCAGCGCCAGAAGTTCGTCGACGTTCTCGGCAGCGTCCAAGTTCATGATGCAACCGAAAAAATAAGTTTCTGTTTCGAGACACGTTGTTGAAACTGGTAAAGTCTGAAAAGTTGCCATACGAAAAACTCATACAAGCCGCTTAACACTTGTTAGGAACGAAGTCTGCCAGTTCCCATTCCAATCGAAACGAAGCTTAAAGGTTTCGCCAGCGGCATTCTCACCGCCTATGTCAATGACCAGATCGTATGAGCCGTGGCTAGCAAATATATCTTTGAGTCTTGGCCACCGCGCCCAAGTGCGATTGTGATTGCATACAATGATGTCTCCATTGCTGACCAGCAGTAGCACGTCAAGACGATATGTAATATTCTCAAAAACAGCTTTCGATAGGCTATCGGGTGCCTCTGATGGTTCGAAAGTTAACTGCTCTTGACCCTGCCACGGCCTGTTTCCTCCCCTGATTTCTCGCAGGTATGCCTTACATGCGCTGACCGCCTGAGATACGGTGATTTGAACCTGTAGATAACGCCCCGGAATATTCCCTACCAAGATATTGTCTGAATATGAATCAGTCGCACATCTTAGCCTGAATCTCCACGCGGGTTGTGGCGTCGTGGCTTCGTGCTCTTCTGTCGATGTGGCCTCTTTAATCCCCTTTCCGGAGTCAACGACATGATAGCGCTTGCTCGAGATTTCCGTACCATCCTCCAGTTTAACCCTAGCGACAAAAAATTTAATCTGCTCGTCGGCGGGTCTAGAGGCATTAAACATAGCGGTCGATCCTCTGCTGGCACGATATTGGATTTCAAAGTTAGAGCCTGGAGGCATCACATGGCCTTTGTTGTTTTTTAATCCGTCACACCTGGTGAAGGAATGCGCGCGGGGTTCGCTGATGTGCCCTGAAGCATCGACAGCTTCTAGCGCCACGGATTCCACCCTTTTGTCTTTCTTGCTGTCCTTATTTACAACGCGCAGTCTCAGTAGAGCGCTGCCTTCTGCTTGCAACCCAATGAGATTGATTTTGATAGGGGTAATGTATCCAGCGACCCGTT
>WNGG01005118.1_pt1 | contig 14642 bp, 12 predicted proteins | sample 5400661 | NCBI WGS metagenome assembly WNGG01 (sample SAMN13153372, study PRJNA577476) | soil metagenome | isolation source: 100 cm soil or saprolite under Garry oak tree replicate 1 | place: USA:California | collected 2016-06-15
AGGGCGGGAGCGTGGGCTGCATGGTGAACGGGGCCGGCCTCGCCATGGCCACCATGGACATCATCAAGCTGGCCGGGGGGAGCCCCGCGAACTTCCTGGACGTGGGCGGGGGGGCGAACGCGGAGCAGATCCGGAACGCCTTCCGCATCCTGCTCGGGGACCGCGACGTGAAGGCGGTGCTCATCAACATCTTCGGGGGCATCCTGCGCTGCGACGTGCTGGCCGAGGGTGTGATCGCCGCGGTGAAGCAGCTCGACGTCAAGGTCCCGGTGGTGGTGCGGATGAAGGGCAACAACGAGGAGAAGGGCAAGGAGATGCTCCGGACCTCCGGCCTGAACTTTGCGACCGCCGACCAGATGACGGAGGCCGCGAAGAAGGTCGTGGCCGCGGCGGGGGGTGCTCGGTGAGCGTCCTCGTCGGCAAGGACACGCGCCTCCTCGTCCAGGGGATGGGGAAGCACGGGACCTTCCACGCGATCGGCTGCCGGGACTACGGCACGAACGTGGTGGGCGGGGTCACCCCGGGCAAGGGTGGGACCTCGGTGGAGGGCTTCCCGCTCTTCAACACCGTCGAAGAAGCCGTGCGCAAGACGGGGGCCAACGTCTCGGTGGTCTTCGTCCCCCCGCCGGGCGCGGCCGACGCGATCATGGAGGCGACCGACGCGGGGATCCCGCTGGTCGTCTGCATCACCGAGGGCATCCCTACCCTCGACATGGTGAAGGCGGCCGCGTTCCTGAAGGACCGGAAGACCCGGCTCGTCGGCCCGAACTGCCCCGGCGTGATCTCGCCGGGGGAGAAGTGCAAGGTCGGGATCATGCCCGGCCACATCCACAAGGGCGGGTCGGTGGGCGTGGTCAGCCGGTCCGGGACCCTCACCTACGAGGCGGTGGCCCAGCTCACGGCCCTCGGCATCGGGCAGTCCACCTGCATCGGCATCGGCGGCGATCCGATCATCGGCAGCAACCACACGGACGCCCTGCGCCTGTTCAACGACGACCCCGGGACCTCCGCCATCGTCATGATCGGCGAGATCGGGGGCGACGCCGAGGAGAAGGCCGCCGCCTTCGTGAAGGAGCGCGTGAGGAAGCCGGTGGTGGGCTTCATCGCCGGCCAGACCGCCCCCCCCGGCCGGCGCATGGGCCACGCGGGGGCCATCATCTCCGGCGGCAAGGGCACCGCGGCCGAGAAGATGAAGGCGATGGAAGAGGCCGGCATCCGGGTGGTGAAGTCCCCGGCGGACATCGGGGCCGCGGTGGCGGAATCGCTCAAGAAGTAAGGCAGAGGTGAGTCCGTTGACCGAGCGAACGTTTTCAATCATCAAGCCGGACGCGGTGAAGGCGCGGCAGGCCGGAGAGATCCTGGCCCGCATCGAGAAGGCCGGCTTCGAGGTCGTGGCCCTCAAGCTGCGGCGCCTCTCCCGAGCGGAAGCCGAGGGCTTCTACCACGTCCACCGGGAGCGGCCGTTCTTCCAGAGCCTCTGCGCTTTCATGTCGTCCGGCCCCTGCATCACGATGGTGCTGGAGCGGGAGGGGGCCGTCGCGCGCCTGCGGGAGATCATGGGGGCCACCGACCCGGCCAAGGCCGCGCCGGGGACGATCCGCAAGGACTTCGCGGCCTCGATCGAGGCCAACTGCATCCACGGCTCCGACGGAGCCGACACCGCGCGGTTCGAGATCGCGTATTTCTTCCCGGGGATCGAACTGCTTCATTGAGCAAAGGGGACCCGTCTAGCGGATGGGAAGTCCCTGCTCTTGCCATTGATTCAGCCGCAACGCCCAGAACCCGCGGCGCCCGCCCAGGTGGGCTTCGACGTCTCCCCAGCGCCTGACGACCTCCTCCGGGGTGGTGAACTTCCAGACGTCGCGGTCCTTGGCCTCCCGGAGCACGAGCGCCAGCAGGCGATCCCGCTCAGGGTCGGAAGCGTCCGTCAGCCGCTGACGCACCTCAGCGACCGTCATGGGGCTGTGCCAGGTGAAATACGGGACGGCAACCGGGTCGTCGAGATCGTCCGAGAACTGCACGAGCTCGTGAGCGCGGAAGCCGAGGGCCACCAGGCGTTGGAACGCCACCACGGCTTCGCGGCGGGCGGCCCTGTCCTCGCTCCGCAGGGCGGCAGCCAGAATGGGCTTGACGTCCTCGATCCAGCCGAAGGCCGACGCCCTTTCGCGCCTGAGGCCGGCGAGCAGAGCCAGGCATCGGGCCGTAGGCAAGGGGTGGTGCGGGGCCACCTCCGCCAGCCGGCGCACGACGAGGTCTTCCAGGTCGATGCTTCCGCCCGCCCGCAGCACGAGATCCAGTTGCTCCAGCGCCCAAGCCTCGTCGAACGGACCCGCTACGAACCAGGAACCGAAGGCGCTCATCTCGGGCCGCGAGGCGGCGTTGCCATCCGCGCCGGCGTGGCGCTGTTGCCATAGAGCCTGGAAGCGTTTCAGCACGGCTTGGTCGACACGTTCTTCTTCCAGGCTGTGGCCGACGAACCAGAAGAAATGCCGGCGCAACTTCAACCCTGCGGTGTCGAGAAAGCGCTCGAGAAGGACCTCCTGCCCCTGTGCTTCCAGCGTCCCCCGACCGCAGAAGAACGCCAGGTGCTCGGCCAGGGCCTGCTGGTCGATGCCCAGGCCGGCGTCTCCCTCCGGGTCGGCACCCAGGATCTCGATGGCGCGGCGATACGTCCCGTGCAGCACGGAGAGGACGCGGTCCTCGGGAGGCGCCCCCGACTGGACGTAGCCGTGCCAGGCCGCTCGCCACAGCTCCATGGCGCCGTCACCCTCAGGGAAGAGCCGGGCCAGGTTCGAGCGGACCCAGCTCTCTTCGAGGAGCACCAACGAGGGTAGCTTGCGGCCCAGCTCCTCGCGGTCCGCCGCGACCCTCGAAGCCAGCGCAGCATCCAGGATCGGCCCCACCTCGGGAAGGTCGTCGGGCGGCCCGCCGGGAGGAGTGGGCTCACCTGTCCCCCGGCGAACCCAGGAGGCGTACTGGATTGCGGCTTCGAGGGCTTCGGCACGGCTCTCGGGCCTTGGGTCACGGTTCAGGGCTTCGACGAGCCCCCACACGACCTGCCGCGCGGTTGGCGGCGGCCCGCCGGCTTCCCGCAGCCCCAGGGTCAAGAGCCGCGTGAGAGTGCCGCGCGCCCAGCCCCAGCCGGGATCCTTCCATCCGTCCCATCGGGGCTCCGGGTGCTCGATCGGCCGCTGGGCGATCCATTGCCCCAGCTCGAGCACGGGTCCCCACTCGAAGGCCCGCTTCTCACGCAGCGCCGCGTCGAGGCCGGCGAGAACGGCTCGGACGCAGGTCGGCTCGAGGTCGCGGAACCGCAGGGCCCGCTCGGCGAAGCGCCCAGGGTCCTCGGCCACGACTCGCGTGACGCGCTCGGCGAGCCCCTGAGGCTGCACCCACGGGTCCAGCGTCGTGGGCCTCCACGACTCGAGGAAGCCGGCCAGTTCCTCGACCGACATCGACCGGAGCTTCTCCTCGGACAAAGGGCTCGGCCATCCCACGGAGAAGGTCGCGCCCTGCTCTGCCCCTTCAACGAGAGGAGGCGCGCCGAACTCCCGCACCAACCGGGCCGCACGCTCGTTCCAGACGTCGGGCAACGTGCCGGCCAGCGGGGCGAGGCGCCGCCACTGCCAGCGCCGGCGCTCGACGTCGACCCCCATCTTGTCAGGATCGGGCCCCGCGTCGATCCAGCCCAGCCATTCCGACTGCTGGGCCGCCGTCAAGGAGCCAAAGCCTCGCCGCACCAGGAGCCGGTATTCCCGACCGAAGCCGTCGAACAGCCCGCGGTCGAGAAGGCGGCCGACGACCAGGTCAGGGGCGGCCCAGGCGGATCGGCCAAGGACGTGCAGAGCCAACCGATGAAAGACCCACCAACGCCGGCGTTCGAGGAGCTCGACCACGGATTGGATCGCGGCCGGATTCTCCTCGACCAGCCGCTCGGCGACCCCACGAAGGGTCGCGATCAGCCACCCCTTGGCGCCTTCCCGGGCATCGCCCTGCAACCCAGGGCTCCAGACGTCGGAGTGGTCCTGCAGGTAGCGCTGCCCGTCTTTGCGCTTCTCGGGTCTGCCGGGCCGGGAAAGCCGGATCGTGCGGTCGAGAGTCTGGCCGATGACGAGGAGCGCGTCCGCTCCCAGGCCCGCCACGATGCCCTCGAGGTGGCGGTCGAGGACTCTCGAGACCCTCAAGGGGTGGACTCGCGCGTGGACCAGCAGCGCCCCGAGGAGCCGTCGCGCGGCCGCAACCTGGCCGGACCGAGCCAAGCCCTCGGCGAGAGCGCCGAGCTTCGAGGGCAGCAGGGAGGTGGAAGCTGGGCCCAGGGCACGGACGAGCCCCGGCACCAGACCCGCCGAAAGCGCGGGGGAGAGCCGCAGGGCGGCGTCCGCCAGATCTTCATGAACGAGGACGTTGCTCGTCTCGATCTTCCCCGCGATCCGCGCGACCTCCTCTCGTGCCTCCGGGCGACCAGCCATCCGAGCAAGGAAGCGCGATGCGGGCCAACGCGGGTAGGTCCCCATGCGCGGGTCGTCGGCGGGGACAGGCTCCGGTGGGTCGGCGAAGAAGCCATGCTGCTCGATGGGTAAGGTCCAGGCCGGGTCGTCGATCCTCGTGAAGAAGTAGCGCAACTCGTCAGCGCCCTTCAGCAGGGGCAGGAGCCGGTCGAGCGTGGCACCGTCGGGGGGCCCGGACTCGAGGATCCGGTCGATCTCCTTGACCGCGGTGAGAAAGCCGTCCGCGATGGCACGAAGGCCGTCCTCGAACCGGGCGAACTGGCTTCTCAGCTCATCTTCGTCCGGCCGGCCATGGTCTTCGAACCAACCTGTGACCTCGACCCACTCCCGGATGACCGTGTGGAGTGCTCGTTGCGCGCGCCGGTGACCCCGGAACAGCTTCTGGATATGGGCCAGCAGGGCTCTCCAGAACGGCACGTCACGGACGGGAAGAGAATCCGGCGCCCAGCGTTCGGTGATCCCTCCCGGCAGGCCCTTCGCGATCTCTCGCACGGCGAGGGCGATCAGGGGGAGGCGTCCCGGGAAGGAGGTATCGTGGAGGAGGCGGACCGCCGAGGCATGCAGGTCGGCCAGGGGCCCGGCGTTCCGCTCGAGCCATTCGTGGAGCCGTTGACGCTCGAGCGTCCACGGATCGGGTTGAGGCGTCGGATCGGTCATTGCCGAAGCGGGTTCGCGGACATTAACACCCACCGAGCGCTCAAGAGATGAACAGGCCTGGATGATCGTGGGTATCATAGCTGAACGGACCTGTTCACCTACTTGTTGGGCGCACGACCGAGTTCATGCAGGCGAGCCTGGTTCTAGCCGATTGCCGGGTCGCCCTGGAGCGCGCGGAGCTCGCCGTTGACCCCGCAGCCTTCCGCGTCAGGCAACCGCGCATACTGGAGCTTCATCGAGTCGGAGCGGAACAATGTCCTGACGGTGTACGACCTCGGCTACAAGCCAGACGACATGGAGGCTGAAGAAGCACACGCTGACGGCACCCGCGTGATCCATGCCGAGGTCGCGTGACGAAGCCCGCGCGAAAGCGGGCTCCGAGTTCGTCTCTTGTAGGCCAAGACATCGCTGGTGGAAAATATCACGGTGGGTGCGAGCCCCATGACCGGACTATCTGAGCTGGGACGGGTCATTCTGGTCATGGGCCTGGTCCTGGTCGTGGTGGGATTGCTTCTCATGTTCGGCGGCAAGGTCCCCTGGCTGGGCCGGCTGCCCGGCGACATCACGATCCAGCGGGGGAACTTCAGGTTCTACTTTCCGCTCGTGACCTGCCTGCTCCTGAGCCTGCTGATGACGCTCCTCCTCCGGCTCTTCCGGCACTAGAGAACCGGGTCCTTGGATCGGGGGTTTTCCGTCGCGTCGGTCAAAGTTGCCGCCCGTCTTGCTGCCTCGCCCCGGGGACGGCGGCGGTAGCCTCGAGCGGTCTCAGGGCTTCGCGTCCGTCTCCAACGCCACCACGCTCGCGACCGTGTCGGGGGCCTTGCCGGGCAGGGTCAGTCGCAGGGCTCCCTTCTCGACCTTGGCGGGGAGCGGGCTCTGCGCGGCGTCGGCCAACAGGTACGCGCGCTTTGGCACGCTCGTGACCGGTACTTCGAGCACGCCCCCGGCCGGCCAGTCGAACACGTGCAGGTACAGCCGGCCCGGCTTGGTGGTGATGCGTCCCCACGGGGGCGCCGCGACCGGGCTCGGCCCCGAGCCGTAGATCGCCTCCCCGTTCACGCGGAGCCACCGGCCCATCGCCGCCAGCCGCTCCAGGCTCGCCCCGGGGATCAGCCCCTCGCCGGTGGGACCCACGTTCAGGAGGAAGTTGCCTCCCTTGCTCGTGATGTCGATCAGGGTCCGCAGGAGGGTCTCGGCGGACTTCCAGTGCTGGTCGAAGTGCTTGTAGCCCCAGGTGTCGTTCATGGTCATGCAGCTCTCCCAGTCGACCCCCGGGAGGCCGGTGGCCGGCACTTCCTGTTCGGGGGTGCCGAAGTCGCCGGCGAAACGTCCTTCCTTCGTCATGCCGCTCATGCCCTGGCGGCCCGCTCCCACCCGGTTGTTGACCACGAGGTCCGGCTGCACGCCGCGCACGAAGGCGTAGAGATCGCGGCCCTGGTCGTCGCTCCATTCCTTGATCCAGTCCCCGTCGAACCAGAGCACGCCCACCTTCCCGTAGCCCGTGAGCAGCTCCCTGAGCTGGGGCTTCATGTAGCCCTCGACGTAGCGCGCCCAGTTGGGGTTTGCCACCTTCTCGTAGTCGGGGAAGGCGGGGCCCTGGGCGTCGGGGTGGTGCCAGTCCATGATCGAGTGATAGAAGCAGAAGCGGATGCCGGCCTCCCGCGCCGCCTCGGACAGCTCCTTGAGGATGTCCCGCTTGAAGGGGGTGGCCATCACGTCGTAGTCGGAGACCTTGGAGTCGAAGAGGGCGAAGCCGTCGTGGTGCTTGCTCGTGATCACGATGTACTTCATCCCCGCGTCCTGCGCGATCCGCACCCACTCCCGGGCGTCGAAGCGCGTGGGGTTGAACTGGGCCGCGAACCGCTCGTACTCGGGGATCGGGATCCGCAGGTGCTTCATGATCCACTCGCCGATGTCCTTGTCCCGCTGTCCCTCGTACTCGCCGGCGGGGACCGCGTAGAGGCCCCAGTGGATGAACATCCCGAAGCGGGCCTGCCGCCACCAGGCCATGCGGGCGTCGCGCTGCTCCCTCGTCTCGGCGAGGGGCGCGCCTTCGGCGCGGACCGGCGAAGCGACCCCGGCCAGCGCCAGGCCTGCCAGGACGAGGGTTTGGGTTCGGAACATGACGGCCTCCTCTCTTGTCCTGCGGCGGGGGATTCTAGCCGAGTTCCGGTCGGGATTTTTCTCCGGGCCCCGGGCGACTTGCCCGAACCGAAAGGCGCGCCCTGCCGCCTCGGTGCTGCATCTCCAGGCTTTACGGGTCGGCACGCCGATTGCTTCTGGAGCAGGTGGAGGGAGTCCATGGTCTGCACCACCCTGGCCCCGTCGGGTCGCGCGACGAGGTCGGGACGATTGAAGGAAGGGGCGCTGCTGGAAGTGCTCGGCAACCTGGTGGCAGAGCGCCTCACGGGCGTTCTGCACCTGACCCAGGGCAGCGAGCATCTGAGCCTCCGGCTCGTCAACGGCCACATCGTCAGCGGCTCGTCGGGTGTCCACAACCGGATCGGCGACATCCTGGGGCGCTGCGGCATCCTGGGACACTCGGACCTCGAGCAGGCCCTCACCAAGGCGCAGGCCGAGGGACGGCGCCTCGGCCCCGTCCTCGTCGAGCTCGGCTTCGTGAGCCGCGAGGGCCTGGAGGATGCGTTGCGCCTGCAGGTCCGCGACGCGCTCTTCACCGGCCTCTTCTGGGACGACGGGGCCTGGGAGCTGACGCCCGACGACGCGCCCACCCCGCTCCCCGAGGACGCGACCCTGTGGCTGTCCACGCCGCAGCTCCTCCTGGAGGCGGTGAACCAGATCAGCGATCCGGAGGTCGTGCGACGGGCGCTCGGAGACCTGGACGCCCCCCTCGCCGCCGTGGCCAACCCGCTCCTGCCCCTCGAGGGGACGATCCTGGGCCCGGCCGACGGCTACGTGCTCTCTCGCGTCGACGGCTCGATGACGGCCCGGCAGATCCTCGAGATCGCGCCCCTGCCCGCCGACGCGGTGGCGCGGAGCCTCTTCGCGCTTCTCTCCGCCGGCGTCATTGAGCGGCGGCCCCGCGGTCCGGGCGGGTCACCGGACCAGCGCCGGAAGATCGAGCAGGCCTTCGAGGGCCTCGCGCTCAAGAACCACTTCGAGGTCCTGGGGGTCCCGCGGGCGTCCGGACCCGATCAGGTCAAGGCCGCCTACCTCGCCCTGGTCCGGCGGTTCCATCCCGACGCCCTGGGCCACACGGCCTGCGCGGAGCTGGAGGAGAAGGCGCGGGCGATCTTCGTGCGGGTCACCGAAGCCTACCGGATCCTGCGCGGCACCTCCTCGCGGGCCCGATACGAGGAGACCCTGGGCCGCGCGCGGAAGCCCAACCCTGCTCCCGGCCCCTCGAGCCCCTCGGCCTCGGAGCCCGCGGCAGCACCTCCCGCCGAGGTCGCGGCGTCGGCGGCCCCCGAGCCTCCGCCCTTCGTCCCCCTGTCCGACCTTCTGCAGAAGGCCGAAGAGCACCTCGCGGGCGGACGCCTGTGGGAGGCGAGCCTGGCCCTCGAGGAAGTACTGCAGCGGTCGCGGGGCCCCGTGCGCCAGCGAGCCCACCTGCTGCTGGCCCGGGTCTTCGCCAAGAGCCCTTCCGGGTCCAAACGCGCCGAGGCGCAGCTCAAGGCCCTGCTCGACGAGGAACCCGGCTGCGTGGATGGGTACCTGGCCCTGGGCCAGCTCTACCGGGACAAGGGGCTCGGTGGCCGCGCGGAGGCGATGTTCCGCCGCGTCCTCTCTCTCGAGCCACGCCACGCCCGGGCCGCCCAGGAGCTGAACGCCCTCGCCCCGCCCGCGGCCGGGCGGGGCCTCCGCGACCCGCGAGGGCTCCTGGAGCGCCTGGTCGCCCGCCCGCGGTAGCCGAGTTGCCGCACCGGCGCCTCCCGTGAAATCCTAGCGTCAGCCAACGGGCTGCGAACGGAGCGGGATCCACTCCCGCGAAGTGAGCGGGGGGTGCGGGGGGCGCGATTGCAGCGCCCCCCGGCTTGATGACGAGGTGCGGGCGATGGCGGTCAAGGCCGACCGGTGGATCAGGCGGATGGCGCTCGAGCATCGGATGATCGAGCCCTTCTCCGAGAAGCAGGTCCGGGAGGGCGTGATCTCCTACGGGCTCTCCTCCTACGGCTACGACGTGCGCATCGCCGACGAGTTCAAGATCTTCACGAACATCAACTCCACGATCGTGGATCCCAAGCACTTCGACCCCCGCTCCTTCGTGGACTTCAAGGGCGAGGTCTGCGTCATCCCCCCCAACTCCTTCGCCCTCGCCCGCACGGTCGAGTACTTCCGCATCCCGAGGAACGTGATCACGGTTTGCGTGGGAAAATGCGTATCCGGGGACAGCCGCGTGTTGGACGCGAGCAGCGGCCGGCTGCTGCCCATCACGGACCTCCTGGACCGGGAGGGGGCAGCGGCGTCTCTTCGCGGACACGGCATGGAGGCAGCCCACGTCGCGAGCGGCCTGAGGCAGGGGATCTTACCCGTTTACGAGCTGGTGACGCGATCGGGTCGGACGATTCGCGCGACGCCCAACCACCCGTTCCTGACCTTCACCGGCTGGCGGGCCCTTCGCGACCTGCGCGCGGGCGCTCGCATCGGGGTTCCGCGGCGCATGGCAGTCTTCGGGAGCCGGCGCATGCGCGAGTGCGAGATCGACCTGCTGGGGCTCCTCCTCTCGGATGGGCAGTGCCACACCCCCGGCCACTCGCCACGCTATACCAGCGGGGATCCTGTCCTCCGCGAGCTCTTCTCTCGCGCCGTGTCGGCGTTCGGTGGCGTGCCGCGCCCGGTGGCCCGTGTATCGGTGAACGCGACGAACAACGGCCACCGCGGCGGGGTGATGGAGAAGAATCGGGTCTACGCGTGGCTCGAGTCCCTGAGACTGAACGTGAAGTCCCCCGAGAAGTTCATTCCGGCGCCGGTCTTCGAGTTGGAGCGGGGACTCCTTGCACGATTCCTGAGAGCGCTGTTCTCCGGCGACGGGGGCATCTCGACGAGCGGAGGGGGGATCTATCTGGAGTTCTGCTCGACATCAGAGCGGCTCGCTCGTGATGTCCAGCACCTGCTGCTGCGCTTTGGGGTCCCCGCGGCCTGCCGGGCGCGCGATACGGCCTCCGGCCGGGGCGCGTACGTGCTGTCGGTCACGAGCAAGGACTCGATCCGTGCCTTCGCAGGGTCGATAGGCTTCGTGCCGGGCTGTGTCAAGCAGAAGAAGCTTGAGCTCGCTCTCGACATGATCACATGCTCGCCGCAACGGAAGTCGAACTTCGACACCCTACCGCCGGAGGCCTGGCACACTCTCCGCGAGGCCTGCCGCGCCCAGGGCCGCTCGCTCCGTCAGGTGGGGATCGAGCGCACGCAACCGAGCCAGAGCGTCCCCCGCGCCCTCGCCCGCGAGGTGGCGTCGCGCCTGGGAGACGAGGCCCTGGGCGGCATCGCCGACTCGGACCTTCTCTGGGACGCGGTGGTGGCAAAGCGCTTCGTTGGAATGGAGCCAGTCTACGACCTGACCCTGCCCGAAACGGCCAACTTCGTGGCCAACGACATCGTCGTCCACAACTCGACCTACGCGCGCTGCGGCATCATCGTGAACGTGACCCCTTTCGAGCCGGAGTGGGAGGGGATCGTGACCCTCGAGGTCTCGAACACGACCCCCCTGCCCGCCAGGATCTACGCCGGGGAAGGGATCGCGCAGGTGCTCTTCTTCGAGAGCGACGAGGTCTGCGAGACGTCCTACGCCGACAAGAAGGGCAAATACCAGGCTCAGCAGGGACTGACCCTCCCGAAGCTTTGATGGGGGCTCGACAATGGTCCAGGAGACGGTCCTTCTCGAAGGGCACCTGATCGACTCCGACATCCTCAAGAAGGTCTTCGACCGGGTGGTGGAGGAGGGCGGCCAGTTCGAGGTGCTCGAGTTCCGGGTGGGGCGGACCAACGCCGAACCCTCCTCCGCCCGCGTGGCCGTCAAGGCCCCGGATCCCCACGCCCTCGACCGCATCCTGGAGGGGCTCGCCTACCTCGGCGCCTCCACGACGGAAGTGGGCGACGCGCGCTTCGCCCCCGCGGAAGCCGACGGGATCCTGCCCGACGAGTTCTACTCCACCACCAACTTCGACACCCTCGTGCGCGTCCTCGGCAAGTGGATCGCCGCGGCCGACCAGAAGATGGACTGCGCGCTCGTCCTGCGCGGAGGAGGCCCCGCCTGCGTCAAGCAGGGGCAAGTGCAGAAGGGCGAGCCGGTGGCGCTGCGCGGCCCGGGCATCCGCGTCCGTCCTCCCGAGCGCAGCCGCGACTACTCGGTCTTCGGCTTCATGTCCAACGACATCTCGGCCGAGATCAACAAGGGGATCGCGATCGCGGGCACCGCCCGCGAGATGCGGCGGGTCCGGGAGGCGGGGGAGAAGATCGTGGTGGTGGCGGGACCGGCGGTGGTGCACTCCGGGGGCGAGGTCCACCTGGCCCAGCTCGTGCGCGAGGGCTGGGTGGACGTGCTCCTCACCGGTAACGCCTTCGCCGTGCACGACCTCGAGAAGTCCATCCTCAAGACCAGCCTCGGAGTCTGCCAGATGAGCGGACGCGCGGTGGAGGGGGGGAGCCGCCACCACCTGTTCGCGATCAACGCGGTCAACCGCGCGGGGGGGATCCGGAAGGCGGTGGAGACCGGCCTCGTGACCTCGGGCGTGATGCACGAGGTGGTCCGCAAGGGGATCCCGTTCGTGCTCGCGGGGTCCATCCGCGACGACGGCCCCCTCAAGGACACGATCACGGACATGATCGCGGCCCAGAAAGCCTACGTGGAGGCGCTGAAGGGATCCGGGATCTGCCTGATGCTGGCCACCGCCCTCCACTCGATCGCGGTGGGCAACCTGCTCCCCGCGCGGGTCCGCACCGTCTGCGTGGACATGACCGAGTCCGTCCCCGTCAAGCTCTCGAACCGGGGGAGCCTGCAGGCCATCGGCCTCGTGACCGACGTCGGCTTCTTCCTGGAGCGGCTGGCGGCGGAGGTGCGAGCGACGGGCTAGAGCCCTTACTTGCAGCCCCAGTCCGGGGGCGTGCAAGGCACGATCTCGAACGTCAGGTCGTTCGAGCCGACCCCGTCGAACCCCACGTAGACGATGAGGGTTCCCGGTTTCGTGAGCAGGTACTTGTGCTGGAAGGGCCCGGCCGGGTCGCCCGCGAACTCGACGAGGCTCGGGTCGTTGAAGATCCACTCGATGCCGGAGCCGTCGCCCTTGATGCCGTTCGTCTCCCGGTTGTCCGCGTCCCGCCCCGTGACGTCGAGGACCAGCTTGAAGCCCACGGGGAACTTCTCCTTGAACTTGCCCTTCGTGGGGTCGGGGGTGGGCAGCACCCAGAGGCCCAGGTTGTCGAACAGCCGGTAGAGCCGAAGCACGACGCGCACCACCGGGGTCGTGTTGCCGGGGCAGTCGCCTCCCGGCGCGCAGTCGGGGCTCGGGGTGGGCGAAGGGGTCGCCTGGGCAACCGGGGTCGGGGTCGGGGTGGGATTGGGCACGATGGTCGGACTTCCGCTTCCGCCGCAAGAGGCCGTGAACGTCAGAATCAAACCTGCCAGCGTCAGGCTGGAGGCACGCGGGATCATGTGTCCTCCTGTAAAGCAACGATGAACAGTAGGCTTGTGATCGGCGAGCTACAAACGAACACAGGACTTTAGGCCGGAAGCGGGTCTGCCGTCAATCTGTTTTGGCACTCCGCCGGCGGTAGAGCTGGGCCAGCCCCCGGGGCGCCGAGGTGTGGACTAACTCGTAACGCGCCTCCAGGTGCTCGAATATGGCGGCCGTGCAGGGGTCTCGCCGGTCGGCCCGGACCGCGGCCCAGACGAGGATGAAGTCCAGGGGCCGGGGGCCGCGCCGGTCGTAGCGCGAGAAGTCGATGCAGGGGGCCTGGAGCTCCTGGCCGCCCCGCAGCCAGCGGTATGGGTTCGCGTCGGGGCGGAAGAGGGTCGGGAAGTACCCGAGATCGGCCTCGTAGTTCGTGAAGTCCACGAGGTCCCGCTCCGCCGCGAGGTAGGCCCCGCCGTGGAGGAAGGCCTCGACCCGCCAGGAGACGGGGCTCCCGTCCAGGCGATGGCCCTGGTGGGCGAAGCTCACGGGCAGCAGGGTCGCGTGCCGCACCAGCCGGCCGGCGGGGGAGAGGTACTCGGCCAGATGCTCGTTCATCTCCGCATATCGCGGCAGGCGCACGGCGAGCAGGCCCACCGCGACCGTGGCGCTGGCCACGATCAGCCCCCGCCGAGCGGCGGGTTGCAGGTCCTGGAGCGCGATCCACAACAGAAGGGCGAAGAAGACGTAGAGGCTCACGCGGTCATGGGTGGTGCCGCCCCCCGGCGTGCTCCCCGGCGTGTTCAGGACCGTGACCGGGGCGAGGAAGTAGACGGCGGCGAAGGCGGCGGCCACCAGGAGCAGGCCGTCCCCGTCGCTGACCGCTCGGGCGCGGAGCTTCGAGGCGAGCAGGGCGGCCGCCGCGAGCAGCAGGAGGACCCCGAGGGCACCGGTCAGCCACAGCTCCTTCTCGTCGTGAGACGCGAGCTCCCGCACGCGCCAGAGGTCGCCCCAACGCTCGAGGAAGGTCGGCCCCTCTTCGGAGCGCTCGGTGCGCTGCCCGGCGAGGAACCGCATGACCAGCAGCACCACCGGCAGGGCGGCCGTCGCCAAGGCCAGGAAGCGAGAGCCCGCGATCTTCCAGCGATCCGCTCCGCCTTCCCGGACGTCCCGAAGGGACAGCCAGGACGCCAGCAGGCCGAGGCCTCCGAGGGCGAGGAACAGCGTGACCAGGTGACAGAAGTATAGAAAGAGGAGGAGCAGGGCAAGGACTGCCGTCTCACCGCTTCCGAGCCGGCCTCGACGCCGGAGCCAATAGCCGAGGACGAGGAAGAACGGGACCCCCGCGAAGGCCAGGTTGTAGAAGCCCAGGTGGAGGAAGTGGTTGTAGACGAAGGGCAGGACGAGCGGCCAGAGGGCGCTCGCCTCGGGGCGGAGGGCCCCGAGGGCGTAGCGAAAGGCCAGGGGCAGGAGCAGGACGTAGGCGCTCAGGAAGAGCTTCTCGGCCACGGCCGGGCTCGCGATCGTCATGAGGGCCGCCAGCGCCAGGTGGGAGAGCCAGTTGGGGAACGGGTCGAGGTTCAGGACGTAGAAGATCCGCAGCTCCTCGAAGTCCGGCTTGCCGTACTCGAGGAGGATCTTCGCGTTCTCGACGTGGGTGGGCCCGTCCTGGGTGAGGAAATATGGAAAAGCCCAGATCGGGACGAGCAGCAGGAGGGCCGCCCCCGCCAGCAGGACCCGGCGGGCCAGGGCCGGCCTACTCCTCGGCCATGAACGGGTAGCGGTAGTCGCGGGGAGGGTTGAACGTCTCCTTGATGGAGCGCGCGCTGACCCAGCGCACGAGGTTCAGCTTCGAGCCCGCCTTGTCGTTGGTGCCGGAGCCGCGGGAGCCCCCGAAGGGCTGCTGCCC
>WNGG01005129.1_pt1 | contig 14629 bp, 10 predicted proteins | sample 5400661 | NCBI WGS metagenome assembly WNGG01 (sample SAMN13153372, study PRJNA577476) | soil metagenome | isolation source: 100 cm soil or saprolite under Garry oak tree replicate 1 | place: USA:California | collected 2016-06-15
AGTCCTTTGCGCTCGGGCGCGGCGAGGAGCGACACGTGCCACAGGATGGCCGCGGTCTGCATCCGCGATCCCGCGAAGGAGAGGAGCTGGCCGATCCAGAGCAGCGTGAAGTCGCGATGCCGCAGGGCGGGGAAGGAGTCCGTGAAGCGGCGCGCGAGCGGCAGACTCATCGCTGCCAAGCTACTCGGGCCGATACACCTGAGCCAGCCGCGCGACGATCACTTGACGTGGAGGTCGGCCGGACCACATTCAAGACAATGAGCAAGGCCTGCCGCGCACTCGTCTTGGCTGCGGCCCTGGGCGCTCGGCAGGCTCCGGCCCAGGTTCCCGCGCGCCCGACGCCAGCGACGCCAGCCGGCCGCGGTGAGCGCGCTCCGGACTATCCGGAGCGTCCTCCGGCTCCTCCGGAACAGGTCGCGCACGGCCAGCAGCTTTTCAGCGGCAATTGCAGTTTTTGTCATGGCTCGGACGCGAGGGGCGGAGAAAAGGGACCGAACCTGGTCCGCGCGCAAGTGGTCCTGGACGATCAACACGGAGAGCTCATTACTCCGATCGTGCAGAACGGCATTCCCGCGCAAGGCATGCCAAAGTTCGCGCTCAGCGAGACGGACATCGCCGACATCGCCGCGTGGTTGCACGGCCAGCCGCTGTCCGATCGTGGCACACCGAGCAGTCTCGATATCCTGGTGGGAAACGCCCAGGAAGGGGAGGCCTTTTTCAACGGAGCCGGACACTGCACGCAATGCCACTCGGTGACGGGAGATCTCGCCGGGATCGGCGGCACGCACGAACCGAAGTCGATTCAAAACCTGATCGTGTCCGGCGGAAGCGGCAGGAGCTTTGGTCGCCGCTCGGCCCGCTCTGCGCCGCCACCTAAAGTGCCGCTACCAACGGTGACGGTCACCTTCCCCTCGGGGCAGATCGTGAAGGGAGAGCTCGATCACATCTCCGCCTTCGTCGTTGCGCTGAGAGAGCCGGACGGGACCTACCGCAGCTTCGGCAGACGCGGCTCGATCCCGAAGGTCGTCGTCACCAACCCAGTGCAATGGCATGTCGACATGCTCCCGAAGTGGCGAGATGCCGATATCCATAACCTGACGGCATATCTGGTGACGGTGAAATGACGAGAACACCGGCGCTGCTGCTCTTGACGTCGTTGTGTGTGCCTCGCGGGTCACTGGCGGGCCAGAGTCTCGATCCCACGTCGCTGACCAAGCCCGCGACCGACGCGTGGCCGACCTATGCGGGTGACTACTCGCAGCGTCGGTACAGCACGCTCACGCAGATCAACACGAACAACGTCAGGCAGCTCACCCTCGCCTGGGTGCGGCGCCTCACCGCTGGACCGGGCGGCGGAGAGGGCGGGTTCTTCGGGCCGCCTCCCGGCCCTCCCGCTATCATCGGCGGTGTGGCCGAGGACCCGGTGAGCATGCCGGGGTCCACGAGCGGATCGCCGCGGCTGTCGGGATCGGTCCTGCAGGTGAACGGCATCCTCTACATCTCGGCGCCGGACAATGCCTGGGCGGTCGACGCGCTGGATGGGCATGTACTCTGGCACTATTGGTGGAAGTCGCGCGGGGCCACGCACATCGGCAACCGCGGCATGGCGATGTACGGTGACTGGCTCTACTTCGAGACGCCGGACGACTACCTGGTGTCGCTGGAGGCGAAGACCGGCCAGGAGCGCTGGCACAAGGAGATCGCCGATTTCAGCCAGCAGTACTTCTCGACCATGGCGCCGGTGGTCGTCGGCAATCATGTGCTGGTTGGCACGGGTGACGACCTGGACTCGCCGGGCTTTTTGCAGTCCTTCGACCCGAGGACGGGCGACCTGCAGTGGAAGTTCTACACGGTGCCGATGAACCAGGGGGATCCCGGGCTGGAAACCTGGGCGAGCCTGGACGCGGCGCGCCACGGAGGCGCGCAGGTGTGGATTCCGGGCTCGTACGATCCCGAGACGCATCTGTACATCTTCGGGACGGGCAATCCGACGCCGGCCTACACCGCCATGCTGCGCGCACCGAGCGATGTCCACACCAATCTGTTCACCTGCTCGGTGGTGGCGCTGAACGTGGAGACCGGAAAGATGGCGTGGTACTTCCAGACTTCCCCAAATGACACGCACGACTGGGATTCGACTCAACCGGTGGTGCTGGCCGACGGCATGTTCGCGGGGAAGCCGCGGAAGCTGGCGCTGCAGGCGTCGCGCAACGGGTACTTCTACGTGCTGGACCGGACCAACGGCGATCATCTGCTCACGGCGAAGTACTCCGCCGCCGCCAACTGGGCCGCAGGCGTCAACGCCAAGGGACAGCCGGTGCGGAATCCGGAGAAAGACAATACCGTCCCGGGCTCGCTGGTATCGCCGGATAACGGAGGCGCGACGAACTGGTTTCCCCCCAGCTTCGATCCCCAGACGGGACTGTTCTATGTCGTTGTGCGCGAGCTCTATGCGATGTATTACCTGACGAACACGGATCCGCGCATGCTCGTGGGGTTGGGAGGCAGCGAGCAGGATGTCGTCGGATCGCTCGGCACCTACATCGCGGCGATCGATTACCGGACGGGAAAGCTCGCCTGGAAATACCGCTTTGAAGGTTGGGGTGGCGGCACCGGTCTACTCACGACGGCGGGCGGGCTCCTGTTCGCGAACGACGGGTCCGGGAGCTTGGTTGCGTTTGGTCTCGCAGGGAAGAAGCCTCCGGCAGCTCTGTGGCACGCCCAGATCGGCTCGATCGACAACGCTCCGGAGACGTACACGGTGGGCGGCCGCCAGTACGTGCTGGTGGCGGGCGATGGGGCGGTGTGGGCGTTTTACCTGCAGTAGTCGGTCAGACACCCAGGAGCTGCTTCGCCGCGCGATCCGCTTCGCGGATGGAATTGCGGTGATCGCTGGCGCCGGCGAGATCGGTATTGGCAAAGGCGATCCGACCGTGCGGCCGACCGCGCAGAATGTCCCTCGGCGCGGGGTTGCCGCCCACGCCGAAGAAGAACCCCGGCTGCGGATTCACGTACGCGTGTCCCCAGCGATTGAGAATGATCCCGGCGATGTCTCGACGCGGATCGAAGCCGCCCGGCGCGAACATGTCCCCGAGCTGCTCGCGGAACGCGCGCTCGTATTGCGCGAACGACGTGCCGAGCAGCTTGGCCCGCCCACGCGCCCCCTGCTCGGCGATCGGGAGTCCGGGTTGTGCGAACAGGACCTTGATGGTCAACACCGTTGGTGAGTCCGGACTGATCGTCGGGGGCTCGTTCCCGATAAGCGCCATCTTGCGCACGGAGAGATAGTCGCCGAGACCTCCGAACCAGCGGCAGCCGGACAATCCCATTTTGTAGAGCCAGCGCCAGTTGCGCACGGCGATGTTCGCCATCAGACACGGCGATCGATAGAACTGCGCGTACGCTTCGCGGTGGCTCGCCGGCAGGTCGTGGACGATGTGCTGGGTCGTCCAGCTGCCTCCGGCCATGACGACTGCGCGCGCTCGGATTTTGTAGAGGCGACGACCCTTCACGTAGGTTATGACGACGTGCGGCGCGCTGGCTGGATCTCCCGCGTGCTCGACGCGGACGACCGTAGCATTGAGCCGCAGCCGTGTCGGCTGGCCGGCGCGATCGAGCGCGCGGAAGTTCACGCGATTCTGCCACACCGCGTCGACGGTGCGCGGACCCGCGAAGGCGTCGGGAATGAGCGTCTTCACCATCAGTCGGGCGAATCCGCCGTTGCCGTCGGGGAACATCTGGTCGCCGAGCCTGTCGTCGCCCTCTTCGGGAAACTGGTTCTCGATCGCGTAGTTGCAGTACGCCGACAGCACGTCGGGACCGAGGCCGTATCCACCGCCTTCGACCGGCGACAGAAACCTGCGCACCGTCTCGCGACTGATGTCATATCGCGCCATCAAGTGATCTTCGAGCGTCACGGAGTCGAGCTGTCGCGAGATGGCGTCGCCTTCGGTCTTGGGTCCTGCTACGTCGACGCGGTTCGTCCCCCAGCGCAGCAGCTCCGCCTTCACGCTCTCACCGATCGGCGCGCCTTCGAGCCGTCGGCGCCACGGATCCATCACCCACACGCCGGGTCGCTGGCCGAACTGCGGTCCGAAGTAGAATCCGTAATTCATCGGCGTGTCGTACGGCGAGTGACTGAGCGGCATCTCGGGCGACGGTCCGCGCCACGTCTGGTAGTCGAACGAGGAGCGATCCATGCCGATCATCTCGTAGAAGCGGTCGGTGTAACCGCCCTTCTTGGGCACGAGGAAGATCGCCGAGCCCTGGTGCGCGGTGAGCCGCTGTCCGTCGACGAAGAACTCGTTGCGCTTCGCTTCGCCGCCGAAGATGGGGTGGTTGTCGATGACGAGCGCCCGTCCGCCCTGGTATTGCTGGAAGAAGATCGCCGCGGCCAGTCCGCTGATGCCGCCGCCGACGGCGACGAGGTCGTACGTCTCGCCGGTGTCGCTGGCCTTGGCGACGCGCTGCTCGAACGCGCCGTCGCGCAGTGCGTGTCCGGCGCTCAAGACGTCCCAGGTGTTGCCGTTCGAGTGACGGTAGTCGCCGACGCCGCCGTAGCCGTTGAAGGCGTCGGCGGGGGAAATTGCTGGTGCTTTATCGGGAAGGAGAAGGCCGGCGCCGGCGAGGAGGGCGCCGTTGAGGAAGTCGCGGCGGGAGATCGGCTCGTTCATGCCGAGATCGTCGTGGCGTTGGTCGGGAATGCGCATGATTCAGAGTAAGATAGATCTCGTTTGACACTCCCGCGTTGTTTGACTAAAGTCAAGCAATGCGCGCTGACCAGATTGCCCAGGTGCGGCAGTTCAACCGTCTCGTGACCCAGCGCGTCGGGGCGCTCGACGATCACTTCCTCGGCCGGGGCCGGCCCCTCGGCGCGTCGCGCCTCTTGTACGAGATCGGCGCGCGGGGCGCCGATCTGCGCGCTCTGCGCCAGCGGCTCGGGCTCGACGCGGGCTACGTCAGTCGTCTCACGAAGGCGCTTGCGAAGGAGGGGTTGATCCAGCTCGCGCCCGCCGCTGGCGATCAGCGTGTGCGCAGGGCCCGGCTCACGGCGCGCGGGCGGCGCGAGATCCGGGAGTTGAACGATCGGTCCGATCGCCTGGCCGCTCGCCTACTCGGCGCCGTGGCGCCCAAATACCGGGAGCGGCTGGTCGCGGCGATGGCCGAGGTACACCGCCTGCTTCGAGTCGCCGGCCTCGTGATCGAGCGCGTCCATCCGGCGAGTCCGGCCGCGCGGTGGTGCGTGGCACAGTATTTCGCCGAGCTCGATCGACGGTTTGCGGGTGGATTCGATCCCGCGGCCAGCCTTCCCGCTGACGATCGCGACCTCGTCCCGCCGCGCGGCGCATTTCTCGTCGCGTCAATCGACGGCGAGAGCATCGCCGGCGGCTGCGTCAAGACTACAGCCCCGCAGGTGGGCTCCTTGAAGCGCATGTGGGTCGCCGATTCGGCGCGTGGGCTCGGGATCGGGCGGCGGATGCTGGCGGCGCTCGAGGATCAGGCGCGCGCGCTCGGGATCACGACGCTACGGCTCGAGACCAACAAGACGTTGCAGGAAGCGATCGCATTGTACCGCAGCGCCGGCTACCGAGCGGTGGCGCCCTTCAACGCCGATCCGTACGCGACGCATTGGTTCCAGAAGCGACTCGGGCACTAAATCGACCGCTTGACGCCGAGCCCGCCGCTGTCCATCGTTCCAGTGCGCTCGGGGCGCATGCGGGTCCGCGCGAAGGACTGAGTCCACCCTGCTGATCGAGATCCCTGCACGGCTGTCTCCGTGCTGGCCGGCTTGCGGACCGCCGGCGTTCAGCATGGAGGCTCTATGGCGGCCAAGCAGCTCCCCCCCCGTCCCAACCTCGACCAGCTCAAACGTCAGGCGAAGGAGCTTCTCCAGGCGGGCAAGGCGCCCGCCCTGCACGATGCGCAAACGCTGATCGCGCGCGAGTACGGGTTCGCGTCGTGGAACAAGCTGCGCGATCACGTCGAGGCGGTGACGCTCGAGTTCGACGCTGCGGTCAACGAGTTCCTCGAAGCAGCGACGGACGGCCGCGGCGATCGCGCCGAACGGATTCTCGCGCTGCATCCGAAGATCGCGGCGGCCAATATCCAAACCGCCCTCGTGCTCGGTGACGCGGACGCCGTGCAGGCTCGGCTCGAGCGAGATCCCTCACTCGCTACCAAGCCGGGCGGGCCGCGCGGCTGGCAGCCGATCCACTACATCTGCTACACGGCACTGGGAGATCGGGCGACTGGTCTGGCCGCGATCGCGCGCCAGCTCATCGCGCTCGGCGTCGATCCTAACACGCGCTTTCCGTGGCTACATCACAACGTCTACCGCCCGGTGCTGTGGGGCGCCTCGCGCGTCGCGCAGTCGCTGCCGCTCGTCGAGGCGCTGCTCGACGCCGGGGCCGATCCCAACGACGGCGTCACCCTGCCGTTGGCGGCCAGCGCCGGCGACATCCCGGTGCTGGAGGCGCTGCGCGCGCACGGTGCCGACGTGAATCAGCCGTGGGCCAGCGACGGGGCGACGTCGCTGTATGCCATCCTCACCTGGAGCCGCACGCCCGAAGGGGTGGTCTGGCTGCTCGAGCACGGCGCCGATCCGAACGCCGTGTTCGCCGAGAACGGCGAGACGCCCTTGCACGTGGTGGCGCGCGCGTGGGACGTGCCGCTGGCCGCGGCGATGGTCGCCCATGGGGCCGAGATCGGGCGTCCGCGCGCCGATGGCCGCACGCCGTACGCCGTCGCCGAGCTGAATGGCAACCGCGCGGTGGCGGACTGGCTGCTCGAGCAGGGCGCGTCGCCGGAGTTGTCGGAGGTCGATCGGCTCGTGGCGGCGTGCAGTCGCGGGGATCGCAAGGCGGCGGAGGCGCTCCTCGCGACGAATCCCGGGCTGCGCAACGAGATCACCGACGATCATTACATCGCGTTTCATCAGGCGGCCGAGCGTAATGACGTTGGCGCGCTCGAAGCGATGCTGGCCTGTGGCTTCGACCCGAACCGCCCCGACGCAGGAATCGGCAAGACGGTGCTGCATTCGGCCGCGATGGAAGGCTGGCCCGACGCGGTCCGGGTGCTGCTCGCACACGGGGCGTCGGTGCACGTGCGCGATCGGGAGTTCAAGGGGCAGCCGTTGATCTGGGCGGCGGAGGGATCAAGGCAAGGACGTGATGGCCGCGACTTCGCCGCCGTGGGCAAGCTGCTGCTCGAGGCCGGCTCGCCGGTCGAATGGGAGACGGGGGAGGAGCCGGCGGAGGGAATCCTCGAGATCGTCGCGGCGTGGCGGCGGGGGTGAAGCGGGCGATCCGCTTCAGTCTTTGAGACCCGCCACTCTGCCTCGCAACACGGTGATTGAGGCCTTCGGGAGGGTAAACGTAGATGGCGGCCCCTGCAGCAGAGTGGCTACCGGTGGATGATCGGGATCAGGATGACTGTTCGGTCCATCGTTGATCCACACATACTGCTCGCTGCCAAAGGAAACGAAGGTGACCGGCCCTGAAAAGGACGCAGTGCGCTTGCTCTGCGAATCCTGAAATACCACCCGCACGGTGTGGGGGTGGGTTTCGTCGCGATTGACCAGCATCAGTGACCAGGTTCCGTCGGGACGACGCACCGCATAGGACGTAACGAGAAGGTTGCCGTCGGCATCAGTGATATCGCTGGAGCTGAGGAACATTTCATGGATGCCGGCGCGGTGCTGCACCCATTCCAGGTTGATCATGTGAGCGGCGAAGTAGGTCGACGTATATCCCTTGATCTCGTATGTCTCGTCGGAAACGAAATTCGACCACGACGACCAACCCAGACAGGTGTTCCGCACTCCCTGAGGCTGAATCGGCGAGTGGTAGAAAGCCGCGCCCCCGCCTTCGAAGAACGAGCCGATGTTATCAGCCAGCCACAGGCCCCCAAAGATCGTGGTCATGGGCCCGGTCAAGGACCATGAAAGATGACTCTCGGTCACGATGAGCGGGACATTGTTCGGGACCCCGTCCTCGCGCCAGACTTGCAGAATGTGCTTCATCAAGCGCGGCTCGCCGTAGAGACTCTTCCAGGTGATGTCGCAGGGCTCGAACGGATAATGTTCGAAGGAGACGAAGGCCAGGTCGGAGAGCCGACCGTGTGCCTTGAGGTAGTCGACAAAGCGGCCCATCCACGACGTGCGGCCTTGCGCATCGGGCCACAGCCGGATGTCTTCGTTGACACCCTCGAAAATCGGCCCTCCCAGCCTCAGCTTCGGGTCAACCTTGTGCAAGGCTCTAGCCCACTGCAGGTAGAGCGCCGCATAGTCTTCCGGCATGGCGTGCTTGCCGTCGGGCTCTTCTCCCATCTCGATGTACCCGATCGAATAGCCGCGCCGCTCGATGTAGGCGATCTGTGCCGCGGCGTCGTCGGGCGTCCCGTAGAGCATGGTGACCGGAATCATGGCCGGCAGGTTGTTCGTCAGCCCGCTGGTGAAGAAAAGGTCGAACCCGGTGTGCTGGTAGGCTCCGCCGTCGTTCACATCGGCTGCTGAATGCCAGGGATCAATGGACGAGACACAATACGTGGTGGGCCGCTCGTCGGGATGCTTCGTCGCTTCGAGGAACGCTCCGCTCGCATCCAGCGTGCCTGCTGCAATGTGCTGGATGGCGTAACCCACGCAGTTCCGCACGTCGGCTGGTCCATGCTCATCGCAGGTATTGGAAGACTCCGTCATCAGAATCCGCACGTATCGCGTTGCGACCGGAGTGTCTGTGACCTTCAACGTGACGGTTCCACCCGGCGCGTTCTTCAGAGCACCTGAGGGAAAAACCTTCCATTCCCCCTTCGGTCCTCCATCAAAGTCGAGTGCGTTCGTGCCAACCCAGTATTCCAGCTGGTAGGTCGTTGCATAGGGGCTCGCCCAGGCGATGCGGATGACGCTCACTGGCTGCTCCACTTGCAGGTCCACGACCACCCACTGCGGATGCCGTGCATCACTTTCACCCGTGAATCTGCTCGTCAGATACGGGTTGCTCTTCCAGTAGGTCAGGTTAGGACCCTGTACCGGACGATCGCCGCTGGTCGCGAATCCGCGGTGGGGCAGGGCATAGGCGAGGATGTAGCGAATGGGTTCCTTGAGGTCGGTCGAGCCGGTGAAATATCCGCTGCGATGCGCGGCATCACTCCAGGTGCCATTCTCGGTCCAATGCCAGGCGGCCATCCGGAGCTCAGTATTATTGCGGTAGGTGATCGGTCCCCAGCCGGCTGAGATCGCTTCCTGGACGATATGAGGCGTATACACCTTGTTGATGTCGGTGCGCGACAGGACGTCGATCGAGCTGCCGAGCGCGCTGTCGGGATCGAACGCATTGATGGCGTGGCCCAGTGTGGCGTCGATGCGAACGGTTTGGGCAAACGCAGGAGTGGCCAGCGCCATCAAGAGAAACCCGCTCTGGGCCGCTCTCCGCGGTGCCTTCATGTCGTCATTCATCGAACAGTCCCGCCACGCTTGACGGTCAGCGCCCCATAAACCGGTCTGCCCACTTGAGGAAGTACTGCACGTTGGGGGCGTCGGTGTGGCCTCCATCGTGCTGCCGCCACGCCAGCTGGCCGTCCAAGAGCCCGACGTTCACGGGAGGCATCGTCTCCGTGCGGTAATCGTTGGAGACGCCCAGATCTTTTGCGCCGAGCAGCTTGAAGACGACGCCCGCCGCCACGGCGGCGATGTAGCTCCCGCGGTGGTCCAGCCAGCGCGCGTCGCCTTGCTCCGGCACGCCGTAGCTGATGAAGGTGAGGTGGGGCGCGCACAGCGCGATCAGCGCGTGCGCGTCGACGGGAAGGTCGGCGGCCGTTTGGGGCCCGCCGTACTTCAGGTAGTTGCCCGCCATCCAGTGGTATTCGCCCGCCCCGGTCAGGGTCTCGACGGCCTCGCCGAAGCTCCTCCGATGGAGCGTGGCGCCCCCTTTGCCGGAGGAGCCGATGAGTCCCATGAAGAAGCGGGGCTCGAGCGCGAGGGTCACGAGCGCGGCCTTGCCGTAGCGGGAGACGCCTTCGATCCCCACGTGGCTCGCGTCCACGGCCGGATTGGTCTCGAGATAGTCCAGTCCTCGCGCGGCGCCCCAGGCCCAGGCCCGCAGCGCGCCCCAATCGTCCGGCTTGCGAAAGTGTCCCTTGTTGACGAGACCGATGATACCTCGTGTGAGCCCGGCGCCGTTGTCGGCCTGGATGCTGGCCGGGTCGATCATGGCATAGCCCCACCCGTCTTGAAGCATCTCCTCGGCGGTCTTGATCAGGAGCGCCCTGCGGCCGAACCTCATGAGCAGCGGCACCGGTCCCTTCGCGTCGGCCGGTAGCACCACGGTCATGGCGATGTCGACGGCGATCGCGGGATACGAGGCATTGTCCACGTGGCCCACCAGCTGTTTGGCGATCACCGCGGCTCGGCCCACGAGCTCCCGCTCGCTGCTCTGTACGCTCCAGGTCACGGTGGGGATGTCGCGCGGCAGCCGGCCGTACACCTCACGCTCCATGTCCTCCACGATCTCGGGACGCCGCAGCGTCCACCACTGGCCGGCGGTCGTCACCGGTTTGCCGTTCTTGAGGGTGAGGACGTCCGGGAGGACGGGATACGGATTCGCCAGCGACTCGTCATAGTTCGCGTGGTTCACGGCCGCTGCGTCGGCGCTCGGGCCCGGCCTCAGGGTCTTGATCCCCAGCTGCTCCATCATGTTCTGGTGGTCTTGCTCGGCGGTGAACGTCGCCGGCGGCTGTTGGGCGGCGGCGCGGGTTGCGAGGGTGAAGATGAAGAAGAGCGTTGTCATTCGCCGAAGCGCACGCGACGGGTCTCCTGCTCCTGGCCCGTGGGCCGCGTCAGCGACCCGTACAGGTCGGGCCGGCGGGCCCGCAGCCAGCGCCGTCCGGAGGACGTGGGGAGGAGGGACGCGTCGAGATCGGCCACCACCATGTCGTCACCGAACGCACGCGTCTCGGCGATGACGTCACCGTAGGGGTCGAGCACCATCGCGTTCCCGGTGCGGATCTCATCGTCGTCGGGGCCGATGCCGTTGCTGAACAGCAGGAACATGCCGTTGTCGTGCGCCCGGCTCGGGAGCCAGCGCATGAGCCAGCCCCGCCCCTTGGGTCCGCACAGCTCCGCCTCGCATGCCGCAGAGTCTGTATGGCGACGGGCCCAGATGGCCGGGTCGATCGGCTTCATGCCGCGCGGGCTCAGCGAGTTACAGCCGCCCGTCTGATGGGGCGCGAGCAGCAGCTCGGCGCCAAGCAATGCCGTGGCGCGAGCGTTCTCGACGATGTTGTTGTCGTAGCAAATCAGCACGCCCACGCGGCAGCCGTGTGGCGTGTCGAAGACGGTGTAGCGATCTCCCGCGCAGATGTTCGGATGCTCGAACACGTGCAGCTTGCGATGCACGGCCCACGTCCCATCCGGCATAGCGACGACATAGGCGTTGTAGACGCGGCCCCCATCGGCGGGCGCGCGCTCGAGTAGCCCGGCGCCGACGGTCATCCCGTGCTCCCGGGCCAGGCGCAGCAGATCCTGCGTGCACGGTCCGTCGACCGGCTCCGCGAGCGCCTCGAACGCTGCAGGCGAGAGCTTGCGCACGTGCCAGTAGCCCGTGAGGCACATCTCGGGGAATGCGATGATCTCCACGCCCCGCCGGGCGGCCTCCGTTACGAAGTGCCGGACGCGGCCGAGCTTGTACGCCTTGCCGCCCGGCGCGTGCTGAAACTGGACCGTCGCCACACGGATGTCGCGCACAGGGATGTAATGTATGGCAGGATGGGCGGATGGGCGGATGGGCAGAGGGGCGGATGGACGGTTGAGCGTCGGTTGACGGAGCTCCCGTATCATCCCCTTCATGAAGCGCTATGAACGCCCGTTATCTCGACATCGCTCTGGGTTCGCTTTCCGAACTCTCCTACATCTTTCAGCTAGTCAAGGATCTCGACCTCATCGAGCCCACAAGATGGAGTGACCTCGATCAAGCCCGTGAGAGAGCCGGACGGTTGACATGGGGACTCTATCGATCAGTGCGCAATAGGGCAGACGGGCGGATGGGCTGATGGGCTGATGGGCGGAGGGGCAGATGGGCAACACCGCCCATCGGCCCAACGGCCCATCTGCCCATCTAGTGAATCGTCGCTCCCACCAGCCCCGCAATCGCCCCGAGCGTCGTCTGCGCCGCATTCAGTCCAAGCCGGAAGTCCTTGTCGCTATAGGTGGCGTAGAGATCGGTGGGCTGGTGCCAGTTGGGGTCCCAGCCAGCCCCGATCTGTGTGCCGCGCTCGTTTTCGCGCAGGCTGATCGCCGGCACGTAGTCCTGGAACGGCGCCGAGTCGGTGTTCGTCATGTGCGAGCCGACGGACGCCGCGTAATCGGTCGCATACTGCTCGTTGGCCCGCTCGAACGTCCACGCGAGCTGCGCTGCCTCGGCCGCGAACTTCGCGCTCGACTGGTACTCGATGTTCACGTCCGCTTCCGGGCGCTGCTCGGCGGCGAGCGTGCCGTCGGCGCGCGGCATGCCGTGGTCGAACAGCATCATGTCGTGCTGGATCATGCCGAGCCACTTGGGCTCGTCTTTCGTGCCCTGCAGCGTGCGGCGCTGCTCGACGTACGCGCGTGAGCCGTTGAGGCCGGTCTCCTCGTTGTTCCACAGGATGAACCGGATCGAGCGATCGGTGTGCACGTCGGCGCTCGAGAACACGCGGGCCAGCTCCATGACGAGCGCGGTCCCCGAGCCGTCATCGTTCGCCGCCTCGCCCCACCCGATCCCGTCCATGTGGCCGCCGACGATGTACATCTCTCCGGGGTGCGTCGTCCCCATCTTAGTGCAGTACACCTCTTCGCGCCCGCCCGGCGTGCTGGCCTGTGCGTCGAGCGCGCGCAGTCGGGTGTCGGGCTGCTTCGTCGAATCGGTGTTGACGCCGGTCTGGGCGCGGATGCCACGATAGCGGCCGCCGCCTGAGGCGGGCCTCACCCCCTGACCCCCTCTCTCGTCAGTCCTCACCCCCTGACCCCCTCGCCCTGCGGGAGAGGGAGGACTAGGAGGCTGATACTCGTACTTGAGGCGCGCCACGTTGCTGCAGCCGTAGCTCCGGAGCTGCGCCTCGATCCAGTCCACGGCGGCACGGTTGCGGTCGGTGCCCTGGCGGCGGTCGCCGAAGTTGGTGAGTCCCTTGATCGTCACCTTGTAGCGCTCCAGGTCGAGGCGGGCGACGAGCTGGGCAATGGGTTCGGGAGCCGTGGCCGAGTCGCCCTGCGCGGTCGCGACGGCGGGCATGGCAAGGGCGGCGAGGAGGACGACGAACGGTCTGCGCATGAATTATTTCCCCACGATCGATTTCGGAATCATGACGTGCACCCCGACATTGCCATCCACCAGCTCGGTGACGCGCACATCGCACGCCACGCTGACCAGCCGATAGGCTTCCATCTGCGACCAGCCACGGTAGGCGGCGACGAAATCGATGGCGTTCTGCACGGCGATCTCGGTCGCTCGCGTGAGATCCTTGTCCATGCCCATCGCGATGAAGTGCGTCGGCGTCTCGGCGCGGGGCCAGGTGAGGTGCATGTCCTTGCGGACGATGAGTTGCAGGCGGCCGGTGAGCGACGTCTCGATGGCGGTCTGGTCCACTTCCCCGTCCCCCTGCGCCGCGTGGCCGTCACCGATCTCGAACAAAGCGCCCGCGGCGTGGACGGGAATGAAGAGCGTGGTCCCAGCGACCAGCTCCTTGTTGTCCATGTTGCCGGCGTGAATGCCGGGCGGGTTCGAGCTCACGCGACCCGAATCACGCGGCGGCGCTACGCCCATGCTACCGAAGAAGGGATGCAGCGGGATCACGGTGCCCGGGGCGAATTGCGCGGTCATGCGCGTGCGATCGAGCGGGATGATCCGCGTGCGTTGCGTGCTGTCGCAATTCGTCGGGAGAAATCCGCTGCAGCCGTTGTAGCCGTACGGCAGGGCGAGATCGATGCGGAGAATCCGCACCTCGAGCACGTCGCCCGAATCGGCTCCCTCGACGAAGATGGGCCCCGTGAGAATGTGTCCGCCGGGGCCCTTATCGGTGACCTGGGTGACGATGTCGCGCAGCGACTGTTGCACGTCGGCCGGCGCGACGCCCGCGGCTTCCAGGCGGTCGGGGCGGTTCGTGATGAGCGTTTCGACCAGGACGGTGTCGCCCGAGGCGATGCGGAGCACCGGCGTCGCCGCGGCGCTGTAGTAGCCGTACGCGACGGTGCCCGGCGTAGCGGGGAGCCGATGGAAGTGTTGGGCCGCGAGCCGCCCAGATGAGACGCCGAGCAGCAGGATGGCGAGGAGCGGGCGGATGGAGGCGATCAGGGTTCGCATGAGCCGAGAACGTAGGCGCGAGCAGTTTTCATGGCAATGTAGCCGTCCTAGACATCCTGGTTACTCCCCCGTGGGTTCGGCAGCATACTACGCGCTCGCACAGCCGTTGGCGAAGTCACAACTAGACTCTCGTCGAGGGAGATTTCATTTTTGTCGCCGGACAGGGTTGCATCAATCCGCTGACCGGAACGCGAGAGCTTGGGGACGTGCGGTCGGAGACGAACCGGACGTTCGAGAACCTGCGGGCGATCCTCCAGGCCGCGGGGTCGTCACTCGATGACGTCGTCAAGTGCAACGTCTAT
>WNGG01005132.1_pt1 | contig 14627 bp, 12 predicted proteins | sample 5400661 | NCBI WGS metagenome assembly WNGG01 (sample SAMN13153372, study PRJNA577476) | soil metagenome | isolation source: 100 cm soil or saprolite under Garry oak tree replicate 1 | place: USA:California | collected 2016-06-15
ATCGAGAGAATTCCGAGCGGGATTCCCGGACTCGACGATCTGATCGAAGGCGGATTCTGGCCCAAGTCGACGGTCGTCATCCTGGGCTCGAGCGGGACGGGCAAGTCCACGTTCGCGATCCAATTCCTGATGGAAGGCATCGAGCAAGGGGAGCAGGCGCTGTACGTGACCCTCGAGGAGCCCCCCGAGCAAATCATGCGCGAGGCCGACCTGATGGGCTTCGACATGCGCAAGTACTACGAGAAGAGCCTGTTCTTCATCCATCTCAAAGGCCGCAATTTCAAGAAGATGATCGAGGAGCAGCTACCGCAACTCGTGAAGGCGCGCGCGGACTACAACATCAAGACGCGCGTCGTGATCGACCCGATGACGCCGGTCATCTGGGCGACCGCGGAGAAGCTCGAACAACGCGAGTTGATCGGCAAGCTGTTCTACACGCTCAAGGAACTCGGCGTCGTCCTGTGCACGGTGGAGGAACACGCGAAGCCCGGCGAGACGATCGGCGAGGACGTGCTCCTGCCGATCTACCTGTCCGACGGCGCGATCCACCTCGAGTACTACCCGATCGGCGGGGCGTTCAACCGCACGGTGAAACTCCTGAAGATGCGCGGCGTCCACCACGGCGAAGGCGTGTACCCGTACCTGTTCGCCCGCGGCGTCGGCATCGTGGTCCGGTCGAGTCCGGTCCACATCCCTGAGGAGCAGAGCCGCAGCCACGTCAAGACGTTCGACGAGGCGATCAAGACCGCGGAGGCCATGAAGGCGCCGGCGCGCGTGATCGAGCGCATCCGGAAGATGCAGAAGCACTGGGACTACGACTACTCGCCGGAAGAGGCCCTCCAGATCTTGTTCAGTTCGTACGGGCTGAAGCGGGGCGGATAGATGCCCTACGCGGGCCAAGTCGACAAGACGATGGGGGCCGACACGGTCGGTCACCTGAAGCATCTCCTGGAGACGGAACTCAAGCGGGCGCGGGAGGAGAACGACCTCGACATCGCGATGTTCTCCGGCGTCGACGGCCGCATCTTCTCGTCGTCGATCCCGAACCAGCTCGATCCCCGCGAGTATCGCCTGCTGAACCTGTTGAAGGGCAACCTCGCCCACATCTGCAGCCAGCTGAGCGGGCAGAACATGATGATGTCCGTCCAGCAGTTCGAGGCGGGCACTATTATCATCGCTGGCGTCGGCGACCGCGCGTTCCTCGTCTTCCTGACGACGAAGCCCGTCGAGATCACGAAGATGCAGGGCGTCCTCGCGAACGTCCTCAAGACATCGATCGTCGTGCGCCATCTCTTCGAGTCCCGACCGATCACGCCGGAAATCCTCGCGTCGTACGACGAGGCCGTCGCTGGCGAACTGAAGCGGCTCACGCGCATCTTGTTCGTCGAGAAGTTCGGCGAGACGAAGGAGTTCAAGAAAAACAAGGAGATTGCGCAGTACCTCCAGTCGAAGCTGGGCGCCCTCGTCGGGCCGGGCCACCTCCAGGAAATCGTCACGATGGCGTACAACGAGGTCGGCACGACCGCGCCGTACATGACGGCGGGTCATTGGGACCGATTCCTGACGATCGTCGTCGACCGGTTGCGGGACGTCGAAGGCGATGGGGTCGCTGCGAAGGCCGAGAAAGAGTGGCGCGCGCGCCTGAAACAAGTGCTTAGTTCGTTCGTGTGAGGATGGCGGGAGGTCGCTCATGATCGACGTCGCGCTCGCCTCCCTGATCGAGGACATGATCGAGAAGGCCGGGGCGGAGGGTGTCGTCGAGTTCTGGCAGCGGGTCGGGGACAACCTCGCGAGCCGGGTGGGGAAAGAGGCGTACCTCGGATGGACGTCGTTCAACGTGGCCGTCCGGGAGGCCCGTACCGCCTTCAGCATCGAGGGCGAAGTGACGCCGCTCACGGACATGGCCATCACCGACGTCGACGGCGACGTCGTCGGCTACCTGTACGCGATGCGGCAGTGCTGCTACGTCCCGACGATCTTCCGCACGCGGTTCGCCGTCGGGCGAATGAGTCCGGCGGACAAGGCCGTGACGGACGAGTACAACGAGAACGTGCACAACATCGCGGTCTGCAATTTCTGCGTCTTCCATGAACGGTTCCGGGAGGAGATCGCGAAGAACATCTCCGTATCGGGGAACTCGCTCGCCTGCTTCCTCCTCGCCACCCGCGGGTGGAGCGGGGAGACGAAGATCTCATCGAAGAACGTGGCCCAGGTGAACATCAACGAAGACCACATGCGTGCCCTCCTGAGGAACTACGAGTGCGTCTACGCGCTCGTCATGCGCGGTGCGCGGATCAAGGGGGAGCGCTAGGATGGCGTCGGAGTTCCGCATCTCCGACAGCAACCCGTTCGTCGAGATCGCGACCCACCTATTCCTGGAGGACATCGCCTCGAAGGTCGGCATCGCCGGGCTGAACAACTACCTCGTGTCGCTGGCGAAGAACCTCGCGGGATCCATGCCGAAGGAGGAGTACGCCACTTGGTCGGAGTTCCTCTCCGCCCTGTCGACGGGCCAGTCGATCCTGTCGACCTTCGAGGAGGTCCGTCCGATTACCGACCATTGCATGTCCACGTTCCATTCCCCGTTCGAACGCGGTTGGCGGGAGTACGCGAAGCGCGTCGGCGCCTTCGCACCGGTCCACCGCGAGGTCGCGCAATACTACAATCACAAGGTCCGGCCGACCGCGGTCACCTCGGTCCACATCGTGCTCCACACATTCCGCGAGGCGGCCGCGGCCCGCGTCCACGTGGGTCGAGACGGCGTCCGGTACGAGCCCGTGGCCTCCGCGTGGGTCGACGGGGCCGTGCAGCTGCCGGAAGGCCCGAGCCTCGAGTCGCTCCTGAAGCGCGCCGGGATCAGCCGCACGAAACTCGGCATGCTGATGCGGAACCATTCCGACGTCTGGCTGCTCGAGCCCGCGTGACTACGCGCGCTGTCGGCGCCGGAGGGCGACCGTGAGGAGCAGGACGGGCAAGAACACCGCGATCCCGATCACGACCGTCCAGGCTGTGCTCAGGGGCGCCGTGCCGCGATAGAAGAGGCTCGAGACGACCGCCTCGCCCTTCGCCGGGTCGATCACGCCGTTCCCGTCCAGATCCGCCTCTACGCGGACCTGATGGGTCCCCGGCTGGAGTCCGGAGGGCAAGTAGTTGAGCGTCTCGGTGACCTGGGCCCCCGGATTGAGCCGGGCGATCTTCTCCGTGCCGGCGAGGACGCCGTCGACGTAGAACCGGACCGTCACGTTCACCGCGGCCGTTGTCCCCGTATTCTGGAACGTGGCGCTCAGGACGATTGGCGCGATGATGCTGATCGACTTTTCGACGGTCGTGTTCTCGTAGCTCGAGCCGACCGCGGCCGAGATGCGGACCACGAGCGACATCGTCTGCTCCGCCGGCGGCGCGGTGATGTTCAAGCTGAACGTCGTCCGATTGCCCGTCGCGGTCGTCGGTTTCGCGGCATCCGGCAGCCCGCCCGCGACGTTCGGTCCGGTGAGGTACCACGAGATCGTGTACCTGACCGCGCCGGTCGGCCCGCCGCCGATCGTCAAGTTGTACGCGCTCACCTGACTCGGAGCCAAGGCGTTCGGTCCCGCAATCGTCCCGAAGATCGGCCCTTGGGCGGAGGCAGGCGCAGCGAGGAGTGCCACGACCGCGGCGAGGATCCCGAGGGCGATCGTCTCGGACGGCCGCATCGGTCATCGCCTCCGGCGCGTGAGGAACAGCCCGGCCCCGACGGCCGCGATCGCTCCGACGACGACCGCGAGGAGTTGCAGGTTCAGAGGCGCCGCTGGGGTGATGTCCGGCCCGGACACCGTCGGGCCGGGGGACGCGAGGACCGGGAGCTGCAGGAGGAACGTCGTCGACGCGGAGACGGCCATCGAGTCTTGCGCCGTCACGGTCAGGGCGACGGACGCCCCGCTCGGGCCGCCGGTCGACTGGGCACGCAACGCCACCCTGACGGTGCTCGTCGCGGCGACCGTGAGGTTCGTGAGGGTCGCGCCGACCGGTGCGTGGCCGCTGGGGATCAGGGTGACGGACCATCCGAAGGCCGTGAGATCATCGGGATTCGTGATCGCAAGGGTGACCGTCTCCTGCGCGTTCCCGGAGTTCGTCACGAGGAGCGTGTAGTTCAGGAACCGGCCGTCGAAGACCGGTGCGGTCGTGTCGAGTGCGACGGTCAGCCCCCGCACACGCGCGATGTCGACCTGGACATCGACGCTCCCGAGGTTCGTGCCGTCCGTCTCCGAGGTCGCGACGATCTTGATCGTGCCGTGATCCACGAGGGCGTTCGCCGGGCTCTGGATCGTCATCTGGACCGACGCGCTGCTCGCCGCGTTGCCGAAGCTCAGCGGGAGGGAGCCCGGTGCGAACGTGAACTGCCAATCCCCCGGCTGGCCCGCGAAGTCCACGGTCTCCGCGACGTTCCCGGTGTTCCGGACGACGATCGAGTAGGAGACGGAGCCACCCGCGGCGATCGTTCGCCGTTGCGATGCATCCCACGTCAGGGTCGCGGACCGGCTGACGACTTTCGTGAGCGCGAGGTTCGCGATCGTGTCGGCGTTGACCGCGACGGACAACGCCGCGCGGTAGACGACGGGGAGGCCGTTCTCCGTGGACGTCGTCGAGGCCGAGATCGTGTACACCCCGGACGGGAGGAAGACCTGGTACCCTCCGCTCGAGTCCGCCGTCACGTCCACCTCGGCCCCGGAGATGATCGTGACCGGGACGGATACCGGCGCTCCCGATGGATCGCGGAGCGTCCCGGACAAGCGGAGTCCTTGGCTGAGGGCGAGGTCGCGGCCAAACGCGGCGGCGTGGGGCACGTTGATTCGGGCGAGGAACACGGCGCTTCCGAATAGCCGCGAAGCGTACACGTCGTACATGCCCGGTGCCAGGGAGACGGAATACGAACCGCTCGAATCGGCCGAGGCTTGGGCCGAAATCGCGCCGCCGCCTCGCGCGGTGAAGGTGATGCTCGCGTCAACGCCAAGGCCGGAGAGGCTCGCGGTACCGGAGACGGTCGTGTTGTCGAGGGTCCTCGTGACGGCCAGGTCCAGCCGTAACGAGGCCTGACCCGGGTTCACGGTCGCGGCCCCTGCGAAGGTGTACCGATAGAACCGGGAGACGCCGGCATCCGTCGCGTTGTTCGAGCCGGTCAACGTAATCGTGTAGTTCCCCGGGACGAGGAACGCGATGTACGCGCCCGAGAGTCCCGTCGTCACGGCCAGCGAACCGCCCTCGTTGCGGACGAACGAGACGGGCATCGGTCCGAGGACGCCGACGCCGTTGACGAGGGCCTGCCCGGAGACGGTCGTCGCTTTCGTGAGCGGGAAGCTGAGGGTCGCCGGCGCGGAGATCGCCGCGGACGAAAGGAGGGCGTACTCGTCGGGCCCGATCGTCGCGCTCCCGGTGACGGCGTATGAACCGGGGCTGAGGTAGACCTCGAATCCCGCCGTCGTCGCGTTCACCGCGTGATGGTCCGGGCCGTCGAATTCGAGCGAGGCCACCCGGGCCGTTCCCGAGAGCGTTACGTTCCCGACCACGAGGCTCCGCGCGACGATGTCGATGTCGTACGGCAGGATGCCCGTGCCCACCGGCACGACGATCCGGTCCGTCCCCTGGTTCTGGTACCGCATCGCCCGCGTCGACGACACGTTCTCGTCGACGACCAGCGCGTACGACCCGGGGACCAGGCCGAAGCCGAAGCCGCCGTTCGAATCCGTCACGGTCGAGCTCCCGACCGCGCCGTTCCCCAGGGCGACGGCGACGACGGTGACCGGGTGACTGAGGAACGCCGAGCCGTTCAGAAGGACGCTCCCCTGCACCTGGACCGGGAGCGGGGTGAGGGCGATTGGCATCAGCGTGCGCAGTTGGATCGGGGACGAAGACGCGATCGGCTGGTCGACGTACCCGGTCGCGCTCACGACGCCCGCGTACGTGCGGTTCGCGAACAACGGGATGCGGAACTCGCCGGTCGCGTTCGTCGTGAAGACGAGGTTCGCGCCGCGGTCGTCCGTCAAGGTGATGCGAGACCCGGCGATCGCCTCGCCCGGATTCACCGCGCTGTTGCGATTCACGTCCCGGTAGACGGTCCAACCGACCGTCTCCGAGGTCGCGGCGAGCGCGAAGTTGAGCTGGGTCGTCGCGGGCAACGGCACCCGCGCGAAGTACGCCCCCCCCTGGTTGAACGCCTGGAGGTCGTACGTTCCGGCGGGGAGGAACGCGAAGTAGCCGCCGGCCGAATCGGTCTGGAGCCATAGCTGGCCGGCCGCGTTCGTGAAGGCGACCGTCGCGCCCGGACTCCGGACCGCGGGGTTCGCGTCGCTCACCGTGCCGCTGACCCGGATGCCTTGGACGAACATCGCGTCGAACGAGGTCGTGCTGCCACTGGCTACGACGACCCGGCCGAGCGTCGCGTACAACGCCGTCGAGGCGTAGAAGCGTCCGCTGACGAGCCATTCGCCCGCCGGGAGGCGGATCGAGTACTGCGCGTTCCCGTCCGACGTCGCCTGACGGATCGTCCGCGGATCGGACGCGGACTGGAAGCTCACGGTCGCGAACGGCTGGGCCGTGCCGAACAGCGTGGTCGTCCCGGTCACCGTCCCGGTGGGCAGGAGCGTCACGTTGAGCGACAGGTCCGTGTCGGCGGCGCGGATGCGCGCGGGGATCGACGCGAGGTCTCCGTCGGTTGCGGTGAGCGTGTAATTGCCCAGGAGGAGCGGACGCAGGACGAACGAGCCGTCCGCCGCGGACGTGACGGGGATGATCGTCGAGTTCGTCTCATCGACGAATTGGATCTGGGCCGAGGGCACGGCGGCGCCGCTATCCGAGACCGTGAATCCGGAGGCCTTCGCATACGGGACGGCGATGCCTTGCGTCAGGTCGGTCTGCGCCACCGTCAAGGTCGACGCGGACAGCGTGCGTCCATTCAACCCGATCGTCACCCGATAGGGACCATCCGGTAAGCCTGAGATCGTGTACGTCCCGTCGCTCGCCGCCGTCGCGGTGCGGCTATAGGCGAACAGGGCATGCCGCAGGGTCACCGTCGCCCCCGGCGCGGACACATCCGTCGCCCCGAACGAACCGTCTCGGTTCAGGTCGAAAAAGACCGTCCCTTGGGCCGTGTGCGAGGCGACATGGAAGTCGTGGGTGATCATCCAGTCGGGTATCCCATCGCCATTCGCGTCGGCGGGCGTCCGCATCGCCTGGTCGATCGTCACCGGAAGGGTGAAGGACGCGAGCGACCGCTCGCCGACGAGGGTGGTCCGGGTCAGGTTGCCGATCGACGCCGTGATCGTGACGTTCCCGAACGGGACGATCGCACTGTACTGGCCTTGCGCATCGGTTTGCGTCACGCCGTGCGGTGTGCCCAGCTCGTCCGTGGCCGTGACCCAGACGTGCGGGAGCGGCGTCGAACCGGCATACACGGTCCCGTTGACGACCGCGCCGTCGTAGTAGCGCAAGAAGACGACGCCGTTAGCAACGGCCGCCTGCGTGCTGAGGTCCACGGCGCCTTTGATCGTCCCCGCCTGGATTTCCGCCTGCATCCGCTGCGCCTGGTCGTAGTTCATCGCCTGGAAGGCGCTGGGGTGGTTCCCCGGATCCGGGAACGGGTTGTAGTACGCGGTGCGGTAGACGACCCGCCAATGGGTGAGGTTCCACGCAGGGACGGGCGGATTGTTCTGCAGCGCTCCGCTGATGCCGGGGATGCCGGTGTCGGTCGAGTTCAGGTCCTTCGGTGAGTAGCCGATGTAGGCCCGGTAGAACATCGAGTTGTAGAACGCCGGTTGGTACTGGATATTCTGGCCGCTGACCTGATCGCCTGGCGCGACAAACTGGATCGGGATGTTTTGGCCGCGGTTCGTGTTCGCGAGGATCTGGAAGAATTCGAACGGCAAGACACGGCCGTCCGGGAGGTTCAGGACGCGGTGGTCCGAGAGCTTCACCGGTGCGTAGAAGATCCCGGTGTTCGACGCTTGGATGGGGAACAGCCGCGCATCGACCGCGAAGTAGCCGATGTTCCATCCCGTCGCATCCCGTACGTCGTGGTACAACGAGACGACCTGGTCCTCGTTCAGCTGGCGCGTGAGCAGGTACGTCAGGAAAATATACTGTGCGTTGAGGGATTGAAGATCGGGCGCCCACAGTCCATAGGCGACCGGGTCCGCCAGGACAATCGGAATGTAATCCTGCGGCCGCGCGAAGACGCTCTTGATCGTCTCGATGGGGAGGCCGGCGCCCTGGAGGGCGGTCTTCACCCCGGGTCGGAAGTCCCGATGATGGGTGAGGTAATCTCCTTCCAACAGCCGGATCGTGAGGAGGGCGATCCCCGCCGTCTCGTTCTGAGCGGTGATGAACTGGCCCGCGATCGCGACGCCGTCCTGGAAGTTGTCCGCCACGGTGGGATGGGCCCCGCGGTCCACCGCCTCGAAGCCGTAGTCCCACCAGGATAGGTAGGCGGGTCGGAGTTCCGGCGGCGTATTCGTATCCTGCGTCGCAAACCATTGCCACGCGGCCGGGTAGTAGTCCGTCGCCTTCGGGATGCTGTACCCGAACGCTCCGAAGTAGAACGTCCCCCTGCTCGAATTGTAGCCAGGCGCCCGCAAGAACGACGGCAGGAGATTCGCGACCTGCGCATCGTACTGGGATTTGAGGTCGAAGGGGATCGACGCGTCGACGGCCCACCATACGTTCGGGAGGAGCACCAGGAACACGAGGCCGAGGACCGCGAGGATGTGACGCGGCTTCACGGATTTCCGCACCGCGTTCCGCCAGCTGCCGGGCGCCAGCGACCGGTACGTGCGGCGCATCGTCGCGAAGTCCGCTCGGACGAGGACCTGGTCGATCGCGTACCCGGCGCTGATCGCGAACGCGGGCGCCGCGTTGAAGATGAACCGCGCGGCCGTGATCGCCATGAAGATCGCGGCGAAGGCCCAGATCACGACGAGGCTGTACGCGGGCTCCCGGCGCCGCGGGATCTGCCACAGCATGTACGCGACCGCCAGGAGGCTCATGCCGAACGTGAACAACCCGAAGGAAAGGATCATCTGCGACATGCCGGGCGACTGGTCCTCTGCGATCGTCGTGACGACCTTCGTCTGGACGAAGTAGCCGGCACCGGTGAAGAACGCGCTCGCTAGGGTCGGATTCACGAGGACGCCGACGCCGAGGCCCACGGCTCCGGCGATCAGGGTGCTCGGGATGACGAGCGTCCATGGGTAGTCCCGGGTCACCGTGAAGGCGAGGCCGAGGACGAAGGCGGCGAAGAACAGGTACGCCGGGACGTCGAACCACACGCGGATCTGCGCGCGGACGATGTACCACTGAAAGGCGAGGGCCAGCGGGGTCGCGAGGGTGATTGTGAAGAGGATCCACGTGCCCATCGTGTCGTCGTTCCGGAAGCGCGCGAGAAACAACTCGGCCGCGAACCAGACGATCAGGATCACGCTGACGTAGGCCCAGCCTTGCCAGGCGAGCGCGATGACGGTGACGCACAATCCGGCGAGGAGGGCATACAAAACGCTCTGGCGGTTTTCCCGGAAGAACGTTCGCAGGCCGGAGGTGATCGCGGCGCCGTGGAACCAGCCCTCGACCCAGCGCTTGCGGTTCATCGTCTTCAGGGCGCGGAGGAAGAAGTAGAAGGTCGAGACGACGAAGAACAGGGTGAACGCGTCGTGGTCGGCATCGGTCGAGGCGCTCCGCTGGAGGTGACCGACGCTGATCGCGAGCAGGAATGCGCCGACGAGCCCGGCCCTCCGGCCGAACGCCTCCTTCCCCAGGGCGTACGTCGGGAAGACGGTCAGCGCTCCGAACAGGCCGGTGCTGAGCAGGAACGTCAACATGACCGGCGTCCAGGCGTCCCCGAAGAACGGCGCGAAGAGCCGGCCGACGAGGAGGGAGAACCACGGGAACAGCGGCGGCCGCGGATTCGGCAGGCCGAACGGAAAGCTCAGCATCGAGTCCCTGCCTAGGTCCTTGCCCGTCTGGAATGAATAACATAAGGCGCGGTGCCAGTAGTATGAGTCCGATCCGCCGGAGACCGGCGGCGTGTAAGGCGTGTCGCAGTTGACGTTCGGCTGGCTGAGGATCGTGCCGGCGACGAAGTAGACGCGGAGGAACAGCGCGACGCCGAAGATCAACACGAGGACCGCGGCGGTCCGCCAGTGGGTGCGGAGCCAGCCTTTCCCATCGTCCAAGACTCGACAAACCTCCGAGAGATTGCGCCCATGATGGACCGCCTATATAGGCATTGTCGGGAATCCACGGGAGAGCGCGGGCCTCCCGATGGAGCGCCCCGCCAAGAGTCTTTTGGAACGGAGCCCGAAGGCTCGCGCGCGATGGGCTTAAGTCGGACGCCGACCTTGCCGCAGTCGATGAAGCGAGACCTCATGGAGATCCTGTGCTGCCCCGTGTGCAAAGGGGACCTGGAGCTCCGCGTGGACGTCGAGAAGGACGAAATCCTGGAGGGCTCGCTCTTCTGCAAGCACTGCAACCACCGCTACGAGATCAAAGACGGGATCCCCGACCTGTTGCCGCCGGACTTTAAATGAACCATCCGGAGGACCGGATCGACCGCAGGACGCCGTCGGTGCCCACCTGTAATCCTAACGCACATATATGGGAGGCGCCCGTGGCCGCGGGCCGTCATCGCATGACTGAAGCTAACGAGCGACGGAAGAACGAGAACGGGGGGCCGGCATGAACGGCACGCGACTGCTCTTGCGAGCCGCTCTAATCACGGCCGGATTCGTCGCAGCGGACGGTGTGATTCTCTATTTCGGCACCGACGAGACTTTGACCTTCCTCCATCGATGGGTCCTGATGGTCGTGGGCGTCGGCTCCGGAATCGCCTGGGCGGCCCTGATGATGCGGCAGCGCACGTCCCGGAACCGGATGTCGAAAGCGTTCAGATGAAGTCGCCCTGAGCGCGGACCACGGCGACGCTATCTTTTGCGTTCGCATACGCGTCGAGGGGTTCTCGATTCAGCGCGAGGAACTGTCCGCCCCATGTGAACTTCGCGAGGATCGTCCGGGCCTCCTCGGCGCGGCCGAAGATGACGAGGGCCGCGGCCATCGCCTCGACGGACGAGAGGACGAACGGCTTGCCGTAATTCACGGGATTCGCCGCCAGGAGGTAGGGCAGCGCGCGGGCGGTTGCTTGGGGAACCCGGGGGAACTTGCCGCGCTTCCACGAGATGTCGATGATCGCCAGGCCTCGGCGAATCGCGCGCGGTCCATCCGCGGGCGACAGAGCCCGTTCCGCCTCGGGCGTCAGGAGGACGGCACCCCGAGGCAAGGCCGACGGACGAGGGACGAACGTCATGAGACCCAATCGCTCGAGCCGGCGGGACGTGCACTTCTTCGGGTCGCATTGTCCAGCGTGATACGCGACGAGGCGAATCGTTCCCAATCCAAGTGCTTCCTATGTTTTCGTGAACTCGGCGTAGAGTTGGAGTCCGAGCGGAAGCGGATGGGTCCCGAGGGTCGCAACGGAGCGCGACAAGGCCCGCGGGGTGACCTGCATCACGCGATCCGGAATCGGGATTCGGTACGTGTAGGCCACGGCCATCCGCAGGCCGGCCTGCGCACCGAGGTGGCCGAGTTCTCGCAACGTGAAACCCTCGCGGCGGTGTCGGTCGGGATGGCCGGAAGTCCCAGCGGCCGCCGCGTGGTCGTGGAGGAGTTCCGGGTGCAAGGTCTCTTGGGTCAACGTCGCCGCGAGTCGTGAAACGGTCGAGTCTGGGAGAAAGCGCAAGATCCGATAGGGAAGGGCTTCGGAGTTTGGCGTCGTCATGAAGAATCGTCTTGCCGGTCGCAGGACGCGTCGGGCCTCGGACAACATCCGCCCGGGTTCGTCCAGATGCTCGAGGACTTCGGTGGCTGCGACCGCATCGAACGACTCGTCCCGGAACGGCAAGGATTCGGCGTCGGCGCGGACAATCCGGACCCGGGCCGCGACCTGCGGATCCCGCGTCGCTTTCCTCGCCTCCACCGACCGGACCCGCGACTCGAGGACATCCATCGCCACAACGTCACAGCCGGCGCTCTCCGCCAACGTGAGGGAAAGCGCCCCATGGCCGCAACCGATGTCGAGCACACGCGTCCACTGCGCCTGGCGGGAGCCCACGATGCCCCTCGCCAGGAGCCGCTGCCGCGAGAAATACTCCCATTTGACGTAGTCGGACGGCTGGACGAGATCGCGGAGGACGCAGTCGATTCGCTCCCGTGCCGGGGTCCGAGACTCCACGGATGGCGCCGAAGCGGCGCGTGCAGCATATAGGTGTCGAAGCGCGAGGCGGTCGCATGATCAGGGCGCAAAGCCTATTTCGGGTGGCGGCCTTGCTTCCGTGCCACCGTGATGATCGAACCTACGCTGATCCGTGATGAATGATGGGCGAGCTGAGTGGCCTCGATTTGTCAACGCGGCGGCGTTGCGCGCCGATGTTTTAATAGCGAGACGCCTAATCGCACTCCGGGATGCGCTCATGGTGAGCGGTTTCGACCTCCTCGGGCACAACCGCACGCTCCAGGTCCATTGGCTGAAGCGAGTCGTCGCGTTCTTCCTCGACCTGATCACGGTCTTCGCTCCGCTCTGGTCGTTCCTCTACCTCGAGGGAATCCGGGCCCCCTGGGTCTACGGGGTCGCAGGAGGCATGGTGTTGTTCGCCTACTCGACGTTCTCCGAAGCGGTCACCCGCACGACCGTCGGCAAGTTCATCGTCGGCCTCGAGGTCCGATCGTTGCGCGGCCCGATGAGCTTGTCCAAGGCCGCGGTGCGGAACTTCCCCAAGCTATTCTGGTTCGCGTTCCCGCTCCTCGATACGTTGGCGGGCCTCGTCGTCGACGGGGATCCGCGGCAGCGGTGGTCCGACAAGATCCTCGGGACCACGGTGGCCCAGTCCCATCTGATCCATGTCCGCACCCATCCGATCGAGGCGAGCGACGCCGGTGGTCGCTAGCCGGCACCGCACCGTTATATACCGTCGGCCCCTGATGCGCCCTCCGTGACGCCATGCTCTTCGTGACGCAGCTCAAGGTCCTGCCCGGGCAATGGGAGGACGCGACCCGCCTGTTCAAGCACCCCAAGATCCCGAACAACGTCATGGTCCACGAGTTCCTCGGTCTGCTCGGCAAGCCCGACGCCCTCGTGATCTTCGAAGCGGCCGACGCGGCGACGGCCGCGGACTTCATGGTCCAGTTCAGCCGCGTGACCGACGCGACGACCTCCCTCGCCCTGCCGATTGAAGAGTTCAAGTGGACTTGGTGAGGGCGAATCCGCCGCAGAATCCGAAGTCAATCACGAGGAGATGACTCCCCGCTCAGGGGCCGAAACGGCCTGGTTCCTCGTGGCTCTCTTGTGGAACCGGATGCAGCCCAGAAAGCGACAAGGGTTGACATGAGGAACGGAAGGACGACAAAAGGGGCCATATACCACCCGGGGCCGCCACCCCAGGTATACGTCGTGCCCCGCTCCATGTAGGACCCAAAAAAAGTCGTAAAGAAACCTCCGTCCGAAGAGAGTACCGTTGGGAGCCTGAAGTAGAAGTAGATCGGTGCGACCATCAGGGTGATCGACCCAAGGAGGCCGCTGACGAGGATCCCGACCGCGAGCTTTCTCTGGAAGATCGCGAGGATCAGAAAAGCGAGTTCAAAAACGGACAGGGCCAGGGCCGTCAGCACCAGATCGAAGGTCTGCGGGAAATAAGTGTAATGCCTGATGCTGTCCGTGTAGTAATCCTGGCAAGACCCCTCGACACACATGCCCCCGAGATAATATCGCCGAGTTTGATTCCACGGGCTGCCAATGTGGAGGTCCCACCAGGGAAGCGAGGCGACGACGAGCACGAGGCTGATGGTTAGGGTCACGAAGACCAGGGCCGCGACAAGCGCCGCGGGTGTCCTCGCTCCGAACCTCCGTGCGAGGTAGCTACGAGGATGCGCACGCGGGATCTCGTTGTCCCGTTGCAAGTCTATCCCCCTCTACCCCAACATGAGTAGGCCCCCGACGGTAGTTAAGGCCTCCTGAACGCATGATGGGAACGGGGATTCATGGGTCGCGTTCCCGAATTCAAGTGGACCTGGCGACCTCCCTTGGCCGGGGGATTTGGCTCCGGTGACAAACAGGAAAAGCGCCAGTGTCGCCTTGGAGGGAGAGGGTTGGCGGCACCAGCGCAACATCGTAACCGGCAAAGCGCCGGGTCCGACGTCCCTTCCAAGGACCGGGGATATTAACGGGTTATTGTACGCTGGTGAAAGTCCTCGGCCGGAGTCGATGTACGAGCGTGACGGTTGCGGTCAATCCAAATAAAAGTGAAGAGGAGGGCCGAGAGGCCCTCGTAGTGGTCTACTGCAGGGCGTGCGTATAGACAACGGACGTTCCGCTCACGAGCGCCACTTGGTATCCGGTCGGGTACGAAACGGCGCTGACACGGAGGACATCCCCCGTGGTCACGCTGCCAGCCGTGTTCGGGCTGAAGTACATCGCATGGTACCCCGAAGCACCGCCGGTCGCGATTGTCGAGAACGGGACGTTCGTCGCTCCCGTGACCGCCGCTCCAGCCGCGTTCCGAATCGTGATGAACACGGAGCTGGTCGCCGCGCTCGAGGGGATCGACGTGAACGTCAGG
>WNGG01008602.1_pt1 | contig 14626 bp, 14 predicted proteins | sample 5400661 | NCBI WGS metagenome assembly WNGG01 (sample SAMN13153372, study PRJNA577476) | soil metagenome | isolation source: 100 cm soil or saprolite under Garry oak tree replicate 1 | place: USA:California | collected 2016-06-15
CCGGGTCTGATACACGAACTCCGGCTTCAGGAGCGCGAGCGCGGCGGCGCTGGTGAGAATCTTCATCGTCGAAGCGGGCTGCGCGGGACGGTCGGCGTTGCGCGTGAAGATCGGGCGACCGCCCGGCAGGAGCAGAACGGCGATGCCGGTATCATCCGGGCTCAAGGCGGGGACCCGCACGAGGGGAGCGAGGCGGTCGGCCAGCGGCACGGGAGCGGCCGGCGTCTCCGCCGGGGCTGAGCGGTCGGCGGCGAGGTGGCCGGAGGGCGAAGCCGGCGATGCGAGCGCAAGCGACACGACGAGGATCAACGGGATCCGCCGCCCGGCCGGGTCACGGGGCCGCGCGTGGCCGCGCCTGGGAGGCGCCATCTCGGACGAGACTCCAGCAGTCACCCCGGGTGCATCGTAGCAGAGCATTAAACGCCTGTCAAAACAAGGGTTTGACACGATCTCGGGCGGATGTTATATACAAGGGCCCGTTCGGCGGGACCTCACGTGGCGCGGCGCGATGGCGCGGGGATCTCCGGGTGAAAATCCACGAGTACCAGGCGAAGCAGATCCTGAAACGCTTCGGGATCGACGTGCCGAAGGGGGAGGTCGCCTTCAGTCACAAGGAGGCCCTGGCGATCGCCTCCCGCCTCGGCGGCCGCAGCGTTCTCAAGGCGCAAATCCACGCGGGCGGGCGGGGCAAGGGCGGCGGCGTCAAGATCGCCGCCGACGCCGACGAGGCCGAGCGTCTGGCGCGCCAGATGATCGGCATGAACCTGATCACGCCGCAGACGGGGCCGCAGGGGAAGAAGGTGCGGCGGCTTCTGATCGAAGAACCGGTCGACATCGCCCGTGAAATCTACCTCGGGGTGACGCTCGACCGGGGGCGGTCGGTCCCGGCGATCATGGCCTCCGGCCAGGGCGGCATGGAGATCGAGGAGATCGCCCGGCGCGACCCGAAGGCGATCCAGATCGAGCCGGTCGATCCGCTGACCGGCTTGCGCCCCTTCCAGGCGCGCCGCGTCGCGTACGGGCTGGGGCTGTCGGGCGACCTGGTGACGCACGCGATGCGGCTGATGCAGTCGCTGCTGCGCGCCTATCAGGACACGGACGCGTCCCTCGCCGAAATCAACCCGCTCGTCGTGACGACGCAGGGCGCGCTCGTCGCGCTGGACGCCAAGCTGACCTTCGACGACAACGCGCTCTACCGCCATCCCGAGATCCGCGAGCTGCGCGACCCGGACGAAGAGGACCCGCTCGAGGTCGAGGCCTCGGCGCACGGTCTCAACTACGTCAAGCTGCAAGGGAACATCGGCTGCATGGTGAACGGCGCCGGTCTGGCCATGGCGACCATGGACATCATCAAGCTCGTCGGGGGCGAGCCGGCGAATTTCCTGGACGTGGGCGGCGGGGCCACCTCCGAGCAGGTCGCCTCGGCGTTCCGGATCCTCCTCGCCGACCCGAACGTCAAGGGCGTCCTGATCAACATCTTTGGCGGCATCCTGCGGGGCGACGTGCTGGCGCGCGGCCTGGTGGAGGCGATTCGGCGGGTCGACGTGCGCGTGCCGGTGGTGGTGCGCCTGGAAGGCACGAACGTCGAGGAAGGACGGCAGATCCTCAAGGGGTCCGGCCTGGATTTCACCCTGGCCGACGGGATGCTGGACGCCGCCCGGAAGGTCGTGGCGCTGGCGGGGAGTCGATGAGCGTCCTGGTCGACCAGAACACGCGGGTCCTGATCCAGGGGATCACCGGTCGCGAGGGGACGTTCCACGCGCGCGGCTGCCGCGAGTACGGCACGAAGATCGTGGCGGGCGTCACGCCGGGGCGCGGCGGAACGGTGCATGAGGACGTGCCGGTCTTCGATACGGTCCGACAGGCGGTCCAGAAGACCGGCGCCGAGGTGTCTCTCATCTTCGTCCCCCCCGCGTCGGCCGCGGACGCCATTCTCGAGGCCGCCGACGCCGGCGTCCGGCTGGCCGTCTGCATCACCGAGGGGATCCCGGCGTCGGACATGGTGACCGTCAGGGCCGCCCTCCGGGACGGCCGGACGCGCCTGATCGGCCCGAACTGCCCCGGGATCATCTCGCCGGGCAAGTGCAAGATCGGCATCATGCCCGGCTACATCCACAAGCCGGGCCCCGCCGGTGTCCTGTCGCGCAGCGGCACGCTCACCTACGAGGCGGTCGCGCAGCTCACCCGGCGCGGCATCGGCCAGAGCACCTGCATCGGGATCGGGGGCGACCCGATCATCGGCACGACCTTCGTGGACGCCCTGAAGCTGTTCCGCGAGGACGAGCAGACGCGTGCCATCGTCCTGATCGGAGAGATCGGCGGCGGCGCCGAGGAGGAGGCGGCGCGCTGGGCCGCCTCCGAGCTGAACAAACCGATGGTCGCGTTCGTGGCGGGACAGACGGCGCCGCCGGGCAGGCGCATGGGGCACGCCGGGGCGATCATCGCCGGGGGGCACGGGACCGCGGCCGAGAAGATGGCGGTGCTTCAGGAATGCGGCGCGCGCGTCCTGCAGAGCCCCGCCGGGATCGGCGAGGCGGTCGAGGCCGCGCTCAAGGACGGGGCCCGCGCCGGCGGGACGCGGGGGAACGGATGATCGAGAGGACGCTGTCGATCGTGAAGCCGGACGGCGTCGCCAGGAGCGTGATCGGCGAGGTGGTTGGCCGCTTCGAGGCCGCGGGGCTGAAGGTCGTCGCCCTGAAGATGATCCGGCTCGACCGCAAGGGGGCGGAGGGCTTCTACCACGTGCACCGCGAGCGCCCGTTTTTTCCATCGCTCGTGGCGTTCATGTGCTCCGGCCCGATCGTGCCGATGGTGCTCGAGGGCGAGGACGCCATCGCCACGGTGCGCAGGATCATGGGCGCCACCGATCCGTCCAGGGCCGACCCGGGCACCATCCGCAGGGACTTCGCCTCGTCGATCGAGAAGAACATCGTGCACGGATCGGACGGACCGGCGACCGCCGGGTTCGAGATCGGATACTTTTTCGACGCCCTCGAAATCCTGCCCCGCTGAATGAACGACATTCTCCGCCTGCTGCGCTACGTCCGGCCCTACGTCGGGCGCCTGGTCGCGGCGGCCGTATCCTCCGCTCTGATCTCCCTGGTGTATCTGGGTCTTCTGGCTCTCATCCAGCCGCTCTCGGAGCTGTTCTTTCCGGGGGCCTCGACCCTCGTGGGCCCCGGGGCCGCGAAGTTGCGGCCGTTCGAGCGTCTCACGAGGCTCCTGGGATCGGGAGGAACCGCCGGACCCCAACTGCCCATCGCCCGCTGGCTGAGCGAGGGAACGACCGGCCGGATCGTCCTGGTCGCCGTCCTCATCGTCGTGCTGTTCGTCTTCAAGGGGATCTTCACCTACCTCGGATCGTACCTGACGCGCTGGGCCGGTCTGCAGGCGGTACGCGATCTCAGGTCCGATCTCTACGCGCGCATCCAGAGGCAGTCGCTGGCCTTCTTTTCCGATCACCCGACGGGCAGCCTGATCTCCCGCGTGGTGAGCGACATCGGGCGCCTGCAGCGTCTGGCGTCCGACAATCTGGCGGATGTGTTCCGGCTGGGGGCGATCGTCATGGGGCAGGCGGCCTGGCTGTTCTACCTCAACTGGCGGCTCGCCTCCTTCTGCCTGATTCTGCTCCCTCTGGTCGTCTACCCTGTGGTCCGCCTGGGCACGCGGCTGAAGGCGACGAGCCGCCGCAGCCAGGAGAGGATGGGCGAAGCGGTCGACGTGATGAAGGAGGGGATCACCGGGACCCGCGTCGTGCAGGGGTTCGGGATGGAGGACTTCGAGATCCGGCGCTTCCGCACGGCGCTGGATCGGATCCAGAGGGCCGAGATGCGGGGGGCGCGTCTCGTGTCGCTGACGTCGCCGGTGCTGGAGCTGGTCGGCGCCATCGGGGTCGCGCTCCTGCTGGTGCACGCGTTGCTGCGCATTCACGCGGGCAAGCTGAGCTCGCCCGAGGTCTGGACCTTCATCGCGGCGCTGTTCATGATCTACATCTCGATCAAGAACCTGGTGAAGATCAACAACGACGTGCAGCAATCGATGGCGGCGGCCCAGCGCGTGTTCCAGCTCATGGATCTGCCGAACCGCATCCGCGAGAGGCCGGGCGCCGCGGAGCTGCCGCCGTTCCGCGACCGGATCGAGTTCCGGGACGTGCACTTCGCCTACGGCAAGGCGCCGGTCCTGCGCGGTATCGACCTCGTCGTCCCCGCCGGAACCGTCGTGGCCCTGGTCGGCTCGAGCGGCGCCGGCAAGTCGACCCTGGTGAACCTGCTGCCGCGCTTCTACGATGTCTCGGAGGGGGCGGTGATCATCGACGGATGCGACTTGCGCGACGCGACCCTGGGGTCCTTGCGCCGGCAGATCGCGATCGTCACCCAGGAAGTCATCCTGTTCGACGACACCGTCCGGAACAACATCGCCTACGGCCGGTCCGACGTGCCGATGGAGACGGTGGCCGCGGCGGCGCGCGCGGCGCACGCCGAGGCGTTCATCGAGGCGCTGCCGCGCGGCTACGACACGACGCTCGGGGAGGCCGGCCACCGCCTGTCCCTCGGCCAGCGGCAGAGGATCTCGATCGCCCGCGCCATCGTGAAGGACTCGCCGATCCTCATCCTCGACGAGGCGACCTCGTCGCTCGACATGGAGTCGGAGGCCGAGGTCCAGGGCGCGCTTCAGAACCTGATGACGGGCCGCACCGTGTTCGTCATCGCCCACCGCCTGTCGACCGTGCGCCGCGCCGACGTCATCCTGGTCCTCGACGCGGGGCGCCTCGTCGAGCGCGGCACGCACCCGGAGCTGCTCGCCCGCAAGGGCCTGTACGCGCGGCTGCACGCGCTGCAGTTCCGCGACGACCGGCCCGCGCCGGAGGCCTCGGTCCTGTAGTCGGTGCGGTCCTCGGGAGCCACGAGAGCATGTCCCTGGCGGTCCGGTTGTTCCGAAGCGACAGAGGCTGCCTGCTCCTGCTCGTCCTTCTCGGCCTCACGCTCTTCGCCACGGGGCTGGGCGCGCACGATCTGTGGGCCCCCGACGAGCCCGACATCGGCGAGGTCGTGCGCGAGATTCACCTGACCGGGTCCTGGGCGGTGCTGCGCGACAACGGACAGCTCTACTTCGAGAAGCCGCCGCTCTATCCCTGGCTGGGTGCGATTTTCTCGCTTCCGGCGGGCAAGCCGACGGAGTTCGCCCTGCGCCTGCCGTCGAGCCTGGCAGCGCTCCTCGGACTGCTCGTCGTCTTCTATCTGGGCCGGGATCTGTTCGGCCGCCGGGCGGGATCCCTGGCGGCGGTGGTCCTGGCGACGACCTACGGCTACTTCATGGAGGCTCGCTGGGCCCATCCCGACATGCTGTGGACGCTCTGGCTGCTCCTCGCGTGCCTGTCGTTCCATCTCGCGCACCGGGCCGGGGGGGAGGCGCGCTGGATGCTCGTCTTCTATCTTTCGATCGGCCTGGCGAACCTCACCAAGGGACCGCACGGTCTGCTGATCCCGCTGCTCGCCGTGCTGGTGTTCCTGGCGTCGTCGCGCGACCTCGGGTTCGTGAGGCGGATGGGGCTGGCCTGGGGCCTGCCGCTGGCCCTCCTGCCGGTCGCCTTGTGGGCGGCTGCCTACCGCAGCACGGGCGAGTCGTTCCCCTTGGAGGCGCTCGTGCTGCGCCTGGCGCACCGTTTCACCCGCGGGGAGCACCACGCGCAGCCCTTCTACCACGTCCTGATCAGCCTGCCCGTCGAGTTCTTCCCGTGGGTGCTCCTGCTGCCCCACGCGCTCTGGCAGACGTTCCCGCGACCCGGGGCGCGCCCCGACCGGGACAACGCCTACGTGTACTCGTGGGTTCTCGTCATCTTCACCGTGTTCGCGGGCTCGGTCGAGAAACGCGGTGTCTACCTCCTGCCCCTGCTGCCGCTCCTCGCTCTCCTGGTCGCGCGGACGTGGGACCTGGCGTTGATGGGCTGGGATCCCTCGCCGGCGGACCGGCCGATCCGCTGGGCGCTCGGGATCGCCCTGACGCTCTTGGCGGGGGGCGCGGCGGTGGTGCTCCCGAAGGTCGGGCGCGCGGCGCCCGACCTGCTGCGCCCGGCGGTCCTGCTGACGGCGGTGGCTGCGATCGGCCTCTTCGCGGCGCTGGCGGTCTACCGGCGCTTCGGAGGGGGCGCCGCCCTCGGCGCGTTCAGCGCCGGTCTGGCGGCCGCCTACCTGGTCATCGCCGTGAGCGTGCTGCCGGCGCTCGACCACTACAAGTCGGCGCGCGCCTTCTGTCATCGGACCCTGTCGACGGCCGGCGGCTCGCCGCTGGCGATGTACCCGGACTACCATCCCGTCTATGTCTATTACACCGGGCGCTTCATCCCGGTGCTGCGGGATCGCGAGGCTCTCCGGCGCTTCCTGTCCGCGGGGCCGGCCTACTGCCTGATCGAGGACGATGTGTACGCGGTGGAGCGGCGCACCCTCGAGCCGGGCGTCTCGGTCCTCGACCGCCAGCAGATCGGGCACCGGGAGATGCTGCTGATCGGGACGGGCAGCTGGACCGGCCGGGCGCCCGCGAAGGAGGGAGGGGGACCATGAGATCGACTCGACGGAAAGCCCGCGGCGGCCTGGCGCTCGTCGTGTCGCTCCTTTGGCCGGCTCTCGACGGAGTCTCGGCTGCGCAGCCGGCCCCCGCGGCGCAAGCGGAGGAACGGCATCTCCGGTCGGACTCGCCACTGGAATGGAGCCAGGTCGGGCGCGACGCGCGCTACGTCTTCGGCCGCCCGGCGCACCTCGACCGACCGGGCTGGATCAAGCTGGGCGCCGTGATCGGGACGGGCGCCGCGCTCTACCTGGTGCGCAAGGACATCCGGGACGCGGTCCAGCGGAACCGTACGGACTCGACCGACCGCTTCCTGGACGACGCCCGCAACATGGGGAAGCTGGGGACGCCGCTCGCCGCGTCCCTGGGCTTCTACCTCGCCGGCCTGGCACGCGGCTCGGACTACGACACCGAGACCGCGACGCTTATCCTGGAAGACCTGGCGTTCGCCGGCGCGATCACCGGGACCGCGCAGAAGGTGATCGCGACCGATCGCCCCGAGACCGGCGACCGGATCCGCTACTTCGGCTCGAACGGCCACAGTGTGTCCGGGGACGTGACGATCGCCGCCTCGGTGCTCGCGCCGATCATCGACCGGCACCTGCTGGTCGAAGGCGGTGACGGCCGCGGCGTCCGTTTCTGGAAGCACTTCGGGACCTGGGCGCTTTACGGCACGGCCGGGCTGACGGCGCTGCAGAGGATGGACCGCGACCGCCACTGGGCCCCGGACGTCTTCCTGGGATACGCCAACGGGCTGGGGATCGGGCGCCTCCTGGTCGACTCGCACCGCGGCGGCCGCGGCTGGCGCGTGGCGCGTGGGAGGGGGGCGGCGGCCCCCGGCGCGGACGCGCGCGTCGCCTTCGACTTCGGACCGGGCGCGGTCCGGATCACCTGGAGGTAGGGTGCGGCTGCTGTGCGTCCTCAACGGCGGGGTCGACCACCCGAGCAGCCGCCTGCGGATCCTGCAGCACCTCGATCACCTGAAGGAACGCGGCATGGCCGCCGACGTGTTCGTGGCCAAGGGGACGCGGGCGGTCGATCTGGCCGATCTGGCGCGCCGCACCCGGCGCTCCGACGCGATCCTGATCCAGAAGAAATTGTTCTCCCGCTGGAAGCTTCCGCTGCTTCTCGGTTCGGCGCCGCTTCTGTTCGATCTGGATGACGCGGTGTTCGCCGTGAGCCCCGACGAGCGCGAGCGCTTCGGCGAGGAGCGCGCCGAGGCGCGCGCCCGGTCGCGACGCAAGCGGCTGGCCGCCGTCCTGAGGCGCAGCCGCCGGGTGATCGCCGGAAACTCCTTCCTGGCGGACTACGCCTCGCGCTATGCGCGCGACGTCGCGGTCCTGCCGACGGGCGTCGATCTGCGTCCCTTCCCCGAGGAAGCGGTCGGACGGGCCCGCCAGGCGCGCCACGGTTCCGCGGCGCCGCGCATCGGGTGGGTCGGAAGCCGGCCCAGCCTCAGGTACCTCGGATCGCTGGCCGAGCCGCTGCGTCGCCTGTGCGAGCGGAGACCTCAGTTGAGATTCGTGCAGGTGTGCAACGCGTTCGTGGATTGGCCCGGCATCCCGACGGAGACCATCGTCTGGAGTCGCGAAAGCGAGGCGGCGGCCCTCCTCGGTCTCGACATCGGCGTCATGCCGCTCGACGACAGCCCGTTCTCGCAGGGGAAGTGCGGGCTCAAGATCCTCATGTACCAGGCCGCCGGGCTCCCGGTCGTCTGCTCGCCGGTCGGGGCGAACCGTGGCCTGGTCGAGGACGGGCGGACCGGCCTGTTCGCGGTGACCGCCGACGACTGGGTGGACCGCCTGGGCCGTCTGCTGGACGACCCCTCTCTCGCCCGGGCGCTGGGGGAGCGCGGGCGGGCCAGGGTCCTGGAGCGTTACGAGTCAGGCGCCATCGGCTCGCGCCTCGCGGACCTGGTGGCGGGCGCGCTCGAATCCTAACGCATGCCCTTCCAGATCAGGAGGGCGAGCACCAGCGCGACTCCGGTGGCGACGAGAGGCTCCTGATTGCGCACCATGAGGCGGAACGACCAGGCCTCGTTGCCGCCAGGGTGGCGACGTCCGGAGGGGAACAGGATCGGGACGCTGGCGCGGTACTCCTCGAAGGCCGGCCCGTGGAGACGGGCGAGGCGCCCTCCTTCGACGCGCAGCTTGCGCGGGATGTAATAAAGAAAGAAGACGCCGTAGCCGAGGGCGAGCGCCACGAGATTGAGATAGCCCGGTGTGCGGGCCGCGATGGCCAGACCGGTGAGAATCATCAGGCGGCCGAGGTAGAGGGGGTTCTGGGTGTACGCGTACGGCCCCGAGGTGATCAGGCGGACCGACTTCGTCAGGTGCCCTGCCGCCCACAGGCGCACGGCCTCTCCGCCGAGGGCGAAGAGGACCCCCGCCGCCGTGAGCGCCGGTGTCGGGCGGGACACATAGACCAGGGCCGCGATGAAGGCGTAGACCGCCGCCAGCCGGATCCACCCGAGGATCCCGCTGCGGTGCGTGGCCCGGTCTTCCCCGGGAGAGGCCGCGGGCGTCATGTGGGAGGGGGCATCCTAATGGACGAGCAGGACCGTGTCAACGCGGCGGCACCGCGCTGGCCGGGGCTTCTCCTCCTGACGGCGGCGGGGCTGCTGGTCTTCTTCTGGCGCCTCGGCTCGCACGATCTCTGGCCGCCCGACGAGCCGCGTTTCGCGCTGGTGGCGCGGGAGATGTGGACCCGCGGCGACTACACCGTGCTGTCGCTCAACAATCATCTTTATACGGACAAGCCGCCGCTCTTCTTCTGGGCGATCAACGCGTTCGGCCGGCTGCTCGGCGGGATCGACGAGTGGGCCGCCCGGCTGCCCTCGGCGGTCTCGGCCCTTCTGGCGCTGCTGCTCATCGGGCGGCTCGGCGGCTGGCTGTACGACAGGAAGACGGGGATCGTGGCCGCGCTCGTCTTCGCGACGTCGCTGCAGATCGTCGAGCGGGGCCGGTGGGCCTCGATCGACATGACGCTGAACCTGTTCGTCCTGTCGGCCATCCTGCTGTTCTGGAGAGGACGGACCCGGCCGGAGGGCCAGGCGGCGTGTTTTGCGTGGGCCTGGGCGATGATGGGCCTGGCCACCCTCGCCAAGGGCCCGGTCGGCCTCGTCCTGCCGATCCTCGCCGTGCTTCCATCGACGCTCATCGAGCGCGATTTCAAGACGGCCCGGCGGCTCGTCTCGCCGGCGGGGGTGGCGCTCTACCTCCTGGTGACGCTGTCCTGGTTCGGCCTGTTCGCCTGGCGCCTGGGCCCGGGCTACGCCCTCTGGGTCCTGATGCACCAGAACGTCGAGCGCTACGTCGGCGCGTGGAACTCCACTCATCCCGTCTGGTATTACCTGTGGCGGTTCCCGGTCGGGTTCTTCCCCTGGATCCTGTTCCTGCCCTGGGGCATCGCGCAGGCCCTGTCCGGGGAGGAGCGCGAGCGCAGGAGCGCCGCCCTCTTCCTGGCCAGCTGGATCGGTGGGATCTTTCTGTTCTTTTCGTTCTCCACCGGCAAGCGCGGCGTGTACATCATTCCGCTCTACCCGGCGGCGGCGCTTCTGGTGGCCCGGCTCCTGACGCGCGCGATGGACGCGGTGGCGGCGGGGGCCGGGCAGGGCGGCGCCGGCGCGCCGGCGCGGCTGCGCCAGGCGCTCCGCGTCTGGGCCTGTGCCGCCTTGGTCCTGGCCGCGGGGCTTCCCCTGGCCGCCCGGCGCCACTACGCCGACCTCGTTCCCCTGGCGGCGAGCCTGGGCGCCGCCTTCGCCGCCGGAGCGATCGCCGCGGCGGTCCTGCACGCCCGGCACCGCACCGGCGCCGCGGTGGCGTCCCTGATCGGCTCGCTGGTCCTGGTCGTCCTGATTTCGACCGAGGTCCTGCTGCCCTGGGCGAACCGGCGCGGGAACATCCGGGCCTTCGCCGAGCAGGTGCGGGTGCGCCTGCTGTCCGCCGCCCCGTTCGCCACCACCGAGCAGAAGCGTGACGACTGGGTCTTCTATACCGGCCGATTCGCCGAGCCAGCCGACACGCCGCAGGCGGTGGTCGAGTACCTGTCGCGCGACGGACCGCGCGATCTCCTGATCGAGGACGAGGTCCTCGAACAGACGGACCTCAAGGCGGTCCCGGGCGTCGTGGAGATCCTGCGGGGGAGCGTGGCCGGGCAGGGCTATCATCTCCTGCGCAAGGGATCAACGCCGTGAGGTGGCTCGCGCTCCTGGCCGGGGCCCTCCTCGCGATCCTCGCCGTGGTCATCCTCTGGCACACCGGCGTCGTCGAGCCCCCCGAGAGCGTCCCCCGCACAATCGCCGCCCTCTCGGCGCTCTACCCGCGGTCGATCCGAAACGCGGACATCGATCGGATCCCGTGCCCCCCGCTGCGCCGCCTGCGTCTGTACGTCGTCTGCACCGCAGCCTGCGAGGACACCTGGGTGATCGTCGGGGTGCGCGGGCTGTGGCCGGACAATCTCGCCAACCTCGGCCGCCTGCCGCCGCAACCGGTGGAGGAGTCCCGGAGGCGGATTGCCGGGGCGGTGGCCGCGGAGGCCATGAGCCTCGACCGGCACGGAGCACGCGACATGATCGCCTGCTATCTCCGGCTCGAGGGGCTCCTGCCCGAGCTCGTCCTGGCGCCGGCGGATCTCGTCGCCCTCGAGGCGGCGCGTGGAAACGAGGACCTCACGCCCCGGCCGGCCGGTCCTCGAGCTGGACTTCACGCTGGAGAGAAACGGCGTGGTGCGCTCGTTCGACGCGCGGCAGTCGCTCAGAGGCGGTAGTGTTTCCGGTAGTACTCCAGGTACTCCCCGGTCTTGATCGGCTGCCACCAGGAGCGGTTGTCGGCGTACCAGGAGATCGTCCGGTCGAGGCCCTCCTCGAAGGGCATCCGGGGCATCCAGCCCAGCGCGCGGATCTTCGAGCAGTCGAGCGCGTACCGCCGGTCGTGCCCGGGGCGATCCTGCACGTGGCGCAGCAACGCGCGCGGCTTGCGCAGGCGATCGAGGATCAGCTCGGTGATCTCGATGTTCCGGCGCTCGTTGCCGCCGCCGATGTTGTACACCTCGCCCGGCGTCCCCTTGTCCAGGACGACATCGAGCGCCTCGCAGTGGTCGGTCACGTACAGCCAGTCGCGCACGTTCTGCCCGTCGCCGTAAAGGGGCAGCGGCTGGTCCTCGAGTGCGTTGGTGACGAACAGGGGAATGACCTTTTCCGGGTACTGGCGCGGGCCGTAGTTGTTGGAGGCGCGGCTGATGAACACCGGCAGCCCGTAGGTGGCGAAGTACGAGTACGCGAGCCGATCGGCGGCCGCCTTGCTGGCGGAGTACGGGTTGCGCGGCATGAGAGCGTCGTTCTCGCGGCTCCGCCCCTGCGCCACGCTGCCGTACACCTCGTCGGTGGAGATCTGCACGAAGGCCTTCACCCCGCGCGCGCGGGCCGCCTCGAGCAGGGTGTAGGTCCCGTAGACATCGGTGCGGATGAACCCCTCCGCGTCACCGATCGAGCGGTCGACGTGCGTCTCCGCGGCGAAATTGAACAGGTAGTCGACCCCGCCCCCCATGGCGGCATCGACGTCTTTCCGCGAGGCGATGTCGCCGCGCACGAAGCGGTAGCGTGGATGGTCCTTCAGGTCCTCGAGGTTGGCGGGGTTGCCGGCGTACGTCAGCTTGTCGAGGACCGTGACCTGCCAGTCGGCGTGGGCCGTGAGGGCGTGGCGCACGTAATGCGAGCCGATGAATCCGGCGCCGCCCGTGATCAGAACGCGCGCCATCGGGTCAGCCGATCCGCGCGGTGAGCTTCTCGATCATCTTCTCGCGCACGAGCTGGTTGGCGCGGAACAGCGACTCGAAGGTGCCGGCGTCGGTCCACCATCCCTCGAGCACGTCGTGCTCCAGCTCGCCGCGCTCCAGGTAGGCGTTGTTCACGTCGGTGATCTCCAGCTCGCCCCGCCCCGACGGCTTGAGGGTGGCGATGATGTCGAACACCGTCGCGTCGTACATGTAGACCCCGATCACCGCGTAGCCGGACTGCGGTTTCTTGGGCTTCTCCTCGACCCGGACGATCCGCCCGTCGCGCAGCACCGGCACTCCGAAGCGGCCGGGATCGGGGACCGTCTTGAGGAGCAGGCGCGCCCCCTTCGGCTGCGACCGGAAGGCGTCCACCGACCTGCCGATGCTCCCTTCGACGATGTTGTCGCCGAGGATCACGACGATCTTGTCGCCATCGGCGAAGTGCCGGGCCAGCGCCAGCGCATCGGCGATACCGCCCTCGCCCTCCTGGTAAGTGTAGGCGATGTCCTCCAGCCCGAACTCGCGGCCGTTTCCCAGCAGGCGCAGGAACTCCCCGGCGTGGTTGCCCCCCGTGACGATCAAGATGTCGCGGATGCCCGCGTCCACCAGGGTCGTCAGCGGGTAGTAGATCATCGGCCGATCGTAGATTGGCAGCAGATGCTTGTTGGTGATCTTCGTCAGCGGGTGAAGCCGCGTCCCCAGGCCGCCGGCGAGTATGACGCCCTTCATGCCTACTTCTCCTTCAGCGCCCAGTCGTAGGGGACGTCGGTGCCGTGGGGGTCGACGCGGTACTCGTCGGGCGCGTCGTACCGGTACGGTTCCGTGGGCAGGTTCAGCATGATCGCCTCTTCCGTGCCGATCGCCTTGAAGCCGTGAAGCACAAGAGGCGGGATCTGCAGGAGCGTCGGGTTGTGGACGCCGAGGAAGAACTCGTTCATCTGGCCGCGCGTCGGCGAGCCTTCCCGGCCGTCGTAGAGGACGACCTTGAACATCCCCTTCACGCCGATGAAGTTGTCGACCTGGACCTTGTGATAGTGCCAGCCCTTCACCACCCCCGGATACGCGGTCGTGATGTAGGCCTGGCCGAACTTGATGAACAGATCGTCGTCGCAGCGCAGGGTCTCCATGAGCCGGCCCCGCTCGTCGGGGATCACCTTGAGCGTCTTGGTGCGCACATCCTTGATCATGAACAGGTTCTTCCCCCGCGCCGGGATTATATCAGGGGTCCGGACGGCCCGCGCGACGCCAGCGGGGGTGGCGGAACAGGCGGAGCGCCCGTCTCACCCAGCCGCCGAGCCGGTACAGGCCCCGGCGTTCCGGCACCGGAACGCGCGAGCCGGGGAGGAGCCGGCGGCGCAGCTTGGCGGCGGCGCGCAGATCGGCGCGACGCATCTGGCGGAACAGGAAACGGGTCAGCGCCGGCGCCCCCGTCCGGGCGACCACCGCGGTGGAGAAATCGACCAGGCAGGGTTCGCCCCCCGTGCCGAGCAGGACGTCGTGCCGGTGCAGATCCCCGTGGGCCACGCCGCACGCGTGGATCTCGCCGAGGATCGCGTCGAGACGATCGAAGAACGCCTCCGGCAGATCGCCGGGCCGGAGCGAGGCGAGGGTGGGACCGGGAACGTACTCGAGGGCGATCGCCTGCCGGTCGATCCGGCCCAGGAAGGAAGGCGTGCCGCGCACGCCCGCCAGCGCGCCGTAGGCGTGCGCCTCCCGATCGAGCTGCCAGGGCCCCAGGAGCCGGCGCACGGGCCAGGGTCGGGACGCCACGTCCTTCACGACCACGGTGCGTCCGTCCACTTCGACGACCTCCACCACCGCCTTGGTGATGTTGCGGCCGCCGTGCAGCCGGCGGCGCGCCAGGGACGCGAGACGTTCGCGGGTCAGCACGCGATCGGCGCGGCGCCGGGGAGGACCCGGACGATCACGATCGTGCGGCGGGGCGTGGCGGCCATGTCCGGTGCCCTGTGGAGGGCTATGGTAAGATGACGGTCCTGCTGCGCCGCCGGAGGATAGCACAGGAGCGCCGATGGCCGAGACGCTCGAAGCGACCGCCGACAACCCGCTCTCCATCCAGATCATCCGCCATGGCGGGTGGGCGAAACCCGACATCAAGAGCGTGGTGTACGGCGACGACCGCGCCATCCTGAAGGATTTCAGCGACAAGTCGTGGCCGGTGCGCCTGCTCGGCCGGCACCAGGTGCTCCGCGAGATGCGCGCGCTGCGGAGGCTGCAGGGCCTCGCCGGCATCCCGAAGTGCTACGGGGAGGCCGGCCGCGTCGGCATCCTG
>WNGG01019565.1_pt1 | contig 14626 bp, 19 predicted proteins | sample 5400661 | NCBI WGS metagenome assembly WNGG01 (sample SAMN13153372, study PRJNA577476) | soil metagenome | isolation source: 100 cm soil or saprolite under Garry oak tree replicate 1 | place: USA:California | collected 2016-06-15
ACCACCGCCAACGGACAACCTGCCGCCGCCGGCTACCTGCGCCGTCCAGGCGAGACCATCTATCGGCCGTTCGTGATCTCCGTACTCGACATCGACGGCGGCCACCTGGCCCACATCACCGCCTTCGAAGCCGCCCACCTGATCACAGCATTCGGCCTGCCCGCCTCGCTGTGACTGCTTGCCGCTCGTGCGCTTCATGGTTTAGCCGCGTCCATGCGCGGGCCGTACATCACCGGCCTCGCCGTGAGCGAGACGGTCCAGGATCATCCGGTCGGCGTTGTCGCCGGCGATGGCCCCGCCGCGGTCAGCGCCGTCACGCACGGCTGGTGTCGGCGGGACCAGCAGCCATCCCCATCGGCCCATTGCCACCAGGGTGGCGGCGGTGATCAGGTGTGCTGGCTGGCCGGCGGGCAAGAGGACATCGTGCGCGGTAAGGGCACCGAGCGGACCTTCGCAGATGCGACCACCCGGTATCCGGCTGCCGGCTGCATGGTGCCCGCAGCCGGGCCGAGGAGCCGTTCGCCGCGGAGTCGCGGTCCCTGCTGGCGGCGCTGCCAGCGGGCGGAACCCCGGCCAGGCCGGCGACGGCCTCACCGCAGCCAGGCCGGCGTTGCCCGCCGCGCCGCCGGCCGCCTCGGGCTGGCTGAGTATCGCCTGGAACGAGGCTCTCCAGCCATCGGGCAGGGCCACGATCCGCAGCGCACGCTGCACCTCTGCCGGGGATGCCCGGGCAGGCAGAGCAGCGCGTCCACCTCAGCCACCGTCATAGCTTCCGGCCCTGAGGCCACCTGCACAATCCCCAGCCTGCACGGCGCCCTCACGCAGCACCCGGACATAGAACCCCGGCCGGTGATGGGAGATCGGCAGCGCGGGCATCCGCGGGTCGTCCATCCGGATCCCGACCCCGTAACAGGTGACCCGCGGCTGAGTCACCTCGAACACCGGTTTGCCCGACGTGCTGTTCTCTCACCACGACCCGCACCCGCTCCCCGTCCTCCAGCCTGTTGAGGGAATGGATGCTCTTGTCGTCGCGGCGGATGCCCCGCTCCGGCTCCTCGCCCATCTCGACCTCAGCGACCAAGGAGCTGGTTGACGGGTCCCACCCCGGGAACTCAATACGGCTGCCTTACGGATCAGACTGCGACTTCCGTCGCACCCGACGAGATATTCCGCCCGCAACGACTGGCCGTCGGACAGCTCGACGTCGACGCCGGTGTCGTCCTGCGCGATGCCCGTCACCTCACGCCCGCGATAGACCGGCACCTTCAGCTCGCCGACCCAGTCGGCCAGTGTGCGCTCGATGCGGTCCTGCCAGAGCCCGAGCCCATAGTTGTGCCGGGTGGGAAAGTCGCTGATGTCCAAGAGGATCCCGGAGAACTGCGCGACCTGCCCCTGCGAAAGGAACCGATCAGCGATTCGACGCTGATCGAGAACCTACTTGGCCGACGTCAGGAGCTCGTGAGGATGACGAGTTGCTGGGTCGCTCGGGTCATCGCGACATAGCGGTCGACCGCTCCTTCGATGCCCCTGCCGAACGCCTCTGGGTCGATGAGGACGACCAGGTCGAACTCGAGCCCCTTCGACAGTTCCGGGGTCAGCGACCGGACGCGGGACGTCGCCCGGAACGTGGGATCGCCGATGACGCAGGCGATCCCGTCGGCATGCGTGGCGAGCCAGGTGCCGAGGATCGAGCCCAGGTCCGAAGCAGATCCGTGTACGACGGGGACGTCGCTGCTGCGGATGGAGGTCGGCACGTTGGCGTCGCGGAGCACGGCCCGGATGACCGGCTCGGCTTCGGCCATGACCTGTTCCGGCGTCCGGTAGTTGATGCTCAGGGAGGCCAGGTTGATCCGGTCGAGCCCGATCCGCTCGAGCCGTTCCTGCCACGACTCCGTGAACCCGTGCCTGGCCTGGGCGCGGTCCCCGACGATGGTGAAGCTCCGGGACGGGCAGCGGAGCAGCAGCATCTGCCACTCTGCGTCGGTCAGTTCCTGAGCCTCGTCCACGACGATGTGCGCGAACGGGCCGGCGAGCAGGTCCGGGTCGGTGCCGGGCAGTGCGGTCTCGTCGACCAGGGTGTCCTGCAGGTCCTGTCCGCGCAGCATCGTCACCGCGCCCTCACCGTCGTCGTCGGCCTCGAGCAGGTCGTCGATGACGTTGGCCATGTGCTCGCGTTCGGCGGCGACAAAGGCGCTATGCCGGCGCTTGCGTCGTGACGCCTCCGGGTCGCCGAGCCGCTGCCGTGCTGCGTCCAGGAGCGGCAGGTCGGACACCGTCCAGGCCTGGGCGTCCTCGCGCTGCAGCTGCTGAACGTCATCGGGGCTGAGCCAGGGAGCGCACATCCGCAGGTAGGCGGGTACCGACCACAGGTCTCCGACGAGGTCAGCCGCTTCGAGCAGCGGCCACGCGCGGTTGAGGGTCCTGATCAGCTGTTTGTTCTGCAGCAGCGACTTGCGGAGCAGGTCAGCCGGGACGTCGCCGTCGTGCTTGTCCACCAGGATCGTGAGCAGCTCCTCCCAGATCTGGTCGCGCGCTTCGTTGTGCGGGGTACCGGGTTCTGGTGCTTCGAACGCCTCGGCCCAGTCGTCGGCGCTCAGCCAGATGTCGGACCAGTGAGTCTCGACCGTCATCCCCTTGGCGGGCGGCTCCTCGTAGAACCTGACGGCCGCCTCGATCGCCTTCACCAGGTCCGCGGACGACTTCAGCAGGGCCACGTCCGGGTCGGCCTCGATCGCTGCCGCGGCTCCCTCGGCGACGAGATCCCGCAGGGTGCAGGTCTGCACGCCCTCCTCGCCGAGGCTGGGGAGGACGTCGGCGACGTAGGCCAGGTAGGGCTGGTGCGGACCGACGAACAGCACGCCGCCCCGGCGGTGACCGAGGCGAGGGTCGGAGTAGAGGAGGTAGGCGGAGCGGTGCAGAGCGACGACGGTCTTGCCCGTACCCGGGCCGCCGTCGACGACGAGAGCGCCGCGGGATCCCGCGCGGATGATGGCGTCCTGGTCCGCCTGGATGGTGCCGAGCACGTCTCGCATCCGGGCCGACCGGTTGCTGCCCAGGCTAGCGATGAAGGCGGACTGGTCGTCGAGCGCGGCGTGCCCTTCAAACCCGTCCGCGGTGAACACCTCGTCCCAGTAGTCGCTGATCCGGCCGCGGGTCCAGCGATACCTGCGGCGGCTGGCCAGACCCATCGGGTTGGCGTGGGTCGCTGCGAAGAACGGCTCAGCCGCGGGGGAGCGCCAGTCGACCAGCAGCCGACGACCCGCGTTGTCGGTGAGGCCAAGCCGCCCGACGTACACAGGCTCGGGGTTGTCTGCGGCGACGATGTGCCCGAGGCACAGGTCCAAACCGAAGCGACGCAGGGCGCGCAGGCGAGCGGTCAGCCGGTGGATCTCCATGTCCCGGTCCATCGCCTCCTGGCCTGTGCCGCCGGGCGCCTTGCGCTCGGCATCGAGGCGGTCGGACAGGTCGGCGACCGACTGCTCGAGGCTCTCCGCGATGGCCGCGAAGTGCTGCTCGTCGCCGGCGATCAGCGTCGGGTCGGCCTTGGGGGAGAGGTGGTCGGGAAGATCAAACGCGCTGGTAGTCAGGGGGTTCACGTCATCAGCTCCGATCTGAGGTCGCTTGCAGCCATTGGGCGCGGTCAGGCGCCTGGACCGGCGTGACGAACCTGGTGGGTGCTGACGCCGCGCCGAACAGCGCGTTCACGCTCTGGGCGTCCAGGCCCCACAGCACCCGGTTGCCGGTCACGTCCGGCGGAATGGCCCCGGCCGCGGCTGGGGCGGTCGGTGCGGCGACGGCAGGGTGACCGGCTGGTAGCTCGCGTACACGGAGCGGATGCCCAGTTTGCCGGTCACCGACCGCGCGGCGAACTCCTCATGCCGGCCGCCACGAGCGCGTCACATCCCTCGGCCGCCGCGGCGACCGCGCCGGACTGCGCGGCGACCAGCTCGGCCGCGCGCCGGGGCAGGCCCGCCGCCGGCGGCGGCGTCGCCCCGGTCACCATCGCGCGCCGACTAGCCGAATGGCACCAGCGGCACGCCGGCACCGGCCAGCCGCTCCGCGAAGTCCGGCGGCGCGCACACCCGCACGCCGAGTGCCCGCGACCGCACCGCGAGTCCCGCCAGAGGTTCGGCGCCCTCGCGGCCCGTACGCCGACAACAACACACGCACTTCGCGACCCCCGTTTCCGTAGGTTCCGGCCTCGGTCAGCGATTATGCGGCACGACCCGGGTCTTGCCGCAAGCCCCCCGGTGCGCTATATGTTGAGAGTGGAAGGAGTGGGTACTCTCCTTTCCCTTGATCGCCCGCTGTGGACGGGCAGCCTCCTCGCGAAGCGGCGGGCCAGAAGCCTGTGGACAACGATTCGCGCCGCCCAGAACATATAGCCCGCCGCTGTTCATAGCCGACAGCAACGGCGACGAGCTGATCCCGCTGACCACCGCAGAGATCGGCCGCCTGTTCAGCCGGCACCTCAGCCTCACCCGCCCGTACGCCTACCACGAGCGCTGGTCACGCTGGCGACGTCGGCATCAGGCCATCGCCCAGCGCTGCCATTACCAGCGAAGAAACCAGCTACATCTCACCCTGCTGCTGTAGTACTATCAGCTGCCGTAGCCATCCAGCATAATGTCAACGCCAAGTTCTGCGAGCCCTGAGATTAGACTTGCTGGGAAGACCAGACTCTCCTGCGGACTCATAGGTGACCACCCGATACGGAGTTGGAAATCTGCTCTCTCGCGAATGGCGAGTAGGCGCTCCCGGTGTCGCCCAAGATAACCCTGCAATTCCTCGAGCTTGCTGTGCAGATTCCCGCCTGCTGATACGCCCGGAAATTCAACAGACGCCAGCATGTCATTTTGTCCGTTAATCTTCCCTTCAGGCATTGCCTGCTAAGATCGTCAGCAGAAATAGCCGAGCCGTATGCGCCAAGTGAAACCCAAGCCCAGCCATCACCCATCGATCCTCCAAGGCTTCTATTTGCGCATCAGGGTGCCATCCTAGGCGATCCGCGCCGTGCGACGGACCAGCGTACGGATACCGTTCCCCGCCAGTCTTTCCGGCTCCCGGCCCTCGTGATTACCGTTCATCGTGCGATTGCCGGTCGGCCACATGGCGGATCCGGAGCATGAGGGTGGCTGAGGGGGTTACTTTGCCAGAGGCATAGGTGGACAGCCGCGAGGCGGAGGTCCCGATCCGGGAGGCGAGTTCCGCCCGGCTCAGTCCCGAACGCTTGACAGCTTCCCGGATTTCGGCGGCGACCACTGCGCGCTCGTTTGCCTCGGCTCGTTCACGGGCGCGGGACAACGCTGCCTCCATGGCTTCGGCGACGCCATAGGGGCGTGAGTAGCTGAGCACCTCTTCCACTTGCCGCGCGGTCTTCCCCCAGGGATCGGCCCCTATTTCGACGACGATCCGGTGCCAGTCTGCGAGGTCGCCTCGTTCGAGTGCGGTCTGCACGGCCTCGGTCGGCCACTCCGAAACGGGAGCGTCGGGCGTAATGGTCAGGTTGCGGAATGCCAGTGCCATGAGCTACAGCTCTGTTTCGAGCATATCGGCGGCCAGTTGCCCGCATACCGATCGCACCTCGCCCCAGTCGGTCCAGCGGGACGCTAGGTTGCGGTAGGCATCGAGTTGGCTCGTCACGGATGAGTCTTTCGGACGAGGATCGGCGAGCTGGCGAACTAGCTGCGCAGCAACGCCTCGGCCCCCGCCGTGCTGCTCCGCGTAGTAGTCGTCGATCCTCGCCAAAACTCCGGCTGCCTCATGGAGGCCGTAACGATCGGCGAGGGCTGCGACATCCAGGTAGTCGCGAGTCTGGTTGCGCCGCACGATCAGGAACCCCTTGATCCGAAGCGTCTCCTCTGCCGTGGGAACCGTCAGCGCACGTCTCGACGGAAGCGTGACCTGCGTAGTTTCCAGTGGTCCGGTGCGGATCATCTGACGGACGCCGGCCTCGATGTCCCCCAGTTGACCGAGGATGATTTTTCCTGGGACTACCCGGTTGGTCACCCACTCGCCCTCGGATTCAAGAGCCTCGAGTACGACGTCGAACCGGTCCCGCAGGTCCGCGAGAACGTGATCATGATCGTAGGAGTCCCGGTGACCTGCATACAGGGCCGCAGCCGACCCTCCTACGAGAACCGCGTCAGGAACCATTTGCTGCAAGCGCGGCGCGGACTCCAGGACGGCCAGCAGTTCGGGGCTGGCATCGGCAAGAAAGTGTCCTTGTGGCTGACCGTGGTCCGAAAGCTTCCCCGCCATGGACTCATAATATCAGATGTGATAATCTGATGCTACGGGTTGGTGGATGCTGACCCCGTGGCGCCCTAGCCGCGGTGGCCGGGGCCGGAGGGTGGCTCGCTGCCGGATTGGGCGTTGACCTTCGGTAGACCTGCCATGTACCTGGCGTGTACCAGGGCCGACCCGGTGCGCTGCCCCCCGGCAGGCCGGGGCACCCCCGCATATCGGTGCTGTGCTGTCAGGCGGGCATTCAATCTGCCGCTTGGCTCAGCCCTTTTCCTGGTCAGGTGAGCTGGGAGAGGTCAAGTTCGGCTTCGTGCCCGTCTGCAACCGGACAATCACGCAGGCCTGTCCGCCTACCGCCTCAAGGTAGGCGTTGAGGGTGGACAGGAACAGGTCGTGAGGCTGTTCCATGCGGCCCGCTGCCTGGGTGACGCCCATCCTCCTGGCCAGCTCGACCTGGGTCAGTTCGGCGGCTTGCCGTAGCGCGGCCAGGCCCATCGCGTAGGTGCGGTCGGCGTCTTCCATGTCGCGGCTGGCCTGTGCGATCTCGGCGGCCAGGTCGGGCCGCTGGGCGAGCTGGCTGATGCGGTCGTTGCCGCGGATGAACCTGACGTCCTTTGCGCGGCCGACCACGCCGACGGCTTTACCGACCTCGTCGCCTTTGCCGTGCAGGCGCAGGTGGCCGCCTGGCTGGATGAGCGCGGCACCGGTGACGGGCCGCTGTGGGTGCCCGGGGCAGCCAGCAGCCCGCCGAAACGGAGGCAACATACGATCGATGACATGCGAGGTGCTCGGTGAACGGCGACGCCGAGCGGCGCGCGACGCTGACGCGGCTGGGCCGCGCCGTCCGCGCCGCGGGCGGTACCGGCATCATTCTCGGCGTCATCGCGGGCGGCGGCTCGAAGGCGGTCCTGCTGGCGGCGGGTTTCGCGGCGGCCATCACCGAGTCGATCTCCATGGGGGCGGTCGGGTACACCTCCGCGGTGTCCGAGCGCGACTATTACCAGGCCGAACAAGCCCGGGAGTCAGCCGAGATCGATGCTACGCCCGAAGCCGAGCGGCAGGAAATCCGCGACATTTACGCCGCCAAGGGCTTCGCCGGAGAACTGCTCGATCGTGTCGTCGACACCATCACCGCCAACCGCGAGAGCTGGCTGGCCACGATGATGGACGAGGAACTGCACCTGCAGCCAGTCCAAACGCCAGAAATCCTCCGCAGCGCGGTCGTGATCACGATCGCCACTCTCATTGGCCACCTGATCCCGTTGCTGCCCTTTGCCTGGCTGTCACGAACGACGGCGTTGATCACGGCGATCGTGCTGAGCGGCCTGGTGCTGTTCGGGGTCGGCGTCTACGAGTCGGTGACCCTGGTCGGAGACTGGCGGAAGAACGGGCTGAAGATGGTGGTGATCGGGCTTGGCGCCGCCGCGATTGGCTTCCTGATCGGCCGTCTGTTCCACACCGCCGGAGCCTGAGGGACGGCGGCCTGGCCGCACCGGGTACTCAGGCGCCTGCCGGGCAGGCGCTGGTCACGCCGCTCATGGTCGGCCTGGCCAGCACCGTCTACAATCCCTGGCCGGGAGCTTCCTTACGGGGTGCTGGTAACGACGGACCCGTCAGCACCGCTAAGGCATCCAGTTTCCTGAACTGCCCTGGTGTGCGCGGTGGCACGGGGGTGGTCGTTAGCGTGGCCGGAACGTGTTTCCGGTGTAGCCGGGTCGCCGGTCAATTTTCCGCGCCGGTATCGCTCGGCCTGCCAGGCGTCCCAGGCACGCTCCAGTTGCGGGGCCGAGGAAGCGGGCAGCCGCCGGCGGGCGCAGAAGGCCCGGAACTCCAGGAGCGGCCGGCCAGCCGCCGACGGCGTTCCGGCGGCGGCCACGATCTGGTGCACCCGGAAGGGTGACAGCCCGATCGCCGCGGCCGGGGGGATCTTCGGGGCCACGTTCGGGGTCGCGAGCGTGCTCGGGCCGCTGCCCGGCGGCCTCTTCGTGGATAACCTGTCCTGGCGGTGGGTCTTTTACATCAACCTGCCCATCGGCGCGGTCGCCCTGGCGGTGACCGCCGCGGTGCTGCCCAGCCGGCTGAGCACGGCCCGCCACGTCATCGACTACGCGGGCACCGTGCTCATCGGCGCGGCTGCGACCTGCCTGGTGCTGCTCACCTCGCTCGGCGGCACCACGTAGCCTGGGGCTCCCTCCCGATCATCTTGTCCGGGGTGCTCGCCGTCGTCAGGGTGGTGGCTTCGTCGCCGTGGAGCGGCGGGCGGCCGAGCCCGTTTTGCCGCTGCACCTGTTCGCCAACCGGGTCTTCAGCTCCGCCAGCTCCGCCGGTTTGGTCATCGGTTTCGCCATGTTCGGCGCGCTCGCTTATCTGCCGCAGTACATGCAGGTCGTGCGGGGGACCTCGCCGACCGCGTCGGGGCTGAGGCTGCTGCCGATGATGGCCGGGCTGCTGCTCACCTCGATCGGTACAGGCCAGCTGGTCAGCAAGTGGGGCCGGTACAAGATCTTCCCGGTCGTGGGCACGGCCGTGATGACGGTCGGGCTGTTCCTGCTGTCGCTGATGGGCGTCGCCACGAGCTTCTGGCTCGTATCGCTGTACCTCTTCGTGCTCGGGGTGGGCATCGGCCCGTCGATGCAGGTGCTGGTCCTGGCGGTGCAGAACGCGGTCGACTATTCCGATCTGGGCGCCGCGACGTCGGGCGCCACGTTCTTCCGTTCGATCGGCGGGTCGTTCGGCACCGCGGTCTTCGGCGCCATCTTCGCCAATGTGCTCCCCGGGGACCTCGCCCGCGCCCTGCACGGGGTTGCGCTGCCCAGGGGATCAGCGCGTCCACCGGGGCAAGCCCGTCCGTACTCGACCACTTGCCCGCGGCGATCCGGGTCGGCTACATCACCGGGTACGCCGAAGCGCTGCACACGGTGTTCCTGTTCGCTGCGCCCGTCGGCGCGCTGGCCTTCTGCCTGCGTTCCTGCTGAAGGAAGTGCCGCTGCGGGATACCACGCGGGCGGTGGACCGCGCGGACAGCACCGCACCCCACCGCCATCCCTGCAGCGCGTGACTCCGCACAGGAAATGGAGCGCGCACTGCTCACGCTGCTGGGCCGCGAGCACCGAGCCGAGGTCTACCGGCGCCTCGCCGCGGCAGCCGGGGTGCAGGTGAGCCCACGCGGCTGCTGGCTGCTCTACCGCGTCGCCGACACCGCCCCGATCACGGAGGCGGCGCTGGCCCGCCTGCTCGGCATCACCGGCGCCGATCTCCAAGAGCGCACGGCGGAGCTGGTGACGGCCGGCTACGTCACCATCGCCGACGCCATCAGTCCCACCGGCGGGGACGATGCCCGGGTCGGCGCCAGCGTCGCGCTCACCCCAGTCGGCCAGCAGCCCGCCGCCCGGCTTGACGAGGCCCGAGAGGCCGGGATCGAGCGCCTGATGACAGGGTGGGAACCCGAAAGAAACCCGGAGCTGCGTCAGCTGCTCGGACGGATCACCAGGACACTCGTAGCCACCGACAATCCGCCGCAACACGAGACGGCCACCGCCCCGGCCACGGCGACCTCGGAGAACTGACCGCAGCCGGACGAATTGCCGCGGCAACCGGTCCGCAACGGAGCCGGATCAGATCATCGCAAGAACGAGGCGACGGCGGCGTAGGTCGCGTCGAGGTGCTCAAGCTGCGGTGTGTGACCTGCCTCCGGGATCAGCACGACATGGCTGCCGGGGATACGGTGCGCGAACTCGCTTGCGTAACCGGACGGGATGAGATGATCGTGCTCGCCCCAGATGATCAAGGTCGGCGCCGAGACCCGGTGCAGCCGCTTGGCTAGCCCCTTCTCCGGCAGCGGCCAGAGGAACTTGCCGGTGCAGCCGAGCGCCCAGATGAGCCCTACACCTGCGGAGATGGCCGCCTCTTGGTCATCGGGGGTCGCGAACATCGCCCGCGCGGCTTCGCTGTCCGGGTTGGCGAAGAACAGGGCGCTGAGTTGCCCGGATGGCACGGTCATCCAGTTGCTGACCGGGGTGTCGTCGCGCCACAAGCCGAGCGGTGCGATGAGCGCCAGCCTGGTAAACCGGCCCGGGTAGGCCGCGGCGAGTTCGGCGGCGAGCATGCCACCGAATGAGTGCCCGATGAGCGCCGCCGCGCCGAGTCCGAGTTCCCGGCATCCTGGCGCGGATCACGGCCCCGGCGGCCTCCATGCCCGCGTCACCGCAGCCCAGCGACCGGGCCGCTGAGGCGGAGGCGCACTGGCGGCCGACCGGCCCCCGAATCCGCTTGCGGAAGTGGCTGGGGGTCTGGCTCTTGGAGTATCCGGGTGGCTCGCGCGAACGCCTCTTTCAGCGCTGCCATGCGTGCTGCCCGGACCTCGGGCGGGCCGATGAATGCCTGGCTGCTGGTGTGATAGGTGCGTATAACTTCGAGCCGGACTACCAGGTCAGGATGCTGTCGCGCCAGCCGTCTCCAGCCGTCCCGGGCTGACCCTCCGTGCAGCATTACCACCCGCAGCCTGCCAGGAGGCCAAGTAGCCGCCGCAACGGCTCAACACCGGCCTCCAGTTCGGCCGCTCGCGGCGAGCGGTTGATGTACCAGGGATAGGCGTTCCAGGCCAGCGTTTCACCCACGGCATGCCCGCACCATCCAGCAGGGCGGCGAATCGCTCCGCGGTGGCGTCGTCATTCTCCAGGCACAAGAACCCGCTGCCGCCATGCTGGCTGTGGGTCTTCGGGTCGGGGTATCGCTGGATGCAAAGGACGCGCGCCTTCACGCCGCCGTAGACGGGCGCCACGTAAGGAGCCCAGCCCCGGCCAGAGGGATCGATCAGCTCATCCACCAGGGCATTGACAGGCGCGATGTGCGGTGCCCGCACGCCGTCTACCTGCTGTTGCCTGAACTGCGGATCGCGCATCCGCCGGTGTGCCACCAGGTCATGATCACATGATTCAGCCGAGGCCAGCAGCCGACCACTTACGGCAGAAAGATCATCGCCGCCATCCGCGCCGCCGAACGCCGAGAGGCCCGCTGATCACAGCCGTCCTCACCGGCCGAAGAATACGCCACCAGGCTGAGACTCAGGCCTCATGCCACAGCCCAAGAATCCCAGCGAGCCGCAGGTCACAGCACATCGCTGTCCCATCCCCGCCGAGAACGTACAAGCTCCCTGTTGGGAGACGTCAAGATCTCTGCCGGTCCTCTGCTTGTCCATCTCGTGTCCGGCCCAGCCGGCATCTGTCCGCGATGACCGAGGCGGACTTGGACAGATGGCGTACCCAGTTCGACGTGCCTGACGCGGCGGAATTGAAGGGCAGTGTGGTTGCTGACCCGCCGCCGGGGTGGTACGCACGCGAAGTTCACCACGGCGGCAGCCAGGTGGCCTGGGGCGCGGAAAACAGAGATGGTTACGCTGCAGGTACGGACGATTCGGCGTCACTGCGAGACAAACGGAGGCAGTCGCATGGGCACGATCACGACGACCGACGGCACGGAAATCTTCTACAAGGACTGGGGCTCGGGCCAGCCGATCGTCTTCAGCCACGGCTGGCCGCTGTCAGGCGACGACTGGGACACCCAGATGCTGTTCTTCCTCCAGCACGGCTACCGCGTCATCGCCCATGACCGGCGCGGGCACGGACGCTCCACGCAGACCAGCGACGGTCACGACATGGACCACTACGCCGACGACCTGGCGGCGCTGACTGCCCATCTCGATCTGAAGGACGCCGTTCACGTCGGGCACTCCACCGGTGGCGGCGAGGTCGTGCGCTACATCGGCCGGCACGGTGAGAGCCGCGTGGCGAAAGCGGTACTGATCAGTTCGGTGCCGCCGCTCATGGTGCAGACCGGCGCCAACCCCGGCGGCCTGCCGAAGAGCGTCTTCGACGACCTCCAGGCGCAACTGGCCGCCAACCGGTCAGAGTTCTACCGGGCCCTGCCGTCGGGCCCCTTCTACGGCTTCAACCGGCCCGGCGTGGAATCCTCCGAAGCGATCATCGAGAACTGGTGGCGCCAGGGGATGACGGGCGGAGCGAAGGCACACTACGACGGCATCGTTGCCTTCTCCCAGACCGATTTCACCGAGGACCTCAAGAAGATCACGGTGCCAGTCCTGGTGATGCACGGTGACGACGACCAGATCGTTCCCTACGCCGACTCCGGACCGCTGTCCGCGCGGCTGGTGCAGAACGGGACGCTGAAGACGTACCCAGGATTCCCGCACGGCATGCCCACCACCCAGGCCCAGACGATCAACGCTGACCTGCTGGCCTTCGTGCAGTCCTGACCCGCCCGGCGGCTGGGCGCCGGCTGTCGACCTGAACTCGGTGCACTCGAACAGGACGGGGCCGCATCCGGGGACTGAACGTCCGGACATGCCGCTGAGTGCGCTGGATCAGCCTCGATCCACCGACGAATTGCGGTAGATCGTTTTCGGCCTGATCGTTGCAGGGGGAGTTTCCCAGGTGATTGCGCGCGTGACGTTCCGCCGCCCGCCTCTGCGGGCCTTGCGGTGATCTTTCCGGGTCGAGGACATGGGACGGGGTGGCCGCGGCGGGCCGCATGCGGCCTCGAACAGGCTTTGCCATCCGGGCTCGCGGTGCCAGCATTCGGGCAGGTGCAGGGTGAGGCGGCCGCGGCCGCGGCGGGCGGTGCGGGCAGCGACGTCGATCGATCGCTGCGGATCGTCGCGCCGCGGGCCCTGGCATGGAAGCCGGAGGCCAGGCACCTGGCGGCGCGGAGCAGGTTGCCGGAGATGGCCGCCAGCGTGAGCCACGCGGCGTTGGCCGCGAACTTCCCCGACATATGGCAGGTGGGCCAGGGGCCCGCCGGTCCAGTCGGCGAATACCTGCTCGACCACTGCGTGTTAACTGAACTACGGGACGTCTCCGCAGCTCACAGGCCTGGTCGTCGACGCGTGGCGAGGGCAGCGCCTTGGCGAAACGCCTGCAGCATGGTGAACGGGGAGTAGGTGAACACCGGGTGGTAGCGCCACACCGGGAACAGCTCGTCCATGCCCGCAGCGGCCTTCGGGTTCAGGTCCCGGACCGGCGGACGATCAGCCGGGCGGTGATGGCCTGGCCTTTCCTCGAGGCGAACGCGGTATAGCCGATCTCGGCGACCTCGGCGTCGGACACCCAGGCCAGCACTTCGTCGTCCCAGATCGCCCGCGGGTAGCGGATCGGCGTCCACGCATCGTCGGGGATCGTGGCGATGGCACGCCTGACGGCGGGGTCCATCCGGGCGGTGACCGAGAAGTACCCCCGGCGCGGCGGCAGGCTCCGGCGAGCGCCGCGCCGACGTCTTCGTCCCGAGTGGAAACCACTACAGCCCAGGGCCCGCGGCCCGGCACCCGGCTTGGCCCGGGTGCCGGGCGCGGGGTTACTGATCGGCCTGGGCGGCGCTGAGGATCAGGTCGGTGACGGCGCCGGGGTGGGAGACCATGGCGGCGTAGGATGAGTTGATCTCGACGGTGTGGGCGTGCATCCGGGCGGCCATGAAGCGCTCGGCTGCGGGGGGGATCGCGTGGTCCTGGCTGGCGACCAGGTACCAGGAGGGGATGGTCTTCCAGGCGGGGACGCCGGAGGGCTCGTTGATGTAGGCGTCCTCGCCCATGGTGCCGTCGGGCTGCGGGAACGGCCGGAGGATGAGGTTGGCCGGGGTGAGCATGCTGCCGGGGAACCTCGTTAGGATGCCGCCGGCGGTTTCGCCGGCATCGGGGGCGAAGGCGGCGACGTAGACCAGGGCCGTGACGTTGGGGTTGCCGGTGGCGGCGTTGGTGATGACCTCGCCGCCATAGGAGTGGCCGACCAGGACGATGGGTCCGGTGATGGTGGCCAGGACGCTGGCGATGTAGGCGGAGTCGGTGGCGACGCCGCGCAGCGGGTTGGCCGGAGCCAGCACGGTGTAGCCGCGGTCTTCCAGCCGTGTGATGACCCCGGCCCAGCCGAAGGCGTCGGCGAAGGCGCCGTGGACCAGGACGATGGTGGGCTTGGGCCCGTTGTCGTGGTGCGCGGCCACCGCTGCGGCGGATGTGGCTGGGCTGGCCGAGGCCCGGTTCCGGCGAAAAGGATCACGCCGATGATGGCTGACAGCGCTGCGAGCAAGATTCTCTTCGGCGATTCCCCTGGAACCGTGGACACTTCCGATATGGTGATCTTGACTTGTGGTTCCTGGCTGACGGGCTACGCCAGGCTGCCCGGGCAGGCTGACCTCCCCGGGCGCCGCGCGCCGGGTGGGGCAGGCCTGGGCCTGTCTGCGTTTCCTGCCCAAGGGGCCGCAGTGGTCTCCGGGGTCAGGGCCGGCCCGCAGGGCCGTCGCGCGCAGCGCGATGCGCAGCAGCCTTGAGGCCGGGGGGGCGGCCCCGTACCCTGCGCGGCGCCCGGGGAGGTCAGCG
>WNGG01008166.1_pt1 | contig 14623 bp, 16 predicted proteins | sample 5400661 | NCBI WGS metagenome assembly WNGG01 (sample SAMN13153372, study PRJNA577476) | soil metagenome | isolation source: 100 cm soil or saprolite under Garry oak tree replicate 1 | place: USA:California | collected 2016-06-15
CCTCTGCCAAGGCCGGTGACAGCGTGGGCGTGACCGGAGTGGGATGGATTCCGGGCGACGAGCCCGTGTTCGTCTACCTGAGTCAGTCCGATCCCGAGGCAGGGATCCCTCCAGTCACCGATGTTGCGGTCCCCGCGCCCACTGACGTTCTGGTCGCCCCGACCACCGGTGTCTTCACCACGACCTTCACCGTGCCCGACCGTCCTCCGGCCGACTACCTGGTCCTCGCGTGTCAATTCTGCGGCCAGGAGAGCGAGCCGACGGCGACGGCTCCGCTGACCCTGGAAGGTCCCCCCACGTCGCCACCGCCTGCGCCGACGCTCGGTCTGAGCGCCGTCAGCGGGCCAGTCGATCAGCAGATCGAAGCGAGCGGGACCGGGTGGGATCCGAACGGCGGGGTGGTCAGCGTGTTCTTCGATCGGCGGGACCAGGCTCGGAATCGACCGGCCGTGGCCACGGCGGTGGTTACACGCGAAGGGGACTTCAAGGGCACCTTCAACGTGCCGACTCGGCCCTTCGGTTCGCATAAGGTCCTGGCGTGCCAGGGATGTGGGGACTCCGAAGGTCGGCGTGCGATGGGGATCTTTGCCGTCGAGCCAACCGTGGCCCTGGATCGAACCTCAGGCCGGACCGGCGATGCAGTCCGCGTCACCGGCAAAGGATGGGACCCGAAGGCAGGTTCGGTCAGCGTGTTCTTCGATCAGTCCGACTCGCCTCCCGGGGAAGTCCCTACCGCCGCTCCCGTCGCCGAGGTCGCGCCGCTGAGCAACGGGACCTTCTCGGTGGGATTCGCCGCGCCGAAACGTGAACCGGGGCCGCACACCCTCCTGGCATGCCAGCACTGCCAGCGGCGCGAGCCGCTGATGTCCACAGTGGCCTTCACCCTGGCTGCCGCAGTCGTGTCCATCGGCTCGAAAGGCAGGCCGGTAACGCTCGTCCTCGTGGTGGCACTTGCGGCGCTGGGGGCAGTGGCGGCCGGCCTATGGTTCGGCCGGCTCAGCCTGAGGCTTCGATGGGAGAAGAACGCCGAAGACGCGAAACGCGACGGACCCTGCAGCCAGGGCGACAAGTACTGCCTGGGCAACGACACAGAATTCGAATTGGCCCTTCGGCAGGTGAAGCATGTGGGGCTCGAGATTGACCGCGGCGAAGAAACCCCGGAGCACGTGAAGCTGGAGGGTGCCAAGGTTGAAGCGCTGAATCGCGCCCTGTGGGCTCGGCGGCTCCGCCGCGATGCCGAGGATGTCGGCCCGATGGTGGGCGACGCGGCTGCGACGATATGGCGGGCGCTAGAGCCCAAGCTAAGCGGAGACACCGCGTCGGCGTCGATCTCGCTACACGTGGAGGGCGGTCACGCCAAGCGCAGCTACACGCTGTACCGGTGTGAACCGGAGGACAGCGAGCGCGCCTGGAAGGAACGAGCGAAGTGGATCGGCAAGGTGAAGGACGAGCGCGATTACCCAGTTGGGACCTTGCGGAAGGCCGGCATCGAAGCACTCCAAATTCCTCAAGCCATCCAGACCGCGTTGGCCTCGGCCATCGACATCATTGTCACCGATCGCGGATTGGGTCGGCTCCGCACGGCATCTGAGATCGAGTTGAAGTCATGACTTCCAGATCCGGAAAGGACAAGCAGCTGACCGACCGGCTGCTCGTCTGGCCTCAGGCTCACGCTCGTATCCTGCACCTCAACCGGATGGGGCGAGTGAAGCATCGAATCGTGTAGGCCTGGGGGAGGCCAGCTCGCCCGGGTAGCGACGCCGGTGGTGGTGGGCGAGTACGGAGCGGTGAGGAGGTGGCGCTTGGCTCACCCTGGCCGCTCGTACGGGTACTTGCGGAACCATCTCCGTGCTTCGACCGATTTGTAATGTCCAATGATTGCATGGGCATAGTCACAGAACGGCACTGCGTGCTCCCTGAGCATGGTCCCACGAATAGCATCGAGCCGTCCGGGCTCACCGCGGTCCCGTTCGCTGAATCGTCCCCGTTGGCGGGCCCGTTGTAGCGACGGACCCAAATCAGCCGTCCCGTCGACGCATACGCGATGACCGTTGCATCCAGTCCGGTCGTTCCCCCGTCGCTCCCACCCGAGACGTACACCCGGCCCGAGTCCGGGCTGACCGAGACCCATTCGACCCCGTCGTCACGGTGTCCGGGGCCGTCCTCTTCGAAAGGTGACCAGACATCCAATCGGGACATGCTCACCAGACCCGGCCGAATCCTTTGTCTAAGTCTGTCTCGGCCTCTCGCCTCTCTTGATCCGTGCAATCGCCATCCAGATCACGATCCATCCGTCGGTCGAGCCTTGACTGCCTCATGGCAGCAGGCCACGATGAGCTGTCCCAACCGAGGAAAGGAAGGATTCAGATGAGCCCGCGACGTCTCTTCGCTTCAGCGGTCGTGTCCCTTGCCCTGATCGCGGTGTCCACCGGTCCCGCCGCAGAAGCAGGGCCCATCGGCGCAACCAATAGTGGTCGGCACCAGATCCCGGTGATCAGGATCTCTCAGTACACCTATCACCCCCAGCGACTGACGGTGCGGCCACAACAGCCGGTGGTGGTGGTGAGCTTCGACTACATCCTCCATTCCATCCCGCACACCGTGACGTCGAACGACGGCTTGTTCAGCGTTCGGCCTCGACCGCTGGCCATCTTCCGCGCCCCGAAAGCCGTCGGGCAATACGGGTATCACTGTCAAATCCACAGCTGGATGACCGGGGTATTGATCGTATCCTGAAGGGTGGCGAAGACCTCACCGCTTCGGGTCGGAGGATCGGGGCGCCTGAGGTCAAGCATCACCGAACCACGACACTCAGCGGTGCCCCCGGAAGGAATCGAACGCCAAAAGGAGACGGGGCGGACGCGCCGCTGCCCTTCTTCATAGCACCCGCCGCATGAACACGGCGTCCGCCCGCGGCGCCCGGTGCTCTTAACTCTCGTCTGCCCGTTCCACAGGCGCCGAGCCTGTTACTTGGGTTTCCGCGCTACGTAAGTGATGAACGATCGTCGAATGCTGGGGCGGCTACGCCCACGACAACCTCACCGAGTCCAGCCTCGGGGTGGGTATCTGCTGACGGACTGGGCAGCTTTCCTAGGTCCGGGACCGTGGGTGGCCCGCTCCGTCTGTCAGGCCTTCGCCTCCTCGACGGTGAGGCTGTCTCCTCCGAATTGGCACCCCAGGGCTGGCGTGGTGACTTGAGCCTGCGCCTTCACCACGTATGTTCCGGGCCCGATTGGTCCATACGACTGATCCGTCACGCCCGTGGCCTCAGCGGTTTGATTCGCGGGCGCGTGGACGAACACGGTCTGTCCCGGTTGCATGACAGTGAATGGGCCACCTGGCGGCCCGATCACGATTCGCACGCTGACGTCATTCGGCACACTGGAGTTGGATACGACCTCGGCGAAACCGGAAAAGCGGGCCAGCACAATCGCCTGGGAGTTGGCCGGAACGGTGATGGCCGTCGATGCGCCCCGAATATCCTCGAACGTCCCGGCGCTGAAGTCGACCGAGGGTACGTCAGCGACGCGGACGGCAGTGATCGCGCCGCCGCTCAGCCGCCCGGTAACGCCCAAGGCCAATGTCGTCAGGAGCCCAACCGCAAGGACCGAAGCGGCGATCGCGCCGATGATCTGGCCGAACCTGCCCATCTCGAACCTCTAATTTGCAGGCGAGGTCGGATCGTAGGACGCGTCGGATTTGAATGTCAACGACTCCAAGAGGGCAAGCTCGGCAGCACCACTGTTCTCCGCCAGTGGCGAGCCAACGAGGCAATCGTCGTCTGCCACTCAGGGGGGCACTGTTGCGTTGGCCGAAGCGGGGCGTGAGGGAGCGGTCCACCGTCGCCGCGGATCAGATCACGAGGGCCAGTTCGTCGAATGCGTCGGCGAGCCGGGAGACCGGCGGTACGTCGGTACCGAGGTCGTAGAAGCCCCGGCGGAGGTTCTGGATGAAGGCATGCCCGGCGACGATGACCCTGGCGGTACGGTCTCGCTTCAGTCCGCGCATGTGTCGAAGCCGAGTCTTCAGCGTCCGTGGTCGGTCTCTACCGCGTTGTTGGCGTGGACCTCCGTGTCATGCAAGGCCGCCGGAAGCACCTCGTCCAGGACGCGGGGGTAGACCCGGTACCGGTCGGTGGTGACCTCCGCGGGAGAGATCCGGGTCCGACTGATGGCCGTCTCGAAGAACCGGCGGGCTGCCGCGATGTGCCGGCGAGGTGAGAGATACACGTCGATGACCTGGCCGAACTGGTCGATGGCCCGGAACAGGTAGCGCCAGCTCCCGCCGACACGCACGGAGGTCTCGTCCACGTGCCACCGGTCCCGGACGACGTGCTGACGGGCTTTGGCGGCCTCGATGAACTCCGGCGCGAACCGCTGGACCCACCGGTAGATGCTGACGTGGTCGACCTCGATGCCGCGCTCGGCCGGGAGCTCTTCCACGTCCCGGTAGGAAAGACCGAACCGTAGGTACCAGCGGATCGCCAGGGTGATGACGGCGGGCGGGAAGCGGAACCCGGCGAAGGCCGAGCTTGGCGCCGGTGGAGGGTGAGGGTATCGGTGAGATCTCATGGCAGCAGTCTCGTTGAAGCCGTGCCTTCATCGCCAATGCAACAGTGCCCGTCCAGCCACAGGCAGGGACACTCTCGCTCGATGAGCTGAAGCCGGAGTCTTGAAAGCACCCACCTCGGATCGTCGCCGTGCATTAGGTTCCTGATGATGGCGTACGACGAGGATCTCGCGGAGCGCATCCGCGAGCTGCTTGCGGACGACCGGGGTCTGACCGAGAAGAACATGTTCGGTGGGCTCGCGTTCCTGATCGGGGGGAACGTGGCCGTTGCCGCGAGCGGCCAGGGTGGGATCGTGGTCCGCGTCGATCCTGCGACGACGGACAAGCTGATCGCCACCACCGATGCGCGCCCGTTCGAGATGCGCGGCCGGGCCGTAGAAGGATGGTTGCGGGTGGGGGCCGGTCACCTTCAGACGAAGCGCCAGCTCTCCAAGTGGGTCGAGATGGGCACGCGGTACGCCCGATCGCTCTCGAAGCGACGCCGATAGTCAACCCGGAACGCTGGCGTCCCCCATTTCGGCCAGCCTGCGCTCGAGGTAGGCGCGCTCCGTATCGTTCGTCGCCAGATCGAGGGCCCGTCGATACGCCGACGCCGCCTCGCTCCGTCGGTCCATGCGCCTGAGCAGGTCGGCCCGGGCCGCGTGGAACAGGTAGTAGCCGCCGAGCTCCTTCTCGAGGGAATCGACCATGCCTAGTCCCCGGTCCGGCCCGTCGGCCATAGCCACGGCGACCGCGTGATTGAGGGCGACCACAGGCGTCGGCGTCATCCGCCCCAGCGCGCCGTACAGGCCCGCGATCTGGGGCCAGTCCGTGTCCTCCGCCCGGGGCGCCTGCGCGTGCAAGGCGGCGATCGCGGCCTGGACCTGGTAGGGACCGGGCTCACGCTCCCCAAGCGCTCGGTCCAGCACCGTGAGCCCCTCGTCGATCATGTCGTGATCCCACCGGGAGCGGTCCTGTTCCTCCAGCAGCACGAGGTCACCCTCGGGAGAGAGACGGGTGTCGCGCCGGGAGTGGTGGAGCAGCATGAGGGCCACCAGCCCCGCGGCCTCGGGCTCGTGTGGCATCAGCTCCGCAACCAGCCGAGCCAGGCGGAGGGCCTCGTCGCAGAGGTCGACGCGAACCAACGCCCCTGACGTCGACGCGTAGCCCTCGTTGAAGACGAGATACAAAACGGCGAGCACGCCCGGCAACCGTTCGGGGAGGAGCTCCGGCGGAGGAACGCGGTAGGGGATCGCGGCATCGCGGATCTTCGCCTTGGCCCGAACGATCCGCTTGCCCATCGCCGGCTCGGCGACGAGGAACGCCCTCGCGATCTCGGCCGTGCTGAGCCCACCGAGCGTTCGCAGCGTCAGCGCCACCCGGGCTTCCATCCCCAGGGCCGGGTGGCAGCACGTGAAGATCAACCGGAGCTGGTCGTCGGGGATACCGCTCACGTCGGTCTCGTCTCCACCGAGCGCCTCCAGCTCTGCCAGCCGTCCGAGGGTCTCGGTCTTCTGCGCCAGCGTTCGTTCGCGCCGAAGCCGATCGATGGCACGGTTTCGGGCCGTCGTCGTGATCCAGGCTCGGGGGTTCTCCGGCACGCCTCGCGTGAGCCACGTTCGCAGCGCCTCGGCGAAGGCCTCCTGCACGGCGTCCTCCGCGAGGTCGAAGTCCCGCAGGACCCGGATCAGGGTCGCCACCGCCCGCCCCTGCTCCTGCCGGAACAGGCGGTCGACGACCCCGCGCGCGTCCGTCGCTACGACTCCGGGGGCTCCGGCAACTCCTGGATCGGGCGAACCTCGATCGATCCACCCCATCCGAGCGACGGGACCTTGGACGCCGCCTCGATTGCCTGGTCCAGGTTGTCGCAGTCGATCATGTAGTACCCGGCGAGCTGCTCCTTCGTCTCCGCGAACGGCCCATCGGTGGTCAGCGTCTCCCCGTCACGCCCCCGGACGGTGGTGGCGGTCGCCGTGGGCTGGAGTGCGTCGCCGCCGAGGTACCAGCCCTTCTCCTGCAGCCACTTTGAGTAGTCCCACCAGGCCTGCAGCGCTGCCGCCATGTCATCGGGTTGCTGCCGTGCCTGGGTCTCGTCCCCATAGATCAACAGCAGGTACCGCATCCGATCCCTCCTTCCGCGGGCGGCCTCCTCGGCCGCGTCAATCCCATGACGAACGGCGGCCTCGCGTTTGGACAAGGCTACGGGAATATCGGCCGAGGGATCCTCTTCGAAGGACCGCTCAGGGGCGGTGCGACGCCCCCTCTGGTGTCCAAATCCCGGTTGCTCGTTCGTCATGTCTGCATCCGACGAGCACACGGCAACCCAACGGGAAGCCAGAAGGAGGCCCGAGATGAGCGTTCAGCCGGAATCGCCCGCCCTAGCGCAAGGCTCGCTGATAGTGAACGCGAGTCTCGGCGACGATCGCAACGGGATGTGGTCCGCCATCGAGGTCACGGACCTGGCGAAGGTCTATCCGGGGGGCATCAGGGCGCTCGACGGGGTGAGCTTCTCGGTCCCGCCGGGTGAGATCTTCGGCTATCTGGGCCGCAACGGCGCCGGCAAGTCCACCACCATCCGCATCCTGGCCACCCTGTCGCTCCCCACCGACGGGCGCGCTTTCGTGGCAGGGCATCCCGTCGACACCGAGCCCGAGGAGGTCCGCCGGATCATCGGGGTGACCATGCAGGAGGCGGCGCTGGACGAGCTCATGACCGCCCGGGAGCACGTGGAGCTCGCGGCGAGGCTGTTCGGGTCGGATCGGTCGTCGGCTCGCCATCGCGCAGAGGAGCTGCTCGAGACGTTCGGGCTGTCCGACGCCGCCGGCCGGCTGGTGGCGACTTACTCCGGTGGGATGCGCCGGCGGCTCGACGTGGCCATGTCGCTCGTGCACCGCCCCGCGATCCTGTTCCTGGACGAGCCCACGGCCGGCCTCGATCCGCAGAGCCGCCGGTCAGTGTGGACCATGGTCCGCGAGCTGCGCGACGCGGGGACCACCGTGTTCCTCACCACCCAGTACCTGGAGGAGGCCGACCAGCTGGCGGACCGGGTGGCGATCGTCGAGTCGGGGCGTATCGCCGCACTGGGCTCCCCCGACGAGCTCCGGCAGAGCGTGGGGTGGACCGTCGTGCACCTGCGCACGGGGCGCGAGCTCGCTGCGGATGAGATTCGGCGGGCCTTCGGCGAGGCTGCGGTGTCCCCGGACGGCCGTGGCGGTATCAAGGTGGAGCTCTCGGAGAGCGGCCGCGGGATCGTCGATCGGCTGAACGTGCTCCGCGACGGCGGGGTCTCAATCGAGACCCTCTCCGTGTCGCAGCCCACGCTGGAGGACGTCTTCGTCCGGGTCACCGGAGACCGGCTTGAGCCCTCCGGCGATGAGGATAAAGCCCGCGCGGTCGGGATGGCGGCGACGATGGCCATGCGCGCCCGGGTCGGAGCAGGGGGCGGACGATGAGCGGGCGCAAACTGTGGCACGACAGCAGGCTGCTCTTCGTGCGGAGCTTCCGGGAGGGGATCCGGAACCCGGTGTTCGCGTTCCTGTTCCCCACGGTGTTCCCGCTGTTCATGATCACGCTCACCTCGCAGCTGTTCAAGGCGATGGTCCTGCTCCCAGGCTTTCCGATCCGCCCCTACGCGGCCTACGAGACTCCGGCCGTGGTGCTGCTCGGCGCGATGATGGGAGCGGGGTACTCGGCCACCGCGCTCGTCGTGGACGCCCAGAGTGGGTTCCTGGACCGGCTGCGGCTTATGCCCGTCCGCCCAGGGTCGATCCTGATCGGAAGACTTCTGTTCGACGTCGTCCGGGTTCTCCCCGCTGGCGTGGCGGTGATCGCGCTCGGGGTGGGGCTCGGGACGCCCCTGCACCGCGGTCTCGCTGGCGCCCTGGCCGTCCTCGCGGTGCTGGCGCTCTGGGCCCTGGCCTACGGGGGGATCTTCTTCGCCGTGGCCCTCCGCACCAAGAACGCGCTGGCCCCGCTCGCCCTCCTTCCGCTGTTCATGCCGCTTATGTTCCTGTCGACGGCGTTCGTGCCGAGGGTCCTCATGCCCGGTTGGATCAGATCGGTGTCCCGGTTCAACCCGTACACCTACGTGATCGAGGGGTCACGCCAGTTCCTCACCGGACACCTGTCGTGGCCCGTCGTCGGGGAGGCCGTCGGCGCGGCAGCCATCCTGCTCGCCCTCACCGGGATCGCCACCGCTCGCGGGTTCGGCGCCCTGGTAACTCGGCAGTGATTCGGATTGCCTTCAGTCTGGGATCCCGCTCGGGCAGGGCATTGCGCCCGTTCGGTCCCTAAGGCCAAGAGCCTGAAGAGCCTGTTGCAGAAACCATCGGCAGACGCTTGAACCCACACGATGCTGTGGGTCATGTCTCGCTGAGGTCTGTCCCGTGGTCGACGACGGAACGTTCGACGTAAGGATCGAGCCGGGCTCGCCCGAGGCCGCGTGGGCTAACGGTTTGGCCATGGAGCTCCTAACCGCGCGGGTGCGGCCTAGGACACTGAGAATGGAACAGATTCGAGTTCTGTCCATCATCACCCGGAACACGACACCGCTCTGTGCCCCCGGGAGGAATCGAACCTCCGCACACGGTTTAGGAAACGGCGTGTTGCGCCGCTGCGCCGATTGCGCCGCCTCAAAGCCTTTCCCGGGGCGGCGCGAATCTGCGGCACATTCACCATGGCGATTGCTCGTTACGTTGTAAGATTTCACGCTGGGATTGGGCACACAGGGGTAATGCCTAGAGCAATCCGCGGAGAGGGGCAGCTCCGCCTCCGACGCCCTGGAGTTCATGCGGGACGTTGCCTCGCGGCTATCCGCGCCGCGGCCTCCGAGCGGGTTCCCTTCACGGGCACGGCTCCGGGCTGGGTCGTCCCCACCGCCACGACGACATGCACGAGAGCTTCCTCGCTTGCTCGCTTGCTGCCAAATCACGCGCCGACTCGAAGCGTCTAGGTTATGGCTGCCTGATCCCGGCGATTCCTGGGCCGAGTACTGAATCAGGACCGCAATGGGTGGATGATCGGTCGTTGGTGAGTGTGAAAGGTACCGGCGCGGGGAACCAAGACAAGTAGATCGACAAGGAGCCCGTAGAGGCCCAAGAGCCCATAGAGGCCGTCGCGATCGAGCGCAGGTCGCTCGAGAAGGGATGGATCTATGGGAAGGAAGGCTTCAAGCCGCAGGGGCAAGCACCCGGACAGGCGCACCCGCGCCGCGCCAACGACCTCCAGCACTGGACAGACAGGGAGCTTCGGCCTCTCCCTCCAACAGAAACGAAGCTCACGCACAAGCCCAAGGACTCGCCAGGGCGCTGATCCCAAGCACGGATCAAAGGGGCATCTGCGCGGCCCTCAACTCTCTGATGAGCAGCAACGCCTCGTCATCTCATCCATCGAGGCTGGGGGAACCCTCAAGTCTGCGGCCCGGGCAGCCGGAATCTCGGAGCGCACACTCCGGGAACTTCGCCAGCGCGCCCGGGGGAAGCATCCGACCCGATCGCCGCTTCCTCACCTCAAGAAGTTCTTCGACGACGTCGACCGGGCGATCGGCCTTCGACTCCTCGCCAATGAGATCTGGATATCGAAGAACGATCCGAAATTCGCCCTGAAGTACCTGCACGCGAGCCTCGAAGGTGATGACCAGGACGAGGAACCGCCGCGCCTTCCGACCGCCAATGAACTGCAGGCAGAGATCGACACGCTGGTCAGCTCTGGCGCGTTCCGATCTCCCCGGTGCCAGAGGGACTGCCCCTGTCCTTACCACCCCAGAAAGGAGACTGACAAATGAAGACGAAGGTTCGCGACCGGGTCGTTGAGCTTCGTCGGGTTCGGGCCGGCGAGCTTCGACCCAATCCCCGCAACTGGAGACGCCATCCGAAACGGCAGCGCGAGGCTCTCCGCGGCTTGCTGTCCGAGGTCGGGTTCGCCGACGCCGTCCTGGCCCGTCAGCTCGACGATGGAGGCCTCGAGATCATCGATGGCCACCTCCGACAGAGCCTGGACCCGGACTTGGTGCTGCCGGTCATCGTTCTGGACGTGTCCCAGAAGGAAGCCGACAAGCTTCTGGCTGCCCTCGATCCCCTGGCATCGATGGCCGTGGCCGATCCGGAGCCCCTCCGGACGTTGCTGGAATCCATCGAAACCTCCAGCGAGGAGCTCCGAATGCTCCTGGCGGGCCTTGCCAACGAGGCCGAGGTCCAGGCCCGGCTCGGCCAGGTCGACCCCGAGGAGATCCCGCCGCCATCGAAACCGCGGGCGAAGCGGGGCGAGGTGTTCGTGCTGGGAGAGCACCGCGTGGCCTGCGGGGATACCAGGGATCCGAAGGTACTCTGGCGGCTCGTGGGGGCCGAGCAAGCCCACTTGTTGCTGACGGACCCCCCGTACGGCGTTGAGTACTCGGGGAAGACGCCGCAAAGGCTCCGTATGCAAAACGATCGGGGCCAAGGGCTGCTCGAGTTCCTCCGGACGGCCTTCTCAGCGATCGACGCGGTGTTGGCCCCTGGTGCGGCCATCTACCTGTTCCACCCTGCGGGTCCGGCATCGGTGTGCTTCACCGACGCGCTCTGCGAGGTGGGATGGAGCATCCGCCAGGGGCTGGTGTGGGTGAAGGACTCCATGGTCCTTGGCCATGGGGACTTCCACTACCGGCACGAGCCGGTGCTGTACGCGGGGAAGCCCGGCGCCGTTCGCGGGCGCGGCCGGGCCGGATGGTACGGGGGCAACGCCGAGACCTCGGTGTTCGAGGTTCCCCGGCCCAAAGCCAGCCGGGAGCACCCCACGGCCAAGCCGGTCGAGCTCATCTCTCGGCTCATGGCGAACAGCTCGACGTACGGCGACCTGGTGCTCGATCCGTTCCTCGGTTCGGGCTCGACCCTCATCGCCGCCGAGCGGCTGTCGCGCCGTGCGTACGGGGTCGAGATCGATCCGGTTTATGTGGAGGTGGCGATCGCCCGGTGGGAGGCCTTCACCGGCCGGCGGGCGAGGAAGGAAGGGAGAACGAGATGAGCACCACCCGCAAACGCTCAAGGAAGGTCATATCCCTGCTGTGGCCGAGATTGAACCGCTACGTCCCCATCTGGCCGACCCCCAAGCAGGCGGCGTTCATGGCCCTGCCCCACCTCGAGGCGCTGTTCGGAGGGGCGGCCGGCGGAGGCAAGTCGGTGGCGCTGCTCGCCGCGGCGCTGATGTACGTGGACATCCCCGGATATCACGGGCTGGTCCTTCGGCGGAGCTATCGCTCCTTCGAGCAGCAAGGGGCCCTGATCGAGCTGTCGCACCACTGGCTCGACCACACGGACGCGTCCTGGAACGAGGCCACGTCCACCTGGCGGTTCCCCTCCGGGGCCACCCTCGCCTTCCGCCACCTGCAAGAGGTGGGACACCTGCAGGGATCGGAGTTCCACTTCATCGGGGTCGATGAGCTGGCGGAGGTCGAGGAGAACGACTACCTGTACCTGTTCGCCCGGCTTCGGGCCAAGGCCACCTCCTCGATCCCCCGCCGGATGCGGGCCACCTCCAACCCCGTGGGGCCGGGGGTGGAGTGGGTGTATCGGCGGTTCCTGATGGAGGGTCCCCCGGCCGGCAGGGTGTTCATCCCGGCCAGGTTGGAGGACAACCCCCACCTCGATCAGGCCGGATATCGGGCCTCGCTCGCCCAGCTTCCGTGGTTCCTGCGGGAGCCCCTCGAACAGGGCCGATGGGACACCCGGCCCTCCGGAGGTCTCTTCCTGCCCACCTGGTTCGAGCACTCCATCGTCGAGTACCCCCGGCTGCCGGGCGATCTCGCCCTGTGCCGGTTCTGGGACCTCGCCGCCACCAAGGGCCGGGTCGGGGCCGATCCGGACTACACCGCGGGCGTCCTGATGGGCCGAGACCGGGAGGGGGTGCTCTACGTCCTCGACGTGGCGCGCGCTCAGGCCTCGGACCTTGAGGCCGCCGAGCTGATCGCCCGGGCCGCCGAGGCCGATCGACACCTGGCCCACAGCAGGGGATGGCCCTTCCCCGTGATCTGCATCGAAGAGGAACCCGGAGCCTCGAGCAGGTACCTGATCGGGGAGTTCAGGCGACACCGGTTGGCCGGGTTCGAGGTCCGCGGGGCTCGCCCCAGGGGATCGAAGGAAGACCGGGCCCGGCCGCTCTCGGCGCTCGCCGAGGCCGGAGAGCTTCGCCTGCTCCGCGGGCCGTGGAATCGAGCGTTCCTCGACGAGCTGTGCGCCTTCCCCCTCGGGGGTCACGACGACCAGGTCGACGCCCTGTCGGGAGCCTACGGCCACCTCACCCAGAACGGAACCGACGGGCATGCTCGGATCCGCAGGGCCATCATGGGGGGCCCCCCGGACCGGTCGACGCGGAACGGGTCCGATCCGCCGCCTCCCCCTCTTCCGTGGGAGCGAGAACGAGCGGGCCTGTATCGAGGTGACGGTCGTGGATGGTGAGGGAGCCGACCGAGCATTCGCTACAGCGATTCGGCCGCCAGGCGAAGGGTGGGTTCCACCACCTCTCGCAGGTAGGGGGCGTCGAGGCGATCGCCCCAGCGCAGGACGCCGTGGGCTGAGGGGTGGGAGAACCGACACACCAGCACACGATTGCCCGCCACGTGAGCCTCGCCCAGGTTCTCCGTCCGCTCGGCCATCACCCCGAGCACCGGTCCGATCCAGCTCTGGACCCCTTCACCCTGCAGGACCATGAGGGTGGGCTCCAGGATCTGCATGGTGGCCGCGAAATGCCTGAGGCAATTTCGCCTCATCACCTTGGTGCTTCGGCCCTGGGCGCTTCCCACTGGATGGGCTCCGCACAGCAGCGCGTTGACCAGGGCGAAGGCGTCGAAGACGTGGAACCGCTCGCCTCCCAGCGTCTGGACGAACTCCTCCTCCCAGTTCGCTCCCAACCCTTGGCCCAGGATCACCCGAAGGACCGAGGTGGTGCCCCGCATGTGGGGGTTGCGAGCGGGGTGGCTCGGCTCGGCGTAGTACCGGCGGGCCATCCCGCTGGTGTCGTGGATCTCCTCGTAGCGCTGATCCAGGGAGATGAGCGTTCGGGCCCCGCCGTCTTCTTGGCCCACCACGACGATCCGAAGCGGTCGGCCGTCCAGCGCCAAGTCGTAGTGGCGCCCCACGTGGGAGAGCTGGCCCTCGTAGAAGCGGTCCTGGGCACGGATGGACCCCCGGCACGTCGCGAGGGAGGCGCAGCAGAACCCCCCGGGGCCCAGGACGTTGGCGTCCATGTAGCGACGAAGCTCCACCATGCGCTCGACGGTCCTGGCCGGATCGGCTCGTAGCTGCCCGATCTCGGTGGTCGCTTCACCGGGGTCGGTGCTGGGGGGGTTTCCTTCGGTGGCCGCCACCGGTGCTCCTCGGCTTTTCCAGGACGGCCCCCGCCGGGAGGCCGCCTAAAGTGGGTGACACACTATAGAGGGTGGCCCTTCGGGGCGACTCCTCGCCACGATCCGGTGGGTGGGGACCCCGGAGGCGATCCAGCGCAACTTCGGCCTGGTTCTTCGCGAGTACCGGATGAACGCCGGGCTGAGCCAGGAGCGTCTGGCCCATGACTCGGGACTGCACAAGAACTACGTGGGCGAGATCGAGCGAGGCCTCAAGTCGCCGTCGCTGAAGTCGATCACCGCGCTTGCTCACACCCTGGGCGCCCGCCCTTCGGACCTGCTTCGAGCCGCTGAGAATCGGGCCGGCTCCTAGCCTCAACCTCGGCTCCCGAAGGTCGACAGGGCCTCAGGGTGGAAGACGAACCGGGGCTGTCGGCCTCTGGACGCCGGGGCCGTCGATCTTCGCCCCGGGATGCGAGACAAGTAGGCGACGCTACGCCGACGCCGCGGAGGCGGGGAACAGGTCGTCGAAGGCCTGGGCCGCCTCGGTCTGCATGGAGGGGAGCACGTGGGAGTACAGGTCGAGCGTGATCCCCACCGTGGCGTGCCCCAGGCGCTCGGACACCACCTTGGGGTGGATCCCCTTCACCAGCATCAAGGTGGCGTGGGCGTGGCGGAGGTCGTGAAAGCGCACTCCGGAAAGGCCGGCCTTGCGCCTGATCCGGTACCACCCCGAGGACAGGGTGTCGGGGTTCACCGGTC
>WNGG01015627.1_pt1 | contig 14623 bp, 15 predicted proteins | sample 5400661 | NCBI WGS metagenome assembly WNGG01 (sample SAMN13153372, study PRJNA577476) | soil metagenome | isolation source: 100 cm soil or saprolite under Garry oak tree replicate 1 | place: USA:California | collected 2016-06-15
CCCGTTCGGCCCGACCAGCCCGGCCAGCGAGCCGGCCGCGATGTCCAGATCGATCCCGGCCACCGCCTCCTTCGCGCCGAAGCTCTTGCGCAGCCCGCGCACCTGGATAGCTGGCTCACCCATCTCTGCCTCCTCAGCAGCCGTTCAGCCGGTTCATAATGATGCCCCTGGATATCGGCTACGGGCCGACGGTGCCGGGGAGCTTGCCTTTGGCTCCGAGCTTGTAGGCGATGATCAGTGCGTGCTGGCTCTTTGATAGCGACGGCACGCCGGCTCCGGCGATGACGTAGTCACCGTCGATCGTGACCGGGGCATTGGAGCCGGAGGACAGCGGCGTCTTCAGCAGGACCGCGCCGGTGGCGGCGTTGAACGCGTACAGGTATCCGCTGTAGGTGGTGGTGAACACCACGTCGTTGGTGACCGTCGCGGCGCCGTAGGGCGACGATGGGAGCTTGTCGTCCCAGATGACCTTTCCGGTGGCCTGGCTGACCGCGACCATCTCGCCGGTGGCCGTGGGGATGGCGGCTTCGAGTGCCTTGGAGCTTTCGGCCACGCCATTGGCTGACATGGTCACGGGGAGGTTGTTGACGGCGGCGAACACCGTGGAGCCGTTGGTTGCCAGCTGGGATTCGACGCCGCCGAATATGTTGGGCTCCAGGACGTACTTGGCGGGCAGCGCGATGTGGCTGGCCGGCGTGGCGTTCTCGGTGAGCAGCCCGTCGTTGTCGTGCCCGGAGTGGACGCCGACGGGGAGCTTCCAGATCAGCTTGCCGGTCTGGGCGTTCAGCTCGATGAGGATGCCGGCCTTGCCGGCGTCGATGACGACTGGCTGCCCGTTCGCGGTGGTGAGCACCGGTGAGTTCTGCAGGTCCCAGTCGTAGAGGTCGTGCGGGGTGAGCTGGTAGTACCACAGCAGCTTGCCGGCCGGGCTGAGCTTGACGACCGAGTCGGTGTACAGGTCCGGGCCGGGGCGGCTGGTGCCCCATGGATAGCCCTTGGGCCACCCGCTCTCGCCGATCGGGCCGGGGTTCGCGATGCCGATGTAGATGTTGCCCTGTGCGTCGAACGACGGCGGGTCCCACGGTCCGCCGCCGGAGTTGATGCCTGGGTTGCCCCACAGGTTCTGCACCTGGTCCCAGGACCATTCCGGTGCGCCGGTGCGGGCGTTCAGCGCCCACAAGATCCCCTTGCCGCCGCCGAGATATGCGCCGGTCGTCAGGTTGACCGGCACGGTCGACACGTACACCGTCCCGTCGTTATAGCCGGGCGCCATGTCGATGCCCTCGTGGTCATTGCCAATCAGCGTCCGGCTCCACAGCTGCCGGCCGGTAGCCGCATTCAAGGCGACCGCGGCGTGATTCGTCGCCGCGTACACAACTCCATTGGCTATGTTGACGCCGTCCGGCCCGCCGTTCTCCGAGCTGTAGTTGTGCGTCCACAGGACTTTGCCGGTGGCGAGCTTGATCGCCATCACGTTCGACTCAATGTCCTGCAGGTACACAACGCCGTTCACCACGACCGGGGTGGTCGAATAGCCGTCGTCCAGTCCAGCAGAACGCGCTAGACCAGTCGACTCGACCGGCACGCACCACGCCACGCCGAGCTGGGCCACGTTCGAGGCCGTGATCGCGCTGGCGACATCCCGCGTGTTCTGCATGTCGGCTCCCGGCAGCGTCCAGGCCGACGCGACTCCCGGACTGGCCGAACCGCCCGGCACACTGCTTGCCGCGGCGCCGGCTGCATGCTTACCGGAACAACTCGGCGCACTTGCATGTGACGTGGTGCCCGAGCAGCCGGCGACTGCCAGGCTCGCGGCCAGCAGGGTTACGCTGGCGGCTCCGGTCCGCGTAACAAAGCACCTCATCTGACTGCTCTCCCATGCTGGCTGCGGCCGGCCTTCCCAGCCGGCTGCCTGAACGAGGGCAGGTGTCGCACGACCGCCCCGGTTCGGGTCAGGTTCGGCTCGTTTGGATCAGACGGTGACGCGGCGGATCGTCGTGCAACCGTCGGCGTCGCACTACGTTCCGTGCTCACCACAGGAACGGCCCTGGTGCTTGTGTCCCCCGCGCCGTTCAGCGCGATCACGCCGCGCTGGCTGGCGGGGACCTTCAGGCGGCAGGCCTGGGCGTCAAGCCGCCCGGCGGCCGCACTTCCCGGTGCACCCATGACTGCCGCCCTGTCCGCCGGCCGCCCGGCCGGACGCGCCGTGCCCGGCGGTCGTTGCTTACCTAAACTGATATCACTATGCTAGGCGGGTAATATCAGGAACGTCAAGTGGAGGTGGGTCAGATGACATCCGAGGTCCAGGCCGCGGAGCGCAACCAGCTCTTCGGTCAGCAGGCGCCCGAGCGCAGGGCCCGGTTCTGGCCTGGCATACGAATGCTGGTGCTGGGGCTTGGCGTTTTGATCGTCGGGGCTGCGCTGCTCTGGCTGGCCGGCCGTTTCAGCGGCGACGCGGCGACAGCCCTGGTGTGGCTTGGCGCCCTTGTCCTTGTGGCCGGCGCCCTGCTGCTGCGGGGCCTCACCGCTGTTGTGCCCGGCCGCGCGCATGTCGTCCAGCTGTTCGGCAAGTACCGGGGCACCATCCGCGAGTCCGGCCTGCAGTGGGTCAACCCGTTCACCAACCGCATCGCGCTCTCGACCCGGATCCGCAATCAGGAGTCGGCGCAGCTCAAGGTCAACGACGCCGACGGCAACCCTATCGAGATCGCCGCCGTAGTCGTCTGGCAGGTGCGCGACACCGCGCACGCCAGGTATTCCGTCGACGACTACACGCACTTCGTCACGATCCAGACCGAGACTGCCGTCCGGCACATCGCCTCCAGCTATCCCTACGACAACCGTGGCAGCGGCGCGATGTCACTGCGCGACAACGCTGATGAGATCACCCAGAAGCTGTCGGCCGAGCTCACCGACCGCGTCAAGCCGGCCGGCGTGCAGATCATCGAGACGCGCCTGACCCGGCTGTCCTATGCCCCCGAGATCGCCCAGGCCATGCTGCGCCAGCAGCAGGCCAGCGCCGTGGTCGGTGCCCGGATGCGGATCGTCGAGGGAGCCGTCGGCATGGTCCAGCTGGCCCTGCAGCGGCTCAAGGACGAGGACGTCGTCGAACTGGACGAGGAGCGGAAGGCCGCGATGGTCTCGAACCTGCTCGTCGTGCTGTGCAGCGAGCAGGCCACCCAGCAGGTCGTCAACACCGGCTCCCTGTACCAGTGACGGCGGGCACGGTAACGCTGACGGCAGGCACGGGGAGGGGGACGCGGTGAGCGAGCGCAAGGGCGTGCTGCTGCGGCTGGATCCGGCCGTGCACGACGCCGTGGCCCGGTGGGCCGCCGACGAGCTGCGCAGCACGAACGCCCAGATCGAGTTCGTGCTGCGCCGCGCGCTGGCCGACGCAGGGCGGCTGCCCCGGCATGCAGGACAGATGCGGCCCCGCGGGCGGCCGCGTGCCGGCAGCTCGGCCGAAACCACCTGATCGGCACGGGACGATGACCCGGCCAGCTGACACCGCCGCCGTATGGCCAGAGCAGGCACACCTGGCCACCACCGCCAGCTCGCCAGAACTCCCCGATCTGGGCGGCCCGCATGATGATCGCCCAACCACTACATGCCGCCCCGAACGGCCGAGCCCGGCGCCGGTCCGGCAAATCAAGAGCCGGGGCGGCGGTTCAATCCAGGCAACTTGCGCCTCGTCCTCGCAGACGCCCAGCAGCCGCTACGACGACGTCATCGTCAACCCTCCCCTACCTGACCAGCGCGATCAGGCTAGTTGGAGGCTGGTGACACGTTGCATACCGGCACGTCGCCCGCGAGTTCAGCCAGACTGAAGGTTCTTCACGAGGAACGCAATGCATCAACGCCTCGTGGCTCCTGAATTCCGTCGGGTTCGTCAGGAGCGTAGTGCTGTTGTCGGCGGCATCCTATCTGGTCACAGCTCGGCAACTTCTGGCATCGCTCTTTGGCTGGCGGGGCCGCTAACTTAGCAGCACGCCGAAAACGGGGCGTTCTGCGTGCGTCCTAATCCGTAGCGACCGGGCGGATTTCTAGCACGCAGCGCTTTGCGAGTGGATGGGCGGCTGCGACCTGGATGGCCTCGGCAAGGTCTTGGCATTCCAGCACGTCGAACCCGAGCAGCGCGCCCCTGGTGTCCAGGAAGGCGCCCTCGGTCACCTGCAGTTGCTCGTCCCGGACCCGCACCGCCGCCGCTTCGGGCTCGCCCGCGAGGGCGTCGCCGGTGACGCGTAGCCCTTTGCCGTCCATCGTCTTGACCCATTGCTCAACCTCGCCGCCCGCGGGGCCGGGCCGCGGCGGGACCGGTACGTTGTCCCGGCATACCAGCATGAGGAACCGCACGGTGATCTCACTCCTCAAGATCGTTGTCTGCCTTGCTTTTAAGCGTTCAGGGGCCAAGCGCGCGCGAGAATCATCATCGCACTCCGGGCAGGCGCCAGATGAGCCGATAAGTTTGGTGCGCGCCGTCAGCCTCAGCTGCCGGCGGCAAGCGTGCGAGCTGAGCGTGGAGGAGCCATGTCGTCTGCGACGGTAAGCGGGGAGAGCCAGGCGTTCGTGTCCTCCCTGAACGCCCAGCGGGATCACGTCCTGGGCATCCTCGATGGTCTGCCCGAACAGGCGCTGCGACGAGGAGTCTTGCCATCGGGATGGAGCTGCCTGGGCCTGGTACGGCACCTGGCGATCGATGTGGAGCGGTTCTGGTTCCGTGCCATCATCGCGGGCGAGCAGGTCGAACTCTGCGAAGGCGCCGAGGCATGGCAGGTCGGCGATGACACCTCGCCCGATCAGGTGTTCGGCCTTTACCGGCAGGAAATCGAGCACGCCAATGCGATCATCTCGCGCACGCCGCTGGACACCGCGCCGGTGCAGTGGCCTGAGCGGTGGTCAAGCTGGCGGCTGGCGAACCTGCGCGAGGTCCTGCTGCACGTGATCACCGAAACCGCCTGCCATGCCGGGCATCTCGACGCGGCGCGCGAGCTGATCGACGGCCGGAAGTGGATGGTTCTCACCTGACATCGACCACACCGATGTCCACCAGCGACGTCTGCCGGTTCATCCTCATGGAACGCTGCCGCCCGATCCTCAGATAGCGCGGCCAGCTCGCCGGTGCGGCGCTCGATCCAGGAGCGGATCGCGGGAGCGCTGTCGTCTTCCAGCAGGTCAAGCCCGGCCAAGACTTCGGCGACCCGCGGAGCGGAGGTATGACGGGGCGTGCGCGTGCGTATCTCGGTGAGCGTGACACGCTCGCCGGCGTGGCGGCCGTCGAGCAGCACTATCAGGCCGTCCAGGGCGCACCGGATGGTGGACGGTGACCAGCCGTGGGCCTTGCCGGGCTGCCTGGCCCGGGCGGCGGCCGCACGCAGCGCCGGGTCGGCTGATTCGAGCGCCGGTGCCGCCAGCGTGGCGGCGGCGCGGCACCGTTCTTGCGCCGGTAGTACGAGGCGAGCGCACTGCAGTTGTTGTTGCAGTAGACCCGGCCGCGGCGGCTTCCCGCGGGGATCGGGGTGCCGCAGTGCGCGCAGTTCACCGGGGCGGCAGTGACCTGCCCCCGCGCGGCCGGGGCGTGGCCGGGCGGGCCTCGGCCGCCGCGGCCGGCCGTTCCCCCTCGGCCGACGCGGGCTGGGGCACCGTTTCTGGCTCGGGCAGCAGCAACTCGGCGACGCCACAGCCGAGCACGGCGCAGATGACGTCGAGTTCGCCGAGCTTGATGGCGTTCGGCTGGCCGGACCACAGGCCCGACATTTTCCCGGCGCTGACCATCATGCCGCGCGCGGCGATCAGCCGCTGCAGCTCGCTGGCCTTCCAGATGCCGCGGTTGGCGGCGGCCAGCCGGAGGTTCCATTTCATCGGGCCAGTCCCTTCCATCGATCGGCGGCGCGCTGCTGCCCGGCCACCCAGGCGTCCTCCACGTGGGCGTCGTGAACGTGGATATACCTGGCCGTTGTCCCAGTCCAGGAGTGACCGAGTAGCTCCTGGATCGCGAACAGGCTCATCCCGGCCCGGTACAGCCGGGAGGCGCAGTAGTGCCGCAGCACGCGCGGGGTGAGCTTGCCCGCCCAGGCCGGGAGGTGGCGCTCGGCGGCCTCGGCCAGCGACCGGCGGAACACATCAGCGGTCACCCGCGCGCACGAGCCATCCCGGCACTTGCGCTCGGACGGGAACAGCGGGGCGCCCATGGTCGGTGCCGAACTGGCCCCACACGTCCTCGATGAACCAGCGCAGGTTGCGGTCCGCGCCGTTGATCAGCGGCACCAGCCGCGGTTTCGGGCCCCGCCGCCGCGAGCCCTTGCCGTGGCGGACGTTCAGCTTGCCGAACCGGCCCAGCTCCCACCGCACGTCGTCCAGGTCCAGCAGGCAGGCCTCGTTGACGCGCAGGCCAACGTCGGCCTCCAGCCGGGCGGCGGCGTAGTTCCGGGCGGCCGGGGCGAACTTGCGGCAGGTAGCCAGCTCCCTCCGCCAGCCGGCGAACAGCCGCTCGATCTCCGCCTCGGCCGGCGGCACGCGCAGCTGCGGGTCGACCGAGGCCCGCGGCCGGTTCATCTCATCCAGCGGGCACCCGGCCGGTGAGGTTATAGATCTCGACCTTGTGCCGCAGCTCCAGGAACTGGAAATACACCGTCAGCGCGGCCGCCCGGCCGGTCCGCGTCGACGGCCTCGCGTCCCGCAGCGCCCTGCCGAAATACGCATCGGCGTCCGCGGGCTGCATCTCCCACAGCGGCCGCCCGAACCAGTCCCTGATCAGGTCCAGGTGGCCGGTGTCGTTGCGGATCGTGCTGTCGGCCAGCCCGGCCGAGGCCCTCGCCAGCACGAACCCGGCCAGCACGTCGGTCTCGAAGTCGGCCAGTTCCTCCGCGCTCGCCGGCACCCGATGCTCACGCAGGTCACGCACCAGCGCCAGAGCCACCCCCGCACCCCCTTGGCTTCACCCGAGACGACAGGTCATCAGCTTGGGCGAGATCATTTCACGGAGGCTGAAGGAAGATCAGGGCGACTCGCCGGCAACCGGCTAACTTCACAAGCCCTGGTACAGGCCCGATCGGAGTTGGCGGCCAGCCATCGGCACGCTCACGAACCCGGGGACTGTTGCTCACGAGTGCGCCGACACTGACGCAGAACTTATATGAGCTACGTCACAGTCCTGTGAAAAGGGGGCCTGAAAACAGGAGTTATTTAGTGTCAGCGCTTCGCGGTGGCTCGCGGGGCTACCGCCTATGCCACGTCTACCCGCACGCCCTCTATCAAGTATCAACAGTCACCGGAGCCCTGCGGCTGCCGGTCGTCTTGCCATGGGCCGGGGAGGTGAGCGTGCATGCGGGCGGCCGTGGGCGGCAGGCCAGCCCGCCCCGCCCAGTGAGGCCGCTGAAGCGGCTGGGGTCGGGCGGGCCGGGGCCATGGCACCGGGACGGAAATGAGCGATCGGCCAGCAGGCGAACACACCACACGCCGCTCCGGCCGCAGTTCCGCGCAGCCGCTCTCAGCGCGCGACCTCAGCGCGTGGGCGGCCGAGGTGGCTGCCGCGTTGCCACCGCTGACCGCACCGCAGGTGGCTGCTGTGGCCAGGCTGGCAATGCATCTCGACGCCGTCGGCAGCCGGGAACCGGCGGCGTGAACACGCCTACTCGATCCTGATCCGGCGGGTGACGTCGGCCCGTTGGACGGGTGTACCGGTAGCAGCCGGTCCGACGATCAGGCGCCTGCCGCGTAGCGCCATCCTGAGCAGCGTCCGCCTCTCCTCTGGGCCAGCATCCTTCCATCGGCGCTGCCAGTGCTTACCACTCGCTGTTGGCAGCCGCTGTGGAGCTGGGCCGCCCAGTGCGGCACGTTCGCTCTTGAGCTTGGCGATGCGCTCATCAAGTGGACGGACGGCTATGTCGTAACGGGCGAGACTGATGTCACCGCGTCCGAGGCGGTCGGCAAGGGCCTCGGCAACGCTTTCAGCCTCTGTGATGGCCAGGTCGAGTCGCGTGGCTTCGCTCTCAACCTCGCGGGCCACAGCTTCGATTGCGGCGGCATGACGGGGATCCGCCAGAATCTCGATGGCGAGTGCTGCGGCGGCTTCGTCCAAGGCGCGCTGGTCGATCGCGATGCGACCGCAACCAAAGGGTTTCGGGCACCAGTACTGTCGGTTAACCGCACCGTCCGGGTACGGCTTCACGTTCTTGCGTGGCCGTCCGTACAGCGGCCGACCGCAGCCTTCATCGCCGCACATAACGATCCCCGAGCAGAGATAGTGCCACGAGTTGGGACGGCCGCGACGACGGGCCGTGTACTTGGCGACCACCGCATCGAAGTCCTCAACGGAGACGATTGGCTCGCCGGGCAGGTGCCCGACGACCGAGGTGAATCCGCTCTTGGCGTCGGTGTAGACGATCCTCCCGCAGTTTCTCTGGCGCGTCAGAACCTGCCGCAACCCTGCGCGTGTCCAGGGCTTCCTGTAGGACGTGGTGATCCCACGTGCATTCAGCTCCGCAATCAGCGCATCCTGCGACTCTCCAGCCAGAAAGCGCGCCGTCATGTCACGAAGAACGGCAGCCTCATCCTCGCGAACGGAGATCAGGTCGGCCTCAAACCCGAACGGCCGGGCCGAGCCGTTCGGCTCGCCTGCCATCGCCTTGAGCTTCTTGCCGCGGGCGCTTCTCGTGGATAGCCGGTCGGAGTAGTAGGCAGCGGCGTTGATGGCATCGCGGAACGCCTTCTTGCCGTTCGCGGTGCGCAGGTCGTATTCACTCTCGCTGTCGAGCACCACTAGACCGTTGGCGGCCAGCTCGATCATCCGCTCGCCATCCTTCGGCTGACGACTGAAGCGTTCAAGGTCGAACACGATCACCCCGCCCGACACGCGGCGCTCAAGCCGGTCCATCAGCTCGTCCCATGCCTCGCGCTTGACGGCTGGGCTCCAGGCCGAGCGGCCGCGGTCAACAAGAACCTTGCCTTCCCCCAAACCGAGTTCAGCGAGCCGGGCGCGACAAACCACGACCTGGCCTTCGGTCGAAGGTTCGCGCTGCTGGTCGCGCTTGCGCTCGCTGACCCGGGCGTAGATGTCGATACACATCGCTACGCTGCCTGCCTCAGCATCCACGGAAGAATTATAGCAAATTAGTGTTCGACAGGAGTCGGGAACCTGTACAAGTCGGAAGTTCTGTTTCTTCGTGGGATCAGCCCATGGCGGCCGGTCGGTGAGATCAGCGATCTTGGATCCGTGGTCGCTCTTGCACGCCGGCTCCTCGACGCCAATAAGGACCGGATCGGCCAGGTCACTACTGGTGTGCGGCGCCGGGGGGAGCAAACGTGGGTCTACGGCAGGGCCGGGCAGCCATGCCGCCGATGCCAAGCCCCGGTGCGAAGGGCAGCGCAAGGCACCGGGGGCACCGGGGGCACCGGGGGCACCGGGGGCACCGGGGGCACCGGGGGCACCGAAGCCGACCGTGTCACATTCTGGTGCCCGCGGTGCCAAAACTGAACGGCACCGGAGAGGTGAGTCCCTCAGCCCAGCATGCGGTCGGTCACTTCGCGCAGCTCACGCTGGAACGCAGGGTCATAGGCCTCGGGATCGGCCCGCGCGGGGTCGGGCCCGTCGAAGAACTGCCCGCTGACCCCATCGAGCGACGGATCGGTGATCAGCCGCATCGTGGCGCTGGCGCCTTCCTCCACCGTCGATAGCGGAGTGACGCCCGCTTCCTTCACCATCGCCGTGTTCATGTACGTCGCTGGATGCAGGCAGTTCACCGTGACTTTGGCATCGGCCAGCTCATCGGCCAGGCAAAAGGTGAACGCCGCGAGCGCGAGCTTGGCCCGGCGGTAGGCATCAACGCCGTCAGGCATGAGTCCTCCGGAAATCGTGGGTGTCGGTCCAAAGGCGTGGCGTGGCCAAGGCATGGCCGCACCTGTCCACCATGCCCAAATTCCGCGGTTGGAAGGTTCCCTGTGCGCTCCGGCCCCGCCGCGCGCGGTGAGGGCGACGACACGCTCAACCGACGATGTCTGCAAGCCTTTCCGGGTCGGTACGCGTCACGTCGAGAAGGCGGTCACCCTCGGGTTCTGGCAGCTCGAGCGCTCCCGCGCCGGCGCTCGGCCGCCGCGGTCGCCGTGAGAGCGCGCCCGCGCCACCGCCACGGCCACGGTAGATCAGCAAGCCGTTGACGCGGTCAGGCACGGCATCAAGTGCCGCACGCACCTGCGGCAGGTCACGGAATACCTGCCAGTCCGCGTCATCGGTGAAGGCGACTTCGAAAACCACGCCCCATCGGTGCTTGTGCCACAGCCAGTCGACCGCGCCGTGGGTAACCGCCGACTCAATCAGCGCCGAGCTGTAAGAGTCACGCCAGCGGTCCGCGGAGAATTCCCCGTGGAACACCTCAATTGACCACCATTCGGCCACGGCCTCCAACCTAGCCCGCAGCGGATGTTCCCGCCATAAGCGGACACAACGCTGTTAGCGAAGTCCGGCCGATGCGAGCGCGCCCGCGACCATGCCGAGCGTCACCGAGTCCCGCGACCAGGCGGCGGCGCAGAGCACCCGCAGCGCATCGATCCGGTCTCCCGAGCCGGTCAGCTCGATCCGCTCCGCCCCGCCACTCGCGACGTCGGCGCCGCCGCCCCCGTGGTAATCAGCGCCGCGTTCGCCACTGGCCGTTAGACCGCTCACCCAGCGTGCCTGCCAGCCATTGCTCCTGAACGGCTCACGCGGCCCGCCGCTCGGCACGCCGTGTGCTTCGAGCAGCCCGGTGAGGTCAGCAGCCACATAGCAGGGTCGCTGTCCTGGCGGTGCGAGCACCAGATCCGATGGGCTGCTGATTCCGGTGAGCACGAGCAGGCTGTCGGCACCTGCCCGGTTCGCACCTTCAATGTCGGTGTCCAGCCGGTCACCCACGATCAGCGGGCGTTGTGCACCAGTGCGCCGCACCGCCTCGGCGTGCATCGGTGGCTCGGGCTTGCCTGCGACGATCGGCCGCTTTCCGGTCGCGGTGACGATGACCTGGACCATTGCGCCGTTACCTGGCTGGCGCCCACGTGCGGAGGGCAGCGTCTTGTCAACGTTGGATGCGACGAACAGCGCGCCCGCGGCAACGGCGAGCGCACCCTCGGCAAGCGCCGCGTAACCGACGTCGGGCGCGTATCCCTGAACCACTGCAGCGGGATGATCCGTTGCCGTGGTGACCGGGCGTAGCCCGCGTTCACGCAATGCCAACCGCAGCCCGCTGCCACCGATGACAAGCACAGGCGCGCCTTGCGGCAGCCGTTCGGAAAGAATTCTTGCCGCAGCGTGCGCAGAGGTGATCACTGACCCGGCTGGGACGCCCAGGACCGCGAGCTGTTCCGCGATGGCCCCCGCGGTCCGTGAGGCGTTGTTGGTCACGTACGCCAGACCCATTCCCGCCGCGGCCACCTTCCGCAGCGCTTCAGGCGCGCCGGGAATCGCCGCAGTGCCGAGGTACACCACCCCGTCGAGGTCAAGCAGCGCCGTGTCATAGGCCTCACTGGTGCGGGCACATCGCGGCGGCAAGGGCGAGGTGCCCGGCAGCCGCGGCCGGGTCGCCGGCCCGTGCGAGCGACAGGCCAAGGCCGAACAGCGCATAGTCGTCCGAGGGGTTGCTGTCGACGATCCGCTGGAAGCTGTCGGCGGCTGCCGCGTATCTGCCGGTGTCGAACTGGGCTCGGGCAAGCGCTTCTGTGATGCTGCGCGAGGACGGCTCGGCTGCCGCGGCACGCTCGAGAAGCTGCGCCGCGGCGGCAGCGTTGCCGTTGGCGAGCAGGTCCAGGCCGCGACGGTACCAGGCGTAGACATCGCCGGCCGGAGCCCCGGGCACGCGATCGCCGTCGCCCGGCGAGCCGCCGGGCTGGGAATCCCTGCCTTCGCCCAATCCTTGTGACATGTGTGCAGACCTTTCGTCATGACAGGCACCCTGATGACGGCCGTCCCCGCGATGGACAACCTCATGCCGGGCGCCGTCGGCCACCGGGGGTTCGGCGGCCGACCGGTCTTGAGCTCGCGCCGTTCCGCGGGATCCGCTACGCGCCGCAGCGCGTGAGCGGCCTCGCCGAAGTCACCTCTCCACCGTACGACGTGGTTGGGCCTGCGGCCGCCGCGCAGCTACGGGATAGTGACCCGCACAACGTGATCCGGCTGACCCTTCCCGCCGCTGACAGCGCGCAGAGCAGATACCGCATCGCCTCCTGCCTGCTCCGCCAGTGGATGGCCGAGGGCGTGCTGGTCGCCGACGACGCGCCGGCGCTGTACGTCTACGAGGAGCGCGGCCCGGACGCGGCCACGCCAAAACTGCAACGGGGCCTGATCGGCGCGGTCGGGCTGTCGCCGCCCGAGGCGGGGATCGTGCTGCCGCATGAGGACGTCACGGCTGACGTGGTCGCCGACAGGCGCAAGCTGATGGAAGCGACGGAAGCGAACCTCGAGCCCATCTTTCTGCTCTACCGTGGCGGTGGCGCCGCGAGCCAGCTCGTGGACGCGGTGGCGGAGACCGGCGAGCCGATGATCGAGGCCGTAGCCGACGGAGTCACTCATCGGCTGTGGACGGTGACCGACCCAGCCTCGCTCGCCGCGGTGGCGGCCGACCTCGCCCATCGGCACGCCCTGATCGCCGATGGCCATCACCGTTACGCCGCGTACCTGGACATCCAGCGCCGACGCCGCGCGGGCAACCTCGGCCGCGGCCCATGGGACAACGGCCTTGCGCTTCTTGTTGACTCGGTTGCCTACCCGCCGCGGATCGATCCGATCCACCGGGTGATCCATGGCCTGCCGCTCGGCGCCGCCGTCGAGCTAGCCAGCGCGGCTTTCACGGTGCGGGCGCTGCCCCCCGGCGTCGCGCTGGACGCGGCGCTGCACGAGCTGCGTGCGGCAGGCGGCGGACGCGACCGTGTCGCCTTCCTGCTCGCCGACGACGCCTCGTTCCACCTGCTCACCGAGCCTGATCCCGGGCAGCTCAGCGCCGCGGCGCCGGCCGGGCGCAGCGAACGGTGGCGCTGGCTGGACTCGTCTGTCCTGCACGAGCTGCTCATCAAGACGATTTGGGGGATCGACGACGAGCCGCCTGCCGTGCGCATGGTGCACCACGACGCGGCAGCGGCGATAGCGGCCGCGCGGCCGCGCGGCACCGCGATCATCTGCAAGCCGCCGCAGGTCGCCGAGGTGCTCGCGATCGCCGCTGGCGGCGAGAAGCTGCCGCACAAATCGACGTCGTTCGGGCCAAAGCCGCGTACCGGGCTGGTCATGCGGTCGTTCGCGTATCGTTGACCTTGGCCCGTCTCGCCTGATGGGTTCCACGGGCGGCCGTGCTTAGCTGGCCCGTCGGCCCTGACGGAGGAAGCCCCATGAGCAAGCAGGCCACCCCGCCCCCGCCGGGCGATCGGCCGAACTCACCGGCGCCACCGCCGCCGCCAGCGTGGCGGCACTGGCTGCTGCCGACCGCGGTCCTTTCGATGCTGGTGCTCTGGTTTGTGCTCCCCGCGCTGCACAGCGCGCCGCAGGTGAGCCTCACCTACACGAAGTTCCTGAGCGATGTCGCCGCGCACAAGGTCAAGACCGTCGACATACAGCAAAACGGCCAGGCGACAGGGACCCTGGTGGGCGGGCACGCTTACACCACGGTCATCCCGCCGCAGGCCGGGTCCTCGCTGCTGGACCGGCTCGAGGCCGCCAAGGTCTCGATCGACGCGTCGCCGCAGGGCGCGTCGTTCGGCTCCCAGGTCCTGTCCTGGCTGATCCTGCTGCTGCCGTTTCTGCTGCTCGGCTGGCTCTGGATGCGGCTGTCCCGCGGAGCGGCCGGGCAGCTTCAGGGCGTGCTTGGAGCCGGCCGGTCGCGCGCGAAGGTGTTCGACGCGGAACGGCCGGGGACCACCTTCGCCGACGTCGCCGGCTACGAGGGCGCGAAGGCAGAAATCGCTGAGGTCGTGGACTTTCTGCGGCGGCCTGACCGCTACCGCCGGGCCGGCGCCGCCACGCCGCGCGGCGTGCTGATGGTCGGCCCGCCAGGCACGGGCAAGACGCTGATCGCCCGCGCGGTGGCGGGCGAAGCCGCGGTGCCGTTCTTTTCTGTGGCGGGCTCGAGTTTCGTCGAGATGTTCGTCGGCGTCGGCGCGGCCAGGGTGCGCGACCTCTTCGCTGAGGCGCGTAAACGCGCGCCGGTGATCGTTTTCGTGGATGAGATCGACGCCATCGGCCAGCGCCGGTCGGGCAGCGGCGCCGTGGTGGCCAACGACGAGCGGGAACAGACGCTCAATCAGCTGCTGTCTGAGATGGACGGCTTTGACCCCGCGATGGGGATCGTGGTTCTCGCCGCCACGAACCGCCCGGAGGTGCTCGACCCGGCCCTGCTTCGGCCCGGCCGGTTCGACCGCCAGATCACCATTCCGCTGCCGAACCTCGCCGAGCGGGCCGCCATCCTCGCGGTGCATTGCCGCGACAAGCGGCTCGGCCAGGATGTGGACCTGGAGGTGGTGGCCCGCGGCACGCCGGGGTTCTCCGGCGCGGACCTCGCGAACCTGGCCAACGAGGCGGCGATCTTCGCGGTGCGCGCAGGCCGGGACGTGTTGTCCCAGGCCGACTTCGACGAGGCGCGGGACAGGATATTGCTCGGGCGGCGCGAAGGCTCCA
>WNGG01018121.1_pt1 | contig 14622 bp, 10 predicted proteins | sample 5400661 | NCBI WGS metagenome assembly WNGG01 (sample SAMN13153372, study PRJNA577476) | soil metagenome | isolation source: 100 cm soil or saprolite under Garry oak tree replicate 1 | place: USA:California | collected 2016-06-15
ATGCGATACCCTCCCGCCGTCATGCGACGGATGAGCGTCTTCATTTATCTGTCTGCCATCGCGCTCATGGCCGCGGTCGCCAGCCAGCTCCTCGGCTGGCCCGACGGGCGCTCCTGGTTCCTTCTCGCCTGGGCGGTTTTCATGCTTGCAACCGTCATCGCCCTGCTCGCGCATCCGATGCGAGCCCCGGCATGGGGTCTCTTCGTCGGCTTTTGGGGAGTCCTCGCGACGGTGGTCCTGATTGTTCTCCAGGCCCTCGCGGTCGCTGGTGTCATCACGGGCGAGGCGTACGGGCAATGGACGGCTCCCCCGCTGGCGGTGGTCGCGATCTGGATCCTGGTCGGGTCAGCCACGGGTTTCGGTGCTGAACCTTTCGGAGCGCTGGTGGACGCCCTTGGCCTGGTGACCGGCCTCGCCCTGGTGGGAATCAGCATCGCAACGTGGGCCGGTCTGCCCGAGCTCACAAGGGTCGCCGGCCTTGCCGCCGCTATCGCCTACGTCTTGTGGGCGGTGTTTCTCGGCCGGGTCGTCTGGAGCCTTCCGCCGATCGTGCGTAGTAGTGTTCCCACCCTTGCGCATCGAACAGGGTGACTGGCAGGTAGAGCCCACAGAGGCGGGCGGCATCAAATCGCTCCGCCTGGGCGGCATCGATCTCCTGGCGGCACCGGCAGGCCCTAAGGGCTCAGCGGCTGCACCCTGGCAGGTCGATTCCAGCCGCGAGGACAGGATTCGGATTCAGCCCGCGACCTTCGAGATCACCCAGGCGATGACCTGGCCGTTTCGCTATGAGCCCGACATGAAGGTCGTGGTCCGTGGAGCCGACCTGATGCCTTTCAGTGCGAACCAGCTGCGACCCCTGGGCGTTGAGTACACAGTGCGACTGGAATGGCCGTCGAGCGAAGTCGCGATCAGCTTCGGGTGGGACCCGGACCGGCTGGCGCCCGCGAGCCTGACCTTGAAGGCCGATCCGGCGCGACTCGAGCTCGAGCTCGGCGCCATCGACGCCGGCGATGTCAGGCCGGAGAGCTGGTGGATTCAGGTGCGCGATGCCAACCGCGGCGCCCCGATCGAAGTCGTCGACTACGACCCCGGATGGGTTGGCGAATTCCAGGCGCAGAAGGCCCAGATCACGCAGGCGCTCGGCGACCAGGTGGTGTTGCTGGAGCACGCCGGCAGCACCTCGGTGCCTGGCCTCGCCGCCAAACCGGTGATCGACATGTACCTCGCGCTGCGGGCGCCGCTGCGGCCCCAGGACCTCCGCGCCATGGCCGAGCTCGGCTACGAGTACCTCGGCGAGGCCGGCCTCAAGGATCGCGACTTCTTCGTCAAGGAGTCGCCACCCGCCTGCCACCTGCATTGCTACCCGGACGGCCATCGCGAATGGAATCGCCACCTCGCCTTCCGAGACTGGCTGCGGTCGCACCCGGGCGGGGCGCGCGCTTACGCCAAGCTAAAACGCGAGCTGGCCCTTCGATTTGCTGGAGACCGGATGGCGTACACGGAGGCCAAATCCGACTTCATCGAGGCGGCCCTTGCTGGAAAAGTGGATGAAACTCGTGCCTGACAGCGCAAGATTCGGGGCCGCTTGCGTATTCCTAGTCATGGACGACCGAGGCCATAGCGCCCGGATGCAGTTCCTGAGGAGCCTGCCTCGGCATGGGCTGAGGGGCCTTCTGGCCGGCGGCGTGTGGCTGGCCCTGGTCCTGAACGCGGCGGCGGCCGACGTGCTCGACGGGTCCCAGACGGGAGACAACAGCTGGCAGCAGTTCAACGTCATGGCGCAAACGATCACCCCGCGCACGACCGGCCAGGTCGTCAGGGTGTCGCTCGAGACCGCGTTCGCACAGGCCCCCGGAACACCAAACGGGACCGTCTCGATCCAGAACGTCAACAGCACCGGTGCGCCGGGTGGGACGGTGCTGGGTTCGGCAGTCTTTGATTTCCGAGGGTGCTGCAACCAGTGGTACGACTTCACTTTCACGCCGGGCGTGAACGTGGTGGCCGGCACCCAGTACGCCATCGTCATCACGACGTCCGGGATCGTGAAACCCAGGTGGTGGGACAACTTCAGCTCTGACGCGTATACGGGCGGGCAGCTGTGGATAAAGTCGGGCAGCACCTGGATGACGAGCACGCCCACCCTCAACCTCGGCAAGGACTTCGCCTTCAAGAGCTTCGTCGCCGGCTCCAGCAACCAGGCCCCGACCGTCATCGCCAGCAAGCTGGCCGTCGTCGCCAACGAAGGCACAGCGGCCACCAACACCGGCACCTACGCAGACCCCGACGGCGATGTGGTCACCTTCACGGCCTCGACCGGCACAGTGGCCAAGACAGGCACCAGCTCGGGCAACTGGACGTGGTCTCAGCCGGCTACTGACGAGGGCCCCTCGTCCTTCGTGACGGTGACCGCAAACGACGGCCACGGCAACCGACCCTTCACCACTTTCAACGTCACCGTTGTGAAAGCGCCGCCGAAGGTCACCATCAGCGGCGCGCCTGCCAGCGTCACCGAGGGGACTCCCGTTTCGCTGACCGGCAGCGCTTCCGCCGCCTTCGGGGATGACACCATCGTGTCCCTCGCCTGGACCTTGACCAAGAATGGCAGCGTCACCCCCAGTACCGCCACCGGCGGAAGCTTCAGCTTCACGCCCGACGACGACGGCACATACGAGGCGACATTGACGGCGACCGACGATGACGGCGCCGTCGGGACCAAGTCGGCCAAGATCACGGCCCTCAACGCCGTTCCGACCGCGACCATCACCGGCGTCTACTCACCGACTGCGCCAGTCATGACGACCCAGGAGCAGATCGAATTCCAGGGCGGCTTTACAGACGCGGGCGCCCTCGACACACACACCGTGACCTGGACGTTCGGTGACGGATCGTCGACCACAAAGTGGTTTACCGCAAGTGGCTCGGAGAAGCTCGAGGCGTACCACTCGTACGCCGCGGCCGGCACCTACCAGGTCGGCCTGAGCGTCCTGGATGACGATGGCGGGAACGGGGTCGCGAGCAGCTACACCCTCACCGTGCAGACGCCTGGCCAGGCCATCGACGCCATCGGCGGCTACGTCCAGGGTGTCGCAAGCCTCAGCACCGGCGAGAAGAACAGCCTGCTGGCCAAGCTGCGCGCGGCGGCCAACGCCGCCGACCGCGGGAGCCTGGGAGCCGCCTGCAACCAGCTCGACGCCTTCCTCAATGAGGTGGACGCGAAGACCAAGACCGGACAGCTGTCGAGCAGCGACCAGACGATCCTGACCGGCGCCACCCGCGCGACCCAGCGATCGCTCGGCTGCTTCGGTCCCCTGTTCGCGTTCCTCGGCGGGTTCTAGGCAAGCCATCTAGACTGCGGGCCACCCTCCATGGCCCGCGCCGCCCCGCCTCCCGCCGACCTGCTGCCGGTGACGCCCCGGGCCACGCTCTTCTACCGCGCGGTCAGGCTCGTCGCGGTGCCGCTGCTGCGGCTGGTCTTTCGCTTCGACGTGCAAGGTCGCGCGAATATCCTGCGCTCGGGGAACTACATCGTCATCGCCAATCACCTCAACTGGCTGGACGAGTTCATGTTGCTGGTGATCTTTCCCATCGAACCGCGCCTGCACTTCCTGGCCGACCCCACGCTTCTGGTCACTCGCCGAGTGCAGTGGTTCATCGTCCGTGCGGCAGGCGGCTACGTGCCGGTGATTCGCGAACGCCACGGCGACCTTTCCCTCTTCCGGCACGTGGATCGGTGCCTGGAGGTCGGCGGCGCGGTGGCGATCTTTCCCGAGGCCAACTACGGACCGGCCGAGGGCGGGCTGCTTCCCTTCAAGAAGGGATTTGCGCACTTCGCAATCAAGTCCGGCGTGCCGGTGATCCCGGTCGCGCTGTCCGGCACAAAGGATCTGTGGCTTCGCAAGCGGATCAAGGTCGTCATCGGCGAGCCGCTTGATCCGTCCGGTCACACGCCCGAATCGCTGACCGAAACCGCGTACAACCGCGTGCGCGAGCTCATGCCGGCATACCACGAGGAGCCCGGCCGAAAGCTCCTTCGCAAGCAGCTGACGAACCTGTTTTAGGCGCGTGCTGATCCGGATGTAGAATCGCGCCCATGGACCTCAAGCCTGTGGGTCTGTTCGCCGGGATGTCCCAGGGCGAGCTCAGGAAGGTGGCCAAGGAGATGCGCGAAACCCGCCACCCCAAGGGCACCCAGGTCATGGTCAGGGGCGCCGATGGGGTGGGCTTCATGGTCATCCTGGAAGGAGAGGCCGAGGTAAAGACGCCCGACGGCCGCACGCGCAAGCTCGGGCCGGGCGATCACTTCGGCGAGATGTCTCTCCTTGACCACGAGGGCCGCAGCGCAAGCGTCACCGCGCGCACGGACCTGCTCACGCTGGCCGTGGCCGAGTGGAGCTTCAAGCCTTTCCTGCGCGACCACCCCGAGGTCACGTACCGCCTTCTCGAGACGCTGAGCCGGCGCCTCCGCGAGGCCGAGGCAGCCAAGGGTAAGTCCTCGTAGCGGCGAGGACCAGTTAACCCGGTGGCGGTCGCTCGCGTCCTGTGCCCGGAGCTCGTCGGCCGCCAGGCCGAGCTGTCGGCGCTCGAAGACGCGCTGCTCGCCGCGCTGCGCGGCGACGGCGGCGTGGTCATCCTCGGCGGTGAGGCGGGGATGGGGAAGACCCGCCTGGTCAACGAGCTGTCCGGGCGCGCGAAGCGGCTCCACTGCGTGGTGATGTCGGGCGCGTGCAGCGAGGCCGAGCTGTCGCTCCCTTACCTGCCGTTCCTGGAGGCGATCGGCAACCGCCTTGGCTCGGAGGACGCGGCGGCGCTTCGGGAGCGGCTTGGCTCTGCCGCCGACGACCTCGCGCAGCTGTTTCCGCAGCTGGGCCACGCCAAGCCATCCACAGCGGACATCCAGTCCAAGCTGCGGTTGTTCGAGGCGATCCTCATCTTCCTGCTCGACGCCGCGCGCGGTCGTGCGCTGCTCCTGGTGCTGGAGGACCTTCAGTGGGCCGACCCCGCGACGCGCGAGCTGCTCGACTACATGACGCGCCGCTTGCGCTCGAGCAACGTGCTGGTACTGGCCACATATCGGATGGACGAGATGCATCGGAAGCACCCGCTCGTGCCCACCATCCAGGGCTGGCGGCGCTCGGGCCAGGCCGAGTTCATCGAGCTGCAGGCGCTTTCATCGGCGGCGCTCGCCGACATGGTGTGCGCCATCTTCGAGGAGGACCAGGTCAGCAACGAGTTTCGCGATTACCTGTACGAGCGCAGCGAGGGCAATCCGTTCGTGGTCGAGGAGATGCTGCGCGACGCCATCGACAGTGGCGACATCTTTCAAACCGACAGAGGTTGGGACCGCAAGGCGGTCGGCGAGATGCGCATTCCGCACACCGTGCGCGCCACGATCCTCCATCGTCTGGAGAGGCTCCGCAGGGAAGACGTGGAGGTCCTGTTCGCGGCTTCAGTGATCGGGCGTTCGGTAGACCTCGCCACGCTGAACGCAGTGACAGGGATGAGCGAGGCGGCGGTGCTCTCGGCGCTGGAGACCTGCATCAACTTCCAGCTGCTGGAGGAAGACGAACGCGCGCCGGGACGATATCGGTTCCGTCACGCGCTCACGCGCGAGGCGGTGTACGAGGACATGATCGTCCCGCGCCGGCAGCAGCTGCACGCGCGAGTCGCGGAGGTCCTGCAATCACGTCCCAACCGCGCCGCCATCGACCTCGCGCACCACCTGTTGATGGCGGGCAGGTACGAGCAGGCGGTCGGCATGTGCATCGAGGCGGCGGAGCACGCGCTCAGCGGGCACGCATATCGTGATGCAGCAGATCTTTTCGAGCGCGCCGCCCCTCACGTCACCGATTCGGTGGAGCGCGGCCGGTTGCTGTGCCGCGCGGGGGAGGCCTACTGGTACAACACCGAGCCGGCTGCCTCGCGCCGCCTCCTCGAGGAGGGCATCGCGAGCCTGGAAGAGGCTGGCTTGACCGTCGAGGCGGCCGGTCATCGCGTGCTTCTGGGCCGATGCTTCTGGGAGCTGCTGCGACCTGACCTGGCCCGCGAGCAGTTCAACAAGGCCCGCGACATTCTGGAGGCGCAGGGACCGAGCGAGGCGCTGGCGATCGCGTACATCCGCCTGTCTGGCCTGGCCAGCTTCGATCGGGGAGCGGGCTCGGGCCTGGAGGACGCGCTGCGCGCGGCTGAGATCGCCGAGCAGGCGGGTTCGGGCCTGGCCCTGGCTTGGTCGTGGAATTTCGTGGCCCTCGCCGAGATGGGCCTCGGCGAGGTCGAGGCTGGCTTTCGCCATCTCGAGGAGAGCTTCCAGGCAGCGCGTAAGGGCGATTACGACTTCCAGACCGGCAACGCGGTTTTCAACGCGGCGTGGCTCTCGCTGCATCTAGGCCGCGGACTCGAGGCCGCCCGGTGGCTCGAGCGCGCCACCACCATCTGGAAAGGTCGCACAGAGTCGTATCCGGTTTATGTCGAGGCCCTGGTCTTGCTCCAACAGGGCCGCGTTGAACGGGCACTCGAGCTGTTTCGAGTTGCCGGCCAGAGGGCGCGTGACGCCGGCAACCAGAAGAACACGTGGCGCAGCTCGGTCGGCCTGGCGCACGCCCTCGCGGAGAACCTGCGGGCCGAGGATGCTGCTGCCGAGCTTCCCCCGATATCGAGCCGGGTCGAAGGCCAGGACGGCGTGTATGACACGACGGCGCGCGTTCGCACGCGCCTGGCGGCCGGCGATCCGGAAGGCGCGTTCGAGAATGCTCGGTCGATCTCTCCCGACGTCGCAGACCTGGCCTCGCCGGCCGACGTCGTGGCGGAGGCCGCCGCGGCACATCCGGAGTGGTTGCGCTCGTTCGTCGAGGCGCTGCCGCTCCGTGGCGAGGTCGCGGCTTCACCTCGAGCGGGGGCGGCACGGGGCCGGGTCGCGCTGTACGAGAACCGACTAGAAGACGCGTTGCGCGAGCTGAGTGCGGCCGAAGGCATCTTCCGCGAGGGTGGCCTGATGCTCGACGTCTGGCACGTCGGCCGTGCGCTCGCGGAGGCTGAGGCGCTGTCGGGCAAGCAGGATGCCGCTCGCGAACGCCTCGGCACGATCGCATCCGAGGCGCAGGCATCAGGCGCGCGCCTGGCCGCAAAGCTTGCCCGCGACACCGCCGCTCGTCTAGGGCTTGAAGTCGCTCCCGAACCAGAGATCGCGGGCGACGGACACCACGCCGAGCCCGTCACCACCGGCGAGCGGATGGTGTCGGTGCTGTTCGCCGACGTGCGCGGCTACAGCGAGCTGAGTGGGCGAAGCACCCCCGCCGACATGGCGGATCGCATCGCGTCGCTGCAGCGCTGGGCGTCGCAGGAGGTGGCGCGCCGCCGGGGCCTGGTCGACAAGTTCGCCGGCGACGCAGTGATGGCCACCTTCAACGTGTCGGGAGACAGCGTCGACCACGCGATCATCGACAAGGCCTCGCTGGCCGGGCTGCCGGTTGGCGCCGGCCTCGCGGTCGGCCCCGCAGTGGTGGGCACGCTGGCAGAGTCCGCGAACGTCAGCGTCCTCGGCGAGGTCACCAACCTCGCCGCCAGGCTTCAGGCGCAGTCGCCTGCCGGCGAGGTGACGATGAGCGAAGAGGCGCACCGCCGCGTCGCGGAATGGCTCGCAGAGCACAGCCTTTCCGCGGAGCGCGTGGAGCTCGACCTGAAAGGCTTCGGTGCGCCAGTAGTTGCCTACCGAGTAGCCGCGAGCGTTCCCCTACCGCTTTAGCGGTCGGCGCGAAGCGCCGGGTGGGGACCCTCCTCGCCGGGTGGGAAACCCTCCCCGCCACGCGGGGAGGTCGGCGCGAAGCGCCGGGTGGGGAGCGACGACGAAGGTCTCAACGCCACGTAGATCCCGTCCATGACATCGTTGAACTAGTAGTCCCGCTCAGGCTTTTTCGCGCGGACGTGCGCATTGACGACGCGGCCCACATCGCCGTCGGGTTCGATCGACACGCCTACGAAGCCCGCCTCGGTCAGAAGCTGCTCGTATTTCTCCACCGTGATCGCGCCAGCCACGCAGGCCGCCCAGGACAGCGGGTCAGGCGTGGCTTCGTCCGTGTCCTGCAGGGCCACCATGTCGGCAACCGCGAGCCGGCCGCCCGGACGCAGCACGCGAAACGCGTCGCGCAGGACGGCGCCCTTGTCCTCGGCGAGGTTGATGACGCAGTTGGAGATGACGACGTCGACCGCAGCGGCGGGGAGAGGGACCTCGTCGATGGAGCCCTTCAAGAACTCAGCGTTGGCGATGCCCGCGCGCTCCTTGTTGGCTTTGGCAAGCGCGAGCATCTCGTCGGTCATGTCGACCCCATAGGCGCGACCGGCTTCGCCGACCGCGCGCGACGCCACGAGCACGTCCAGGCCCGCGCCGCTGCCGAGGTCGAGAACGACCTCGCCCGGCTGCAGCTCCGCCAGCTTCACGGGCGACCCGCTACCCAGGCTGAGCGGCATCGCGAGATCGATGTCCAGGCCCTCCAGCGCCTGCCCGCATGTGCAGCCGCAGTCGTCACCGGTGCAGCACGACCCGCTTGTGGCCGCCTGCTTCGCCGCCTGCGCGTAGTGCTGCCGGACGGCCTCTTTGATCGAGCTCATGTCAGATCCCTCAACAATGCATTGACCAACGTCGATGGATGCATCTTAGACCAATCCATAGATGAACGTCAATGGATTGTGCTAGCCTGAACGTCAAATGGCGATGATCGAGCTCCCGGTCCGCACGCGCGGCGTGTGCTGCGACTTCGAGGTCGCGGTCCAGCCGGCGGCGGCCGCCGGCAAGGTCGAGCTGCTCAAGGCTCTGGCCGACCCGACCCGCCTGAGCATGGTCGCCAGCCTCCGGGCGCACCACGGGCCGGTGTGCATCTGCGACCTGGTCGCCACCTACAACCTCAGCCAGCCCACCATCTCCCACCACATGGCTGTGCTCAAGCGCGCGGGGCTGGTCGAATCGCAAAAGAAGGGTCTGTGGACCTTCTACCAGCTTCGAAAAGACCTCCCGACAGAGGCGAGAAAGGCGCTCGAAATCCTCGCTTAGCGGCTACCCAAGGTAGCCGCACGCGTGGTAAGGTAGCGCCTCGCGTTTCCTGAGCCGTCCCGCCCACGTCCTCGCTCCACGCTCAGGCCTGAACAGCGCCCCAGGGGTAGGGCGACTTCGAGGAGAGGAGCGGCAAGGGATTGGTATCTCTGCTCAGGGCCGTCGGCGTGTGGGCTCTGGTCCTGGCCACGGTGATCATGCCGCGCCTGACGCCCGACACGCCGATGGTCACCGCGGCCGTGACGCAGCTGAGCGCCTACGACCGCCAATCGGCGCTGCGGCTTTCGCAGGCTCAGAAGGACCAGGCGGCCGACGACGCGCAGGTGCAGGCCTGGTCGGCCGACCTCAAGAGCGGGCTTGCGGCGTGGAAGGCCCAGCAGGACGCACTGGCCGCCGCACAGGCGGAGGCGAATCGCATCGCAGCTTTGAGCAACCATCCGCCGCCGCCCCCTTACATCGCCAAGATCATCTCGGACGCGTTCAGCCCGCTCGGCCCAAGAGCCCTTCAGTGGGCGATCAACGTCGCCTACTGCGAGTCGCGCTACCACCCGAACTCGGTCAACTCCGAAAGCGGGGCATCAGGGCTGTTCCAGTTCATGCCCAGCACGTGGGGCGGAACGCCGTGGGCGAGCAAGTCGCCGTTCGACCCGGTCGCCAACGCCCAGGCCGCGGCCTGGCTCTACTCGCGACCCTACGGCGGTCCCGGCCGCTGGACCTGCCAGGGCTGAAACCCGACTTTGGCCCTCCCCGCCATGCGGGGAGGTCGGCACGCCGCGAAGCGGTGCGTGCCGGGTGGGGTGCGCTCCTTAGCCCAGATCCTCCGCGGTGACGGTCACCTGCAGCTGGTAGATCGGCTGCTTGCGGCTCGCCCCCTTGAGCAGCATGGGCTCGTGATCGAACACCTCGACCCCGTCGGGCAGTGAATCCTTGGTCGTCTCCGACATGAGCACCTTCGCCGGGCGCACCTTGGACAGATAGGCGCTGTTGTTCACCGGGACGCCGATAAGCGTGAACTCCAGCCGGCGCTCCGACCCGACGTGCCCCGCCACCACCTCGCCGGTGTCGAGCCCGATCCCGACTGAGATCGGCGGCTGACCGGCGTCGATCAGCTCCCGGTTGAGGTTGTCGATCTCCCTGACCATCGCCTGGGCGGCGGCCAGCGCGCGGGCCGCGTGGTCGGTCATGGGGTTGGGCGCCCCGAAGACGACCAGCATGCCGTCGCCCTGGAACTTGTCGATGTTGCCGCCGAACTCCAGGACGATGTCGATCATCCGGGAGAAGTAGTTGTTCAGGAACTTCACCAGCTCCTCGGCCTCCATGGTCTGCGACAGGGTGGAGAAGCCCGCGATGTCGGAGTTGAGCATCGTCACCTGGCGCCGCTCGCCGGGTAGAAAGACGGTGTTCGGCGCCGACCGCTCGAGCACGTAGTCGGTGACCTGCTTGTTGACGTAGCGCTCGAACAGCTGGCGCAGGAACTCAGAGCGCTGGTACTGGCGGGCGTTGTCGATGGCGATGGCGGCCAGGTCCGAGATCGCCTGCAGGAACTCCTTGTCCTTCTCCTCGAAGATCGCGGCCTTGAAAGGGTTGTCGACGTAGACGGCGCCGATCACCTCGTCCTTGGTCACGAGCGGGACGGCGATGATCGAGCGCAGGTTCTGCAGGATCACAGACTGCTGGCCGCGGAAGCGGTCGTCGAGCGTGGCGTCGGTGGAGACCACCGCCCGCCCCGTCCGAACCACCTGCTCGATGACCGTCTTGGAGCCGAGGAAGTGCCGCGACTTCTCCGGGTCGGCGTCGCCCCCGGACATCTGCACCGACATCTCGCCGGTGGCGGGGTCGACGAGCACGATGAACCCCCGCGCGGCCTTCATCAGCGTGATCACGCGGTCCATCACCCGGCGCAGGACGATGTTGAGCTCCAGCGACGAGCTGAGGTCGCGTGCGAGCTCGTAGAGGAGGTGATCGCGCATGCCGAGGTCGACTTGTCGGGGCATAGGGTGCGGTCAGTTTAGCGTTGGAATGGTCCGGTTCTTGCATCGGTAAACTCGTTTCTCCATGTCGTCGGAACCGGCCCTCGCCCCCAACGTCGACGCCCTGCTCGCCGGCCTCAATCCGCCCCAGCAAGAGGCCGTCACGCACGGCGATGGCCCGCTTTTGATCTTCGCCGGCGCGGGCAGCGGCAAGACCCGCGTGCTCACCGCGCGGATCGCCTACCTGATCGCCACTCGGCGCGTGTGGCCCGACCGGCTGCTCGCCGTCACCTTCACCAACAAGGCCGCCCGCGAGATGCGCGGGCGAGTGGGCGCGCTGGTGGGCGAGGGGGCTGAGCGGATGTGGGTGGGCACCTTCCACGCGTCGGCGGTGAGAATCCTGAGGCGAGAAGCGGGCCGCCTCGGCATCGCCTCCAGCTTCGTGATCTTCGACGAGGACGACACGCGCGCCGCGCTCCGGCGCGTCCTCGAGGAGCTCAAGCTCGACCCCAAGCGCTACCCCATTCCCGGGCTGAGCAACTCAATCTCGCAGGCCAAGAACGAGCTGAAAGGCCCGGCGGATTACCCGAACCGCAGCTACCACGACGAGATCGTGCGGCGCGTCTACGAGTCCTACCAGGACCTGCTGCGCCGCTCCGGCGGACTCGACTTCGACGATCTGATCATGAAGCTGGTCGAGCTGCTGCAGGCCGACGAGGAGGCGCTGGCCAAGTGGCGCGACCGCTTCCGCCACGTGCTCGTCGACGAGTACCAGGACACCAACCGCGCGCAGTACGTGCTCGTCAACCTGCTCGCCGAGGAGCACCGCAACGTGGTCGTCGTCGGCGACGACGACCAGTCGATCTACCGCTTCCGCGGCGCGGACATCCGCAACATCCTCGACTTCCGCAAGGACTACCCGGACGCGCACGTGGTCCGCCTGGAGCAGAACTACCGCTCCAGCCAGGCCATCCTGGACGCCGCCTACCAGGTGATCAGGACCAACCCTGAGCGCGCCGAGAAGAAGCTGTGGACTGCGCGCGCGGGGGGCGAGAAGGTGATGGCGACGCAGGCCTACAACGAGGTCGAGGAGGCGGAGTTCGTCGCTGACGAGATCGAGCGCCTGCGCCGCACCGAAGAACGAGGCTACTCGTCCTTCGCGATCCTCTACCGCACCAACGCGCAGTCGCGTTCCTTCGAGGACGTGCTCGCGCGGCGCCACATCCCCTACCGGCTGGTGGGCGGCGTGCGCTTCTGGGAGCGGCGCGAGGTCAAAGACGTGGTCGCGTACCTGCGCTTCTGCTTCAACCCCAACGACGCGTTGAGCTTCGGGAGGATCGTCTCGGTTCCGTCGCGAAAGATCGGCAGCGTCACCGTCGAGGCGCTGAGCGCGCATGCGCGCGAGACCGAGTCCGACCTCTTGACCCTGCTCGCGGATCCGTCTCGCGTGCCCGGCCTGCCCAAGCCGTCGATCGCGCCGCTGCAGAAGTTTCGCGCGCAGCTCGAATCGCTTCGGGCGGTGATGGGCGTACTGCGCCCGAGTGAGCTGCTCGACCACGTGGTCGAGGTCATGGGACTGAAAGCCCACTACCTCGACGGCACACCGCAGGGCGAGGCGCGCCTGGAGAACATCAACGAGCTTCGCGGCCTGGCCGAGAGTTTCGACGACCGCGAGCCGACACAGGGCCTCGAGGACTTTCTCGCCGAGGTTGCGCTGGTGTCGGATGTAGACGCCTACGACGAGAACGGCGAGGGCGTGACCCTGATCACGCTGCATATGGTCAAGGGGTTGGAGTTTCCGGTCGTCTTCATGGTCGGCATGGAGGAGGGGCTGCTGCCGCACCAGCGCGCGCTCGACGAGCGCGAGGAGAATCCGCAGCTCATCGGGGCGACCACCGAGATGGCCGAGGAGCGCCGCCTGTGCTATGTGGGCATGACGCGCGCCAAGGACCGGCTGTACCTCAGCTGCGCGTTCCGCCGCCACCTGTACGGCCGCTCGCAGCCGGCGTTCCCGAGCCGCTTTTTGACCGAGATCCCGCAGTCGATGCTCGCCGCGCCCAAGGGCAGCGCGCCGGTGGCCCCGCCGCGCCAGGGCTACAAGGAGCGCTTCCAGGAAAGGCAGGTGCAGGCGGCGCCGGCCGAGCCGCCCGTGCAGCGATTCGCAAGCGGCGACCGCGTGACCCATCCGGCCTTCGGCGCCGGCACCGTGGTCAAGAGCACCCTGACACGGACGGACGAGGAGCTGGTGGTCAAGTTCGACAAGGCCGGCCTGAAGATCCTGTCGGGGATGCTGGCCCCGCTGACCAAATGACGAAGCGCAAAAAGACGGTCGATCCCGCCGCGCGCGCGGCCGACCTGCGCGAGCAGATCCGCAAGCACGAGCACGCCTACTACGTGCTCGACCAGCCGGAGATCACCGATGCGGAGTACGACGCGCTGTTCCTCGAGCTGCGCCGGATCGAGGAGGCGCAGCCGGCGCTGGTCACCCCCGACTCCCCGACCCAGCGAGTCAGCGGGGAGGCATCGGAGCAGTTCGCGAAGGTTCGCCACCGCTCGCCGATGCTCAGCCTGCAGAACGCCTTCGACGAGTCGGAGATCCGGGGGTTTGACAAGCGCGTTCGCGCCGCGGTGGGCGACGGCGTCGCCTACTGCGCAGAGCTGAAGATCGACGGCCTGGCGATCAGCATCACGTATACGAAAGGGCGGCTGACGCGCGCGGCCACGCGCGGCGACGGCACCACCGGCGAGGACGTCACCGCCAACATGCGCACCATTCGCAGCATCCCGCTCGCGATCCAGATCCCGAAGGGACTGCCGGACGTAGTAGAGGTGCGGGGCGAGGTGTACTTCCCGCTCGCCGCCTTCGAGCGGCTCAACGCCGAGATGGAGGCGCAGGGCAAGCCGCGGTACGTCAACCCGCGCAACACGGCTGCCGGCAGCGTGCGCCAGATCGACCCCAGCGTCACCGCGAGCCGCGACCTGCAGACCTTCATGTACATGCTCGACCCGGCGGGCCCGTGCCGCTCGCAGTGGGACGTGCTGGGGTCGCTCGAGGCCATGGGCTTCCGTGTCAACCGGCACCGGCGTCGGCTGGCGTCGATCGACGAGGTGATCGAGTATCACGCCGAGTGGCAGAAGCGGCGCCACGAGCTGGAGCACGAGATCGATGGCATCGTGGTCAAGGTCGACCGCTTCGACCAGCAGCAGGAGCTCGGCTTCGTGGCGCGGTCGCCGCGATGGGCGATCGCATTCAAGTACACCCCGGAGCAGGCGGAGACGGAGGTCGAAGACATCGTGTGCTACGTCGGACGCACCGGCGTGCTCACGCCGGTGGCGCACCTGAAGCCGGTCGTGGTCGGCGGCGTGACCGTGCGCAACGTGACCATGCACAACGAGGCGCAGGTCAACGAGAAGGGCGTGTACGTCGGGGCGCGGGTGGTCATCCACCGCGCTGGCGACGTCATCCCCGAGATCGTGAGCGTGAAGAAGCCGAAGCCGGGCTGGCGCATGCCGTCGAAATGCCCTGTGTGTGGGGGAGAGGTGGTGCGCGAGGAGCCGTACATCGCGCACCGCTGCATCAATCCGTTCTGCGCGGCGCAGCGGCTCGAGCGA
>WNGG01005136.1_pt1 | contig 14620 bp, 11 predicted proteins | sample 5400661 | NCBI WGS metagenome assembly WNGG01 (sample SAMN13153372, study PRJNA577476) | soil metagenome | isolation source: 100 cm soil or saprolite under Garry oak tree replicate 1 | place: USA:California | collected 2016-06-15
CCCAATCCGCTTTGAGCCAACCCTTGGCGGTGTTCGCCTTCCCGCGGAGATTGAGCGTCCATATCACGCGCCGCTCAAAACCCCAATCCTTTGGCACGACGACTTTGAATACAAACAAGTGGCGGCGCGGATAAAAATGCGTCGGTTGGCCGCGATCACCACCGGGATCGATGCTGTTGTTCGGTCCCAGAGGAATATCGAGTTCCTCTTGATAATTGCGATTGAAGTACCCGAAATACATCGTGAACGTCCCGTCCGGGTTGGGTTTCCAACCCTCGTAAACGGGAACGACGTCCTGCCCGCGGTTGTATTGACCGGTATAGGGAATTGAAGAGGGAATCTGAGCGGATAAATAAGACGCCACAAGGAGAAGGAGACAGGCGCCGGCAGCGCACGCCAAGATTAGACGCATCACGCGCATTTCATTACTCTCGCGTACGCCCAGAAGGGTTGGCTACGACCTTCGCATTCCGTTCGGCGAGCTGCTTCTTGAACTCTTCTTCAGACAGTGGGTAATAGGTCACCCAAGCATGGCTCATGTCATCGATCGAGCGTTGCCCATATCCGACCCACGTATCCGGGTCTGGGTTCAACTTGTTACTCTCTGTGTTGTTGTGCCAGGCGATGAAATGCAGCACCGAACCGGCCGGCAACAGTGGTTGAACGTCGGTCGCATAGTCGTACGCAATCATCCAATTAAATTTGTAATTGGGCACACAGTTCAGCGTTTCGACCTTGCTCCCGGGCCGTTTCCCTCCGCCGGGATAGATCACTTCCAGACACATGGCCTTACCGCGCGTGTGCATGTGTGGCTGAAACCCGAGAACGCGCGTAGGCTGCATCAGAGTCATATAGGTATCGGTACGGATGTTGTCTGTATTCGGAGGAAGATCGAGTTCGGCGTCGTCGCCCATCATCTGAGTCGTCACAACAAATCCGGGGACATATCCTTTGGGATAGAGTTTGAATCCAATGGCAACGTTCAAATTCATCGCTTCACCATAAGGATGGATATGCAGGTTGAAGTTGATCTTCGTACCGGCCGATATCAGGTAACCTGAACCTTCCTCGAAGGTGTTGCCGTTCTTCCCCAAACCATAAGCCTGGACCAGTGCCTGGCTGCCGTCCGGGTATATGAGCGTGGCCCCCATGTGATGAAGGGTCCTGAAACCTTTCGTCGGCTTAACCTCGACGGCCTTGATATAGCGATCTTCCGCCAGCCCGGTGTCCACGAGTATATTCTTCCAGGTGTCGGGAGCTTTTGCTGGAACTGCGAGGTCCTTCGGCATCTCCACGATAAGGTCCGGCGTGCCGATGCTCCATTTGTCGTTGTCATCGAATTGACGAGGCCGCGGCATGTCGGCCGGATCGCCCTTAGGAGCGCCGGAATCCACCCACTGCGCGATCGTTGCGATCTCTTGATCTGCGAGCGCTACGCTGTTCTTGAACTTGCTGATGCCGATGTTCGGGTCGATGTGCCATGGAGGCATGTTACGTAGAACGACATTTTCCTTGATCGCTTTCGCCCACGGCCGGGCCTCCTCATAGGTTAGTAAGGACATGGGCGCAATCGAATCGGGACGGTGGCAAGTTTGGCAGGACCGCTGGAGAATGGGCGCCACATCTTTTGTGAAGGTCACCTGTCGCTCTGCTGCGCTCTGAGCGTTCGCAGTTGTGCCCAGTGCAATGAGGGCCATTATTATTAGCGTCGGGCCCACCGTCCGGATCGCTTCGGTACATCGCTTCGCGACCCCTTTACTACCGGCCGGTCCCCCCACGCCGTTCATTAGATAGACAGAAAGTCCGGCTGAAAATCGATCCTGCTCGCACATGTCTGTATCTCCTGAAAGCATTTAAGCTGACGGCTCTCGAGCAGTCAAGGATTTGAATTCAGACACTTCAGACACTAGGCGGGATTTCAAACATACTGCCCGGCCACCCAACCCGAAGCCCAGGCCCACTGAAAATTGAATCCGCCCAGGTGTCCCGTCACGTCGACAACTTCTCCGATGAAGTAGAGGCCCGGCACTTTGCGGGCCTCCATCGTCTTCGAGGACAAGGCCGCGGTGTCCACTCCGCCGGCGGTGACTTCCGCTTTTGCGTAGCCCTCGGTTCCGGACGGCACGAGGGTCCACGACTCGAGTGGTTGTGGTCCATAGAGTTCTCGCCACTTGTGCACAAAGCGGCGGGGCAGCGTATGAGGTTCGATCGTGATGGTCTCTCCCGTTTTCCAATAAGAGGAGATCTGCAGGACTGCCGGGCCGCTGAGGCCGCGATGTGTGAAGAGAATGTTTTCGCGGAATGCGGTGCGGCCGCAGCGGACGGTTGCATCGAGCGACACGCCGCTCAGTTCACCGAGAGCGCGCCGTTCCTTGTCTTCGAGCACGAGTGGAACGAGGCCGGGGCGCGTTTGCGAAATGGAGAGGCCAAACTGGCGGGCGATCCGGTAGCCGAAGTCGGTGGCGCCGATTTTGGGAATCGAGAGTCCGCCTGTTGCGATCACAAGCGATTTGCATTCGAGTTCCCCCCCGTTTGTCGTGACCCTGAACCCCGCACCTTTTTCTATACCGAGGACGGAGCAGTTCGTCTGAATTGGAACTCCGGCAGCATCGCATTCGTTTAATAACATATTGATGATCTGCTGTGAGGTTCCGTCGCAAAACAGTTGCCCGAGCTTTTTCTCGTGATAAGCAATTCGATGGCGCCGGACCATCCGGATGAAGTCTTCGGGCGTGTATCGCGCCAGCGCGGACTTGTGAAAGTTTGCGTTGGCCGAGATGAAGTGGTCGGCAGTGGTGTGAAGATTCGTGAAATTGCACCGGCCTCCGCCGGATATTCGGATTTTCCTGCCGACGGTTTCGTTGCGTTCGAGGACCAGAACCGAGCGGCCACGCTTACCCGCTTCGAGCGCGCACATCAACCCGGCCGCGCCGGCCCCTATAATGACAACGTCGTAGCCCACATGCGGATCATATACTTGTCGGACTTACAGAAATGAGAGCCGCGGACAAAATCCCAAAATCAGCCTGGTCTAGCCTGCGCCTGAAAGATCATGTCCGGCCGGGGCTGAGAGTGCTCTTCGTCGGCATCAATCCGGGCGTGCGTTCGGCGATGACCGGCCATCATTTTGCGGGGTATTCGAACCGATTCTGGAAACTCTTGCACGATTCGCGATTGGTGCCGGACTTGATCTGGTACGAACATGACCAGCGGCTGCCTGAGTGGGGCCTTGGCCTTACCAACTTGATTGCGCGGCCGAGTCCCGGTATCGATGACCTGCTTCAATGGGAATACGTCAAGGGCTGGAAACTGCTGGACGCAAAGATCCGCCGCTATCGTCCCGCAGTGGTGGCGTTGGTCGGCGTAACCGTCTATCGCGCGATCCTCCCATTGCTCGATCGGGCGACGCCCGCAGATATACGACGGAGCGTCATCGGCCCGCAGCGCCAGACGATTCATGGCGCCCGTGTGTTTGTGCTGCCGAATCCGAGCGGCCGTAACGCGAACTTTACGTACGCGGAAATGCTACAAGCGTTCGTCAGGCTTCGGCGATGGACACAACGAATCTGCGCGCGGGATGGTTGAGATCGGTTGTCGTAGCACGCGCGACGGCGGGTGAGCGCAGCCGGTATTTATGAAGACCTACACCTTCCGGAGATCCGCCGCGCGGATCGGGAGACGCCGGATGCGTTTGCCCGTCGCCGCAAAGATCGCGTTCGTCACAGCCGGCGCAATGACCGGTACGGAAGCTTCGCCAATCCCGCCTGGCGGTTCGGTGCTCGGCACGATGTGGACTTCGATCTCGGGCGCCTCGTTCATACGCAGCATGGCGTAGTCGTTGAAGTTTTTCTGGACCACCTGGCCATTCCGGATTGTGATTTCTCCGTATAGAGCTGCGGTAAGACCGTAAATCGTTCCACCTTCGATTTGGGCTTTAATCGTGTCGGGATTGATAATCCAGCCGCAATCCACGGCGCACACGACGCGATGCACTCGTACCTTGCCGCCGGCAGCGACCGAAACTTCAGCCACCTGCGCGATAAAACTGCCGATGGTTTCCACGGCAGCGATACCTCGAAAGCGTCCAGGGGGCAGCGGTTTGCCCCATTCGGCTTTCTCGGCCGCGACCTCCAGAACATTTCGCAGACGCGGCGCTCCTCCGAGAAGCTTGCGCCGGAAGACGTACGGGTCCCACTCGACGGCGACAGCGAGCTCGTCTACTAAGGATTCGGTAATGAAACCGCTGACGGATCCGCCGGGCGCGCGCCAAAAACCGACCGGAATGCCCGGATCGTGGTAGACGTATTCGGCACGACGGTTGGGGATGCTATAGGCAAGGCCCGCTATGCCGCCGATCGATATGGGATCGATGCCCCCCAGATCCTCCAATGCCTTTGGGTTGAAGCGGGCAAATAATGACGCTTGCACTAGACGGGCTTTCCACCCGGTTGGTATTCCGTTCTGATCGATCGCAGCCCAACATCGGGCGTACGTCACAGGGCGGTAGTAGTCGTGTTGCATGTCGTCTTCACGCGTCCAGACAACCTGTACTGGCCGGCCCACCGCTTTGGAAATTTCCACCGCTTCCGCCACATAGTCTCCTTCGCCGCGTCTTCCAAAGCCGCCGCCAACGAAAGTCGTATGGACCTTGACGCGATCGGCCGGAAAGCCGGTGATTCTCATCGCCGCCCGTTGCGAGAAAGTTTGCGTTTGCGTCGAGACCCAAACATCACACCCATCGGCGCGCACGTCCGCTGTGCAATTCATCGGTTCCATGGTAGCGTGTGCCAGATAGGGAACCTCGTATACGGCTTCGAGTTGCCTCGCCGCCCCGGCCCATGCTTCATCGAAGTCGCCTTCGTCGCGCGCCACAACGCCAGGTTGCTCGGCGGCTTCGGCCATTTGTTGCCGAATGCTTTCCGAAGTCAGTCCGGCCAGCGGACCGTTGTCCCATTTCACATCCAGCGCTTTCAGTCCTTGCGTTGCGGCCCAAAAACTATCTGCAACGACGGCAATGCCGGAAGCCTCTGCTTTCGTGGACGCCATAAAGCCGTCTGGTGAACCCGCGGCGGATGATCCGACCAGTACAACATGCCTCACGCCTGGAACAGCGCCGGCCTTATTCAGGTCAAAGTCAAAGGTGGCGACTTTTCCTTTGAAGACCGGGCAGCGCAGAACTCTCGCAACGAGCATGTTGGGAAGCCGGACGTCCATTCCAAACACCGCGCTTCCGTTGACCTTTTCGGCGAGATCCACGCGCCTCAACGGTTGTCCGAGCAGTTTGAAACTCTTCGGGTCCTTCAGGACGATCTGTTTGGGGACCGGCAGCGCGGCTGCTTTTTCGACGAGTTCGCCATAGCGCAGCTGGCGGCCGCTCGCGTTGTGCAGAACAACTCCTTTTTCGGTTGAAAGGCTTTCCTCGGGAACTCCCCAGGTGTTCGCGGCTGCTGTGACCAGCATTGCGCGGGCGGCGGCACCCGCTTCGCGCAGGGGTTTGCCCAGACCGCGCACGCTTTGACTGGAGGTGGTCACCTGCGCCCCCCTCATTGCGGGATTGGCATAAGCGGGATCAGCTCCCACCCATTCCAACTTCACCTTGTTCCAGTCGGCGTCGAGCTCTTCGGCCACGAGCATCGGCATTGCCGTCATGACGCCTTGTCCGAGCTCGAGCTGCGTCAGCTTGATCGTAACGGTATCGTCCGGAGCGATACGAAGCCAGATGTTTGGAGCAAAGACGCGCGCTTGCCCTCTCGGTTGCTGTTGCAAAACGGGAAAGTAGAAGCCAAGCACCCAGCCGCCACCTGCCGTGGCACTCACCTTGAGGAAGTTTCGCCTGCTCAGATTTGTCGCTTTGCTCATGTTAAGCCTCCCCTCCCATCATTCTTGCCGCCCGTTGAACGAGTCTACCCGTTTCCGGAATTCGTCACAAATCGTAGTCGCGGACTTTAGTTATTTGGTTGGGCCGCGCGGCGCGCCGTTTTCGCCAGGCGGCGCCGGAAAGAGGTCGTCAACGTTGACACCGGGATCCAGCGGCGCTTTGGATTGCGATGTGCTGAAGCCGATCCACCGGCCCATGAAGATGATCATTATCCAAAACAGGAGCGACACGACGGCGGCGGCTCTGCCGGCCAGCGGCGCGGCCGTGTCCTTGTGCCAACGATCGACTGTACGGGCCGAGGTGAGTTCAAATATCAGCACGTTCAATCCTGCAAGCGCGAGCAGCGCCATCTTCGTGCGGAAGAAAAAATTGTGATAATACACGTTGGCATTCGTAATGAACATCAACATCCCCGTGGTGGCAGTCCAACCGAAGGCCGCCCAGGTCCACCTCAAGATATCGGAGGTAACCCGCGTAAACGGCCGCCGGATGGACGCAATCCCGAGCAAGCGGAGATCGACGACGACAGTGGTGCCAAAGACCACGGTCAGCCCGAGGACGTGGAAGGATTCGATCAGCGGAAACAGGTAAAGCGAATCCCGAATTCCGGTAGCCAGCTTCGATGATTCCAGTAATGCCAGAAAACCGCCAATATCCATACCAGTAATTAGCGTCGGGCCCACCGGCCGGATAGTTTCGGTACACCGCTCTTATTTATGCTGCGCCCTATCGGGCTTGCGCTTCGCGGCGGCCTTTTCACTACCGGCCGGTCCTCCCACGCCATTACGCTTTCGGCTTGAGTGACCAACTGCCCCATACATAGTCATAAGCGATCAAACGTCCCAGCACGACGACCGAGACCCAGATGAGCAGTGTCAGGATTGCCAGCGATTTGACAGTACGGCGATTCACCAGCGTGTGTTCCCAATGATGCTCGTGGCTCTTTAGCGTGATTTGAAAGACGGCCGCGATAAGCGTGCCCACAGCCACGAAAAACATCTTGAGCCAGAACGAAAAGCTCAGCAGAGCGCGGACAGGCTCGCCGACCACCATTGAAACACCCGTAATGAGCAGCACCAACAGTGCCCCCGACAACCAGGGGCCAAACCGGTCTGTGGTCGCGCGCAGTGTTTGATCGCGCCCTGCCCGTCCCAGAATACGCAGGTCGATCATCAGCACGGATGTCAGCACGACTCCAATGGCGATAATGTGAATGGACTGAATCGTTGGAATGACCCACGCGTTGTGGGTCTGAATCAGGATGCTAAGTGACGTTTGAGACAGCCACTCGGCGAATTGTTGAATCACGTCGGTCGTCCTCGAGCGCATAAGAAATAGCCACAAAACGGCACAAAGACAAGAATCTTTTGTGATTTTGTGCTTTTTCCTGGCCGGTTCTCGCCACCCTGCGACTCGTAAAGTCGATTCACTTGCAAATTGAATAGACTAGAAGGAGAATCCCAGGTTGCACGCAAATTACGTTGGGCTGGAAAAAATCGTCCCGCTCAACTCTCCGGCGCAAGGAGATCAGGAGGTTGACATGAAACGGTGGTTCACCGCGGCGGTGTTGGCAGCGATCATTGCGGCTCTGTCACCGTCCGTATTCGCGCAGTGGCCTTCGCATCCTCAAGGAGTTCCGAAAGGACCTGACGGCAAGCCGAATCTCAACGGACCGGCGCCGCGAACGGCCGATGGCAAGCCGGACTTATCCGGCGTCTACATTCGATACGACCCTGCCGAATCCGACGGTCCACCGGCTGGCCGGTCTCCACTCGTGAAAGGCGGCAACGCTGGCGCGGGATTCAAAGATGGGCTCCCGTTCAAGCCATGGGCGGCAGAGCTCCAGAAAAAGCGCGCCGCCTCGTTAGGCTTGAACGATCCTGACGGGTTGTGCCTGCCTCAAGGTGCGCTTCAATACCACATCGATCCCCAGCCGATAAAAATCATTCAAACACCGAAACAGATTATCTATATTTCCGAGTCGAATTACGGTCTCCGTACGTTCTACATGGACGGCCGTTCGCTTCCGCCCATGGGGTCGGTGACTCCGGCTTGGCACGGTTACTCCGTTGCACGATGGGACGGGGACACGCTTGTGGTCGAGTCGAACAATTTCCACGGCGTTGATCCGAACAATGTGGCGCCCCAAACTCTGACGGAGCTCGCCTACGGATGGCTCGATCACCGGGGCAGCCCGTACACGGAAGCGATGAAGTTGACCGAGCGATTCCGGCGCCCGAACTACGGACTGCTGGAGATCGAGCTTACTGTCGATGATCCGATGGCGTATACGAAGCCCTTTAGCGTCAGGGTGCTTCAGCGCGCCGTGGTAGACGGCTCGGAACTAATCGAATTCATCTGTCACGAGAACCAGACGTTTTTGAAGAACACGGGCCGGGAGCCCAGGACGGACCCCGCTCAGCGGTAGTGCGCGCCCGCTAACCTGGCTTAGCTAAACCGGGTGAACGTTCGAAATCTCTATTTCACGCGCCCCTTGAAGCCTTGGGCAAGCGTCCAGGAGCCTGAGCCAAAGCAACAGAAGCCAGAAGACCGTACACGACTGTTAGTAGCGGCAGATTGATTTTCATAGACAGAATCCTCTCGTTGTGAAGATTTTGAAAATACTCAATTTACGCGATCCACTTTAATAAAGTTCGTTTTGCCCGCAATGTGAAGCGGTGCTCCTCCGGTGATGATGACCTGTTGGCCGGATTCCACGTAGCCGGCGCGTCGCGCCGCCTCGATGGAAAAGCGGATCACATCCTCGCTGCTGTCCGATGGCGGAATCAGGACGGGCACAACGCCCCAACAAAGCGATAGAAAATCGAGAGCCGCTTCGTTGCACGTGGTTGCCAGAATGGGTTGCTTGGGCCGGAAGCGCGACACAAGACACGCCGTCGATCCGGACCACGTGGGCGTAATAATGGCCGCAGCTCCGACTTCCTTCGCAATGAAATAGCTTGCCCGGCTGATCGCGTCGCTGGCGCCGCCTTCGATCGGAATATTCTCGAATTTCAATTCGTCCAGCGCAGCTTCGGCTGACCGCGCTATGCGGTCCATCATCATGACGGCCTCGGCCGGATATCTTCCGGCAGCGGTCTCCTCGGAAAGCATGACCGCATCGGTGCCATCCAGAATCGCGTTTGCGACGTCGTTGGCTTCGGCGCGTGTCGGACGCGGGTTGTCGACCATTCGCTGAAGCATCTGCGTGGCGGTGATGACGGGCTTTCCGCGAGCATTGCATTTCCGGATTATCGATTTTTGCACAAGCGGGACCTTCTCCAGATCGATCTCGACCCCAAGATCACCGCGCGCCACCATCACGGCTTCGGATGCCGCCAGGATGCTGTCGATATTGTCAACAGCCTCATGCTTTTCAATCTTCGCAATGATCGGAATATTTCCTTCACGATCTTTGATGACCTTCTTGCAAGCGAGGATATCGCCGGCACCCCGGACGAAGCTCAGAGCAATTGCGTCGACGCCCTCTTCCAGACCAACGAGAATGTCCTCGCGGTCTTTTTTCGTCAGCGAATCCAGATGAACTTGCGAAGCGGGCAGGTTGATGCCTTTGTGCGAGCTCAATTGGCCGCCGACGATGACGCGGCAGTAAATATCGGGTGGAACGATTTTCTCAACGCTCAGTTCGATGTTGCCGTCGGCGAGCAGGATGGGATCGCCGGTCTTCACTTCGTGGGGCAGGCTCTTCAGCGAAACCGATACACGTTTACTGTCGCCCGCGACGTCATTGGCTGTCAAAACGAATTCTTGTCCCGCTTGGAGTTGGACAAATCCATTTTCAATCGCGCCGATCCGGATCTTCGGTCCTTGCAGGTCTTGAAGAATCGCCACCGGCTTGTTCAATACTTTTCGAACGCGCTTGATCTTCCGCACCAGATCGCGCTGGTACTCGGGCGTCCCGTGTGAAAAATTCACGCGGGCCACATTCATTCCCGCGGCGATCAGTTTGGCGAGCATTTCTTCGGAATCCGACGCCGGACCGATGGTGCAAACAATCTTTGTTCGCCGCATCACTTCTTCGAATCCTTCTGCAGTCCGCCGAGCCGCTGGAGAGTTGCGTTTACTTCCGGCGCTTCGGGCCGAATACGCTGCGCTTCTTCGGCCGCGGCGATCGCCTCTTTGGTATGCCCCATTTTTTCGTATGCCATAGACAAGACCATGTAGGCGTCAAAGGAACGAGCGTCGATCTCGAGGGCACGGCTGAGGCTATCGATGGCATTATCCGTATCGCCTTGTTCCAGGTAGATTCTGCCTTTCGCGACAGCAGCTATGGAATTGGCCGGATTGATTTCGAGCGCCCGGTCATAATTTTCCAAAGCTTGTTTCCAGGCATGCTGGTGTACGTAGAAGTTGGCCGCGTTCGCATACACGGCTTCATTCTCCGGGTCTGTCCGCATGGCCTGTTCCAGAAGCGGCAGTGCGCGATCCGCTTGTCCCGAATTGCTGTAGATCAGGGCGAGATTGTTCATCGCTTCGAACGTGAGCGGGCTTTCCTTGATCGCGCGCTGGTAAAGCTCGGCGGCCTTGCTTGTTTGGCCCAGTTGATCGTAAAGCCATGCGAGATTGTAGACGTAACCAGCATGGTTGGGTTCCAGCTTGACCGCGGTTTCCATGAAACCAAGAATGGTCTGAGGATCTTTTGGTTCGCTGGCAAGCGCGAGGCTTGCCAGACGCGACGGCGGCTCCCCACTTTTCGGATAAAGGTTGCGCGCAAGTTCGATGTAACGGCGGGCATCATCGATTCGGTTTAGCCGTTGGTATGCAGTACCGATCGTCATCAACGCGTCGAAATTATGGGAATCGTCGTTGAGGACCTTTAACGCTTCCTCGGCCGCTCTGTTGTAGAACGAGCCATCGTAAATGGCGGCATAGCGATAAATGAACGCACGGACAAGCGGTTCGGCTTTCGGCAGCAGGTCCTCCAGCCGCGCGAGAATGAAATAATCCGTTTCGACGCGTTCGGCACGATAGGCTTCCTGCCAATGCTTAGTGTCTCCTGTTATTGCCGCAAGCGAGACTTCTGCGGACAGTTTGTGCACGCGTGCGGCTGATGACCGGCGATAGGCCTGGATAGCGTCATCTTTCCGGCCGAGCATCCAATATGCCTTTCCAATCTCGAGATCCGAGACGGCAGCACCCTTGTATTTCCGCGCCGCGTCGATGGCTGCTTCGAAACGGGACACCTTGACCAGATTCTTGACCAGTTCCGGAACCAGATCCGTCCGTGACGGCTCGCGCTCGAGGGCCAATTGGGTTTCCAGTATCGCGCGCTCGACGGCATTACGTTCGTACCGAATCTGGGCGTCATAGGCGCGGGCAAACTGGCCCTGGCGAAGGAAGAATCGGACGGCGAGGTCCTGAATCGGCTTTGCCGTCGTTCGCGCACGATCCAGCTCCGCCTGAAACTTGCCGGGCTGATCGAAATCAAAATAGATATGCAAAAGAAGATCGGTAGCAACCGGATTGCCGGGGTCGATTTCGCGTGCTTTCAAGGCGGCTTTTTCTGCTTCATCAAGATTCCGCTGCAGCCATTGGGCGCGGCCTAATGTGATCCAGGCATCGGCAGACCGCTTCTCGATTTCTGTTGCGCGTCTGGCTTCGTCGATTGCTTTCTGTGTATCGCCGAGTTCGATGTAAGACGATGCTAGTCCGATCCACGGATCGGATCCTCGCGGACGTTCTTTGATCGCTTCTTCGAATTCCTCGATGGCGGCCTTATAGAGGTGAAGCTTCAAGTACGCGGCTCCAAGATAGGAATGGGCCTGCGGACCTGCTTTTTGAGAGTTGGAAATGTCGCGTAGCGTCTGCAGCGCCGCTAAATAATTCTCCGTATACAACTGCGCGCGTCCGCGGGCCAGCCGGTAGTCGGTTTCAGTTGGCCTGTTGAAGAAGGAAAGGAGAATGGCGGTGGCGAGCATGGCAGCGATGAGGACACTGCCGATGAGAAGATATCGCTTCATCAATGGAACATTATAGATGTTGCGGGATCAATCGCTATTCCAGTCCTCGCAGAGAGGAGAATTCTTTTGTTTCGTATATACTGCCGCCAGGGGGTCACGTGATACAGAAGGGTGTAAAAATCGAGCCGCCGTCCGGGAAACTGGGTGTTCTGATTCCGGGATTGGGTGCAGTGAGTACGACATTCATCGCCGGTGTCGAAGCTATTAAGAAGAAAATCGCCCAGCCCGTCGGATCTCTTACGCAGCTTGGGACCATACGCCTCGGTAAGAGGACGGAACGGCGAGTCCCGAAAATCCAGGATTTCGTGCCGCTGGCCTCGCTCGACAGCCTTGTTTTTGGCGGCTGGGATATTTACGAAGACAACTGTTACGAAAGTGCCGTCAAAGCTGGCGTGCTGGACAAGGAACTTCTGGAGGCGGTCCGGCCTCAGATCGAAAAAATCAAGCCGTGGCGAGCCGTTTTCAGTCACGACTACGTCAAAAGATTGCAAGGCCCGAATGTCAAGTCCGGCAAGAACAAAATGGACCTTGCCGAACAACTAATGGACGACATCGAGCAATTCCGCAAAACGAATAAGCTTTCTCGACTGGTTATGGTCTGGTGCGGCAGCACCGAAGCCTATTTGAAGCCGGAGGTTGTGCACGGCTCTATTGAGACGTTCGAGAAAGGACTTCGTGATAACGACGCCTCCATCTCACCGAGCATGGTCTACGCCTATGCGGCCTTGTGCAAGGGGATACCGTTCGCCAACGGAGCCCCGAACTTGACCGTGGACATCCCCGCGCTGACGCAGCTGGCCCAGGAAAAAGGTTCGGCTATTTGCGGCAAGGATTTCAAAACCGGTCAAACTCTGATGAAGACCATCATTGCTCCCGGTTTGAAATCGCGCATGTTGGGCCTGAGTGGATGGTTCTCGACGAATATTCTTGGAAATCGAGACGGAGAAGTTCTGGACGATCCCGATTCGTTCAAAACGAAGGAAGAGAGCAAGCTGTCGGTGCTGGATCAAATTTTGCAGCCGCAGCTTTACCCCGACCTTTATAAGGATTTCACGCACAAGGTGCGGATCCACTATTACCCGCCGCGCGGAGATAATAAAGAAGGATGGGACAACATCGACATCTACGGCTGGCTCGGTTATCCCATGCAGATCAAGATTAATTTCCTGTGCCGCGACAGCATTCTGGCTGCGCCCATCGTTCTAGACCTGGTCCTATTTCTGGACCTGGCCCAACGATGCGGCATGCGTGGCATTCAGGAATGGTTGAGTTTCTACTTCAAGAGCCCAATGCATGCTGCAGGTCTGTATCCGGAGCATGACTTGTTTATTCAGTTGATGAAACTTAAGAACACCCTGCGGTACCTGAAAGGAGAGGATCTCATTACCCATTTGGGAATGGAGTACTACGACTAAGGAATTGTTTTACATTCAATTCGTTGCTTGCCTGACAAAAGTTCGAGTAGTATTTGACTTCTCTAAGAGCGGAAATCCTTGGAGTTTCTAAGGAGGTTAACTTTCAATGAGACGAACCGGTTATCTGGAATTGTCAATGTCCATAGTGTTGGTACTGGCATTGGCGGCGGCAGCGCTGCCCGGTTTTGGACAGGCGGCGCAAGCCAAGCAGCCGCAAGCGAAGACGCAGGCCGAGTACAACGCATACAAGGCCCTCTATGACGAGCAAAATCCGCAAAAGAAGGCTGAACTGGGTGAGAAATATCTGACGGAATTCAAGGAATCCGACTTCATCGGAAACACCTATACGATGATCGTCGGCGCCTATACGCGGGCGCAAAACTGGGCGAAGGTTATCGATGCAGCCGATCGGGCCGCGGCAAGTCCGGTAGCTGACAATAAGTTGAAGGCATTCGCTTACGCCAATGCGATGGTGGCCGCGCAAAATATGAACCAGATCGATAAGGTTCTCAGTTATGGCGACAAGGTCCTGGCCATTGATCCGAATGATCTGAATACGATGATCACTCTTTCTGCCGCGATCCCCGCAAAGTTGCCCGCTGACGAAGCCGGCAAGAAGGCTGCTTTGGACAAAGCAGAAGGCCTGGGAAGAAAGGCGCTTGCTGGTATCCAGCCTCTGCTGGCGCAGGCCCAGGGGGACCAGAAGAAGCAAATTGCCCAGATCGAAAGCCAGCTTCGCGGGACGTTGGGATTGATTGCGTACAACCGGCCGGACTATACCAAGTCGATCGAAGAATATGAGTCCGCTCTAAAGGGAAACCCCAAAGATGATGTCGCTCATTTCTATCTGGGCGCGGACTATCAGGCGTTGACTGCACAGGCATCCAGGGCATATCAGGACGCCGTCAAAGCGGAAAACGATGCGAAGACCGCAAAAGCCGACCAGCCGACGATCGACGATCTGGCCGCCAAACGCCAAGGTCTCGAGAATGACGTTCGGGAAAAAAGAGACAAGGCCATCGAGGAATACGCGATTGCGGCTGCCATCGGCGGCATTGTCGCTCAAGATGCTAAGAATGCGCTTCAAAAGCTCTGGCAAGCCAAGAACGACAGCCTGAACGGAATGGACGAGTTCATCGCCCAGAAGAAGCAGCAACTCGGTCAGTAGAAATTCGGGAACGGCCACCAAAAGGCACAAAGGACACAGAAAGCTTTTGTTTTTTGTGGCTTTTGTGCCTTTTTGTGGCTTACTTCAAGGTTTCGGTGTGCGATATCGTTTTCTGCGCCAGTTCAATTCCCGCCTTATCGAATTCATCTTTAACCCGACGCCGCCATTCCCGTAAAAC
>WNGG01008398.1_pt1 | contig 14620 bp, 10 predicted proteins | sample 5400661 | NCBI WGS metagenome assembly WNGG01 (sample SAMN13153372, study PRJNA577476) | soil metagenome | isolation source: 100 cm soil or saprolite under Garry oak tree replicate 1 | place: USA:California | collected 2016-06-15
CATGTAGCAGCAGTGACTTTGCTGTTCGAAAGCGAAATATCGACGACGTTCGAATAAACCTTGCCGTGCTCGCCGCCACGCCATGCGACGTTGTGCGCCACTTGCAATTTCTCCGCGGTCTTGGGACTGATAAGCGCGGCGTTGTCCCAGGTAAGCTTGGTGACCGGCTTGGGCAATTCCTGCAGCCAGCCGTTGTTGGCAAAGCGTCCATCGGAAACGCATGGATCGGGGCGGAAGATGAATTCGATTTCGTCGGCTGGCGCAGCTTTTACGGGGGGCAGGCTGGAGGCGTTGAATTTCAGAGCAGGGTTGATGGGCGCGAACGCAGAACCTGCCACCAGACCATCATTCAATGTCTTCCGCCAGAACTTTTCGAAATCGGCGGACGAACTAGCGGTCCTCAGGCGGTCGCGGAGCGCGTCGTAATCCGAGACACCGGGCTTGTCGCTAAACGTCGCAAGCACTTCACGCGCGGAGTGCGTGTGGTAAAGCGGAGCGATCAGGGGTTGAATCACGCTGATCGTGCCGTCGAAAGCGCGCGCATCTCCCCAGGTTTCGAGGTAGTGCGATTCGGCGACGTGCCAGTCGCAAAGTTCGGCGGTCTCGTCGAAATGCGAGCCGACGTAGATAGTGTTCTTAATGGGCTTGCGCTTCTTCTCTTCGTCAAATTTGATCTTGGAAGCAAAATCAAAATCGTGCGGCGCGGTATATACCGGATTAACGCCAAGAATGAGGAGAGTCTCGACCTTTCCATCATAGATGTCGCTACACAATTCGCGCAGCGATTCCAGATGATTCATGGGATGCGCTTCCACCGGCTCGGTGTAATACAGCGTTGTCCCAACGTTGCCGAGCGCGGCATTGATCGAATGCGCCAGGGTGTGGACTTCGGCAGGCTGATGTTCACCCGCGACGACCAGCGACGCACCCTTGTGTCTCTGCAGATCCTTGGCGACGGCATCGAGCCAGTCCCCGTTCTTTCCGGGTAGCGTCGCCAAGCCTCCGAGCCCTAGCTTTCCGGCAAGCGCGCGGGCGAAAAGCTCCACTTCCGAAGCCCGCAAGGGCAAGCGATGATCCGCGGTCGCGCCGGTGACGCTGGGCGTGGGCTCGACGACATACAGCCGATTCATTTTCGTTTCCGGGAAAACTTCATCGGCCAGCGGGTTGGACTTGGGTCTCTCGTTCAGCATGCGGCGCCGCGAAAATTCTTTCGCATAGCGAATGTGGCCCGGGCCGTTACCTAAGAAATCGGAATCGAGCGAAAGAATGACCTCGGCTTTTTCCGGACGATAAACAGTATTGACATAGCTGCCGAAAGCGAGTTTCGCGCCTTCGTGCGTGCCGTCACCGACGGCTGGCTCCCACTGGTGCCATTTGGCCTGCGGAAAAAGCGTCAGCAGCGACTGAATTTGCTCGGCCAGCGCCGGCGAAGTAATGATTCCGGTCAGAATGCGAAACCCCGCACCGTTCGTACCCTTCATCGTAGCCGCGAGCGCCTGCGCACTTTGCACAAACAACGACCACGTCTGGATTTCGCCGTACTTCGTCACCGTCTGGGCGCGATCCGGATCGTACAGATTTAGGACCGAAGCCTGCGCGAAAACGTTCGTCGCGCCGAGGCTCGACGGATGGTCGGGATTGCCTTCGATTTTTGTCGGCCGCCCTTCGTGGCTTTCCACCAGCAAACCGATAGCATCCGCGCCAAACGGCATGGCCGTGGCGTAAAACTGCGGTTTGCCAAGCGTCAACCCATCGGGCTGCTTGACGTACGGCACCAGGTACTGCTCGGGAGTGCGGCAGCATCCGGAAAGGCCCGCAAACGCCAACGACGCCGCCATCAACTTCAAGAAATCGCGTCGGTCGACGCCCTCGTCCCATTCGGAAGGGGCCTGGCGCGGGAATTCGCGATGCAGCAACTCTTCGAACTGCGGGTCGCTGGCGAGTTCCTCGAGCGTGCGCCAATACTGTTTGCCGGTTTTCCATTGGAGCTTGTCTCGGACCGCCTCCAAATCCATCGGACGCTCGCGCGGCTTGGCATCCCCGGCAGGATCGTTGTGATCGTGCGGGCCGCCGATGCGTTCGTGTTGTTCGTGCTCGCGCATACCGTCCATTATCGGTGACACGTCGAGCAGCTCGTCAGCTCGGCGGTTGTCCGGATATTGCGTTCCAACGCCAGCCTCTTGCCGATTTCAGCCTGATTCGGCGGCGGCGTCCAATCCATTGAAAAAACATCTTCCCTTTTTTCGCGCAGGACGGCCTCGGGGTTGCGGTGGCAGTCCACGCACCACTGCATCAGCAGCGTGTTGGCCTGGAACACCAGCGGCATCTGGTTAATTTGCCCGTGGCACGTCGAGCAACCCACGCCTTTGTTGACATGAATGCTGTGATTGAAATACGCGAAGTCGGCCAGGCGGTGAACTTTCACCCATTCAATGGATTTGTCGCTGCGATAGCTTTCGCGCACGAGCTCAAGGTAGGGCGCGGTATTGAAAAGGACGGCATGGCAATTCATACAGGTTTTCGTCGGGGGAATGCCGGCAACCGCGGAAGTCTCCACTCCGGTATGACAGTAGCGGCAGTCGATACCGTCATCGCCGACGTGGTGTTTGTGGCTGAATTGTACCGGCTGCTCCCGCGTCACGTTTTGTCGTGTCATATAGGGCGAGCGGGCCACCGCGAGGACCGCGACGAGTGCAACTCCGATCAGGAATAGAGCTGAAAACACACTGAATCGGGCGATGAAATTGGTACTGCGATGAAAAATCTGCGCCATGTCCGTTCAGCACTTCGCCGGGGAGCGGCTCCCGCAGGGAGCGGCGATCAGGGTGTCCCACGTGTTGGCCGGGAAGTGCAAACCCGGGTGTGCTTGACGCGATAGTGTCCAACAAAACATTCGGGAATGCAACCTCCGCGCCCTTTTGTTTCAAACAATTTCTTTCAATTTCCTCTGCAGATTTCGTGGCACCTTCAAAAATTTCGAACAGTATTCCTGCTTGTTTGTTTCAACCGGAAACGATAAATGAGGCGAATACGAACGGATTGCCATTCGCTCATACTTATTTCTCCTCCTGCACTCACCCACGGTCACGGAGTGTGATGCTTGAGCGAATGGAGAAGTTCAAACATTTTTTCAATGCCTCTTTCACCGGGCCATTTGCGCAGGGCAAGGTCGTGGTATCTTAGTAGCATACTCCGCCGCGCCTGTTGCGGCGGAGCCTACCTATAACTGAGCGTCCCCGGAAGAATGGGGGCGCAGGCAGCCCGCTGGGGCGTGGTCCAACTGGTAGGACACCTCACTGTTAATGAGGACGGTGAAGGTTCGAATCCTTCCGCCCCAGCCAAATTTTTCGAAAAGAATCTCGTCCGCTTCCGCTAGTCTCTTGCAATCGGAAGACCCGCTTCCAGCCAGCCCCTCCAGCCGCCGTCCATCGATTCAACGTTGTGGTAGCCCATCTTTTGCAGATTCTCCGCCACCAGCGCGGAGCGGAATCCGCCGCCGCAATACAGGATGAGCTTCGCGTTCGTGTCCGGGACACGCTGCTCGATGTCGCGTTCGATGATGCCGCGGCCCATGTGTACGGCGCCTGGCAGATGTCCCTTCGCCCATTCGTTGTCCTCGCGGACATCCACGAGCTGAAACTTTTCACCCGCATCGGTGCGGCGCTTTACTTCCGCGACACTCGTTTCCTTGATTTTCTTCTTGGCTTCGTTCACCAGTTTCAGGAATTGGGCGGAGTGCGCCATCGAAAAACTCCTTCCAAGAGATGCTTCCAGCCGAGGATAACACACGCGGACGGAAGAGCACTCTCCGCGGCCGTGTCGCACGCGATGTCATTCATTCGGCGAGATTATGGAAGGCGGAGAACAGCTAGTCCCGCGTGCTTTCAGTCTTGGGCTTATCGCCTGCGCCCTTCTTGGCGAACGAGCGAACCAGGTTCACCAGATTCCAGCGCATCTTTTCCGATGCTCGATCGCCCTCGCCCCCCAGCATTTTTCCTTTGCCGTTGCTAATGATGAAGAAAAGTTCTCCGTCCGTCATTTTCTCCAGGCTAGCAGCGTCCCGCCAATCGAGAAGTTCCAGCTTCATCTCCACAGCGAGTTCGCCCTTGCCACCGCCATCTTTGTTGTGGCACATGGCGCAATGGTAGCCATACAACTTACGAGCTTCCGCCAGACCTTCCGGCGTGGGACCGATAGGATTTTTCTTGCCCACCTCTTCCGGCGTCATTTGAGGTTCACCTGAAACTGGTCTTTGCTGGCTGGAACTCTGCTTGGCGGACAATACCCCAATGCACATGAGCAGAATCACACCCAGGACTAAGAGTGTCCTTCGCATGATTTCCTCCTGACTGGACGGACTGGCCAAAGGACCGTGTTCGGCTTGATTGTGAACGGATTCTACGCCCCGGCAATGCAGATGGAAAGAATTAAAAAAATAGATGGTGGAATTCCGCGGTGCGGGAAAGAAAAGGGCAGAATGAAAGGGGCGGTTCTACTCGCCCGCCCACGCGCGATTTATTGTCGTGACCGCGAATCCGAAACAGGACTTGCTTTTCTTTTCGCCGGCATCGAGCATCCGTGCTGCGTTGGTGCATCGCTAAAACCTGCCCGGAAAGGGCTCGATTCGCGAATCCGCGTGCGCAGCCCATCGATCACCGGCGGAATCGGGCCGTGCGCAACACCTCGAACCAGAAAGATCATCAGCGCCGCCTCGCCCGGTGCATCCGCACTTGACGTAATCCCGAAGCCTTGCACTCCGGGTTTCTTCATCCACTCATCCACGTGCGCCGCATGAACCGCTTTTGCATGCATCACCTGGTCCGTGCTGAGACTGCTCACCGAAAATATCTCTTCGCTCGGAGCTAGCGGCGCGCTCTGCGCTTCATCAAGCACGCCTCGCGGCGTTTCTGTTCCTCCTTGCACTATCCGCGTGCGAATCCCTTCCAACATGGCCGGCAACTCTGTCCGCGGTTGGCCGGGATCAACAACCAGCAACACGACGGGTTCTCCTGGATGATCGATGCTTGTGCCCACTCCGACCGCCTGCACGTAAGGGTTGGCCAGCAGCTCGTTGGCGTGGAGATCCCGCGCCGCCACCGCTGGCGCGAGCGATTGCGCTTGCATGGCCAAGCCGGATTGCGCTGTCGTCTTCGCCGCTGAAAATCCTGGCGTGCATCCAATCACCTGATGTGTCGAAGCACTCCCCACAAAAACCGGTTTGTTCCCCAGGGAATCGGCCATAGCAGTTAGAACGTCATGGACGGGGTTGCCCACGGTATCCGTATCCGACCCGGCGTAAAGCTGGGCCACGGGATCCCCCGTCCCCTGCGACACAATCAGCGAGCCGGAATCCCCTTGTCCGCTGAAAGTGCCGCCGGTAACCGAAACTTGATTTTGATAGGTGACGGAAAACGTTGTTCCCGTCCCGCATCCCGTCTGGTATTGCACTTTTGTTGAAATTCCAATGGCGCCCACCGTTGAACACGTCAGGCCCGTGGTACGCCCGCTTTTCGCCACGCTCAGGCCCATACTCGCGGCCATCCCCGTTCCCGCGTGCGGCGGACCGGGATTGGGCACATTCCCCGCCGCGGTGCTTCCGAGCGAGAGGATTGTTCCACTCGTATCCACAGCCCCGGGATTGATCTGCGCGATGGCCGCGTCGACGTTTGTGCCCGCCGTTTCGAGCCTCGTAAACTGCGACAAATGCGCCACCACCGAGGCGCTGTTTGGATTGCAATTAGTGTCGACCAGCCCTGGCTGAATGATGTTCTCTCCCAGAGATGCCGAATCGCTTCGCGCCAGCACGTGGTTATTGCTCAGAATATAGAAAATTCCGTTCCGCTGAACTAGGGACCCCAAAGTCCCGCCGCAGCACGAGGTCGTGTTGCCGCTGGTCGAAGAATCGTTGGCATTCCCTCCCGTCGTCCCCAGGATGATCGGAAGGCTCTGCGCCGCTTGGTTCGGTGTGCGAGCCTCTACGGTGATCGCGGCAGATGCAAACTTCGTCGCGTCAGCTTGCAACGCAACGGTAACTGTCACCATCGCCGGGCTCGGTACCTGTGCGGGCGCCGTGTACACGCCCGAAGCGCTGATGGTGCCGGTCGTGGCGGAGCCGCCCACGGCGCTGTTCACTTCCCAGTTGACAGCCGTATTCGTCGTTCCTGTGACTGTATCCATGAAGGGCACCGATTGATTCACGGTCACGACAGTGGACGTGGGTTTGATCGTAACGGTGATTTGCTGGCTGCCGCCACTTCCACCACCGCACGAGGCCAGCAAGGCAGCAAAGGTTAGGCCAAACGTCAGGAAGATCGCGCGACGCATCGGGAGCCTCATTTTTCGGGCGGGGATTATTACGCAAGCACACCCAATTTTGACCGGGCGAGTAATTCCAGTTCCGAAAGTTGGACTGCCACAATCCTTGAAAAGGATGCCCGGCAGTTTTCCCCAAAGCCGCGGGGCAATGCTTCGCTTCAATTCAGTCCAGGTCGCGCCAATTGGGCCCCACGCCGATTTCCACGATGATGGGCACGGCGAGTTTGTGAACGCCTTCCATTTCTTCCCGTACTAGCCTCTCCAGCTTGGCGCGTTCCTTTGCGGGGGCCTCGAACAGCAGTTCGTCATGAACCTGCAGGATCATCTTGGCATCGAATTTCTCGTCTGCCAGGCGCCGGTCGATCTTGATCATCGCCAGTTTGATGAGGTCGGCTGCCGTGCCCTGCAACGGCGAATTGAGCGCCGTGCGCTCCGCAAAGCTGCGCAGGTGCATCTGCGGCGAATTGATTTCCGGAATTGGCCGGATTCTGCCGAACAAGGTCTTCGCCGCGCCCGTCTTGCGGGTCTCGGCAAGAATCTTGTCCAGGTACTCCTTCACACCGCGATAGCGCGTGAAATAAGCGTTGATGAATTTCGCCGCTTCCTTCTGCTCGATGCCCAATTGCTGCGCGAGCCCGAATGGCGAAAGCCCGTAAATGATGCCGAAGTTGATGGCCTTCGCCGCCCGGCGGTGCTCCGCATTTTGCGCCATCGGCCCCACTCCAAACACTTCTTGCGCCGTCCGCGCGTGGATGTCTTCACCGTTACGAAACGCCTCCACGAGCACGGGATCTTTCGAAAAATGCGCCATGACGCGTAGTTCGATCTGCGAGTAGTCCGCCGACAGCAGGATCTTTCCTTTCTCGGCGACGAAAGCGGCGCGAATCTCGCGGCCGAGTTCGGTCCGAATCGGAATATTCTGCAAATTGGGGTCGCTCGAACTGAGCCGTCCCGTCGCCGTCCCCGTCAGCGAGAAACTGGTGTGCAAACGTCCGGTTTCAGGATGGATCAGTTTCGGCAGCGCGTCTACATACGTCGATTTCAGCTTGGCAATTTCCCGGTACTCGATGATCTTCGCGGGAAGTGGATGCTGCGCGGATAGCTCTTCAAGAATGTCCGCGGCCGTAGACCGTGCTTTCGCTTTTCCGCGCCGGGCGTTGGGCTGAAGATTCAATTTGTCAAAAAGGATTTCCGCGAGCTGGGGCGGCGAATTGACGTTGAATTCCAAGCCTGCCAGCTTCCATATCTCTTTTTCCAGCCGCCGAACTTCCTTTTCCATCGACCGCGACATTTTCTCGAGCTCTTTGGGGTCGACGCGAACACCGGCGCTCTCCATGTCCGCGATCACCGGCGCGAGCGGCAAGTCGATTTTTTCATAAACGCTTTCGAGCTGCTCCTTCTGCACTTGCTCGTGAAGCGCTGGCGCAATCCGTTGGAGATAATCCGCGCGCTCCCCGGGCCCGCCCCCCAGCAAGACGTTGCTTTGCCTCATCACCACGTCCGCAAAACTGTGATTCGCGGTTGTGGGCCGCAGAAGATAAGAGTAAATCTGCGTCGCGTGGCGGAGATTCTCAGCTCGGCCCGTCAGCAATTGAAACAGTTTTGGATCGTGGACGATCTTCGGCCGTTTCGAATCAGCGAGGACCGGCGCTAGCGCCTTCAGCGCTTCACCCTGTTCGTCAATCCAAACCGCGCGCCCTTCGCCTGCTTTCACCGAGACTTCGATCGAGGCTATGCGCGTCCCAAAGCCTTCCGACTCGCGTTCACCCGTCTCGAGATTCAGCCAGACCGCCAGCGGTTGCTTCGCGGGGAGTTTCGCCAGGTATTCGCGGAAATCGCCGGCGCTTGCGAACTGCGCGTAATCTGCCCTCGTATCGGATTCCGAATTCGCCGGCGCGGAAGCCGCCACCGCTTCCGCCCCCAGCTCTTTCAACAGCGAGCTGAAGCCCAACTCACGATAGAGTTCCGCGAGCGCAGCGCCGTTTGGCGGACGCAGTTCCAGCTCCTGCAGCTTCAACTCAATCGGAGCATCCTTGGCAATCTCCGCCAGTTGTTTGGACATCAGCACTTGTTCGCGCTGTTGCTGCAAAGCTTCCCGGTATCGCTTGTTGGGCACTTCGTCCGCATGATCGAGCGCGCTCTCGACACTCCCGTACTTCTTGATCAATTCCGCCGCGCCCTTTTCGCCGATGCCCTTTGCGCCGGGAATGTTGTCAATGGTGTCGCCGAGCAGGGCCATGTAGTCCACCACTTTTTCCGGCGGCACTCCCAGAATCTCCTCGACCTTCTTTTCATCCACGATGATGTCGCCCTTGGCGCCACCCGAGCCGGTGCGCAGCGTTCGCACACTTTTTCCGACGAGCTGCATCATGTCCTTGTCGTTGGACACGATCAGCACTTCCAGATTGTGTTTTCCTGCTTGGACCGCCATCGTTCCGATCACATCGTCCGCTTCGTAACCTTTGATTTCGAGCACGGGCAGGCGCATCGCTTCGCACAACCGGCGGACGAAGGGAAGTTGCACGCGCATTTCGTCCGGCATGGGCTGCCGCTGCGCTTTGTATTTCTCGAAAAGCTTGTCGCGGAAAGTCGCTCCGGGAGGATCAAACACAATCCCGATGTATTCCGGCCCGTAGTCCTTGATCAACCGTCGCAGGATATTTCCGAATAGAAATGGAACGTTCGTGGGCACACCGCCCGGACCGGTGAGCCGCTGAGGCATGGGAGCGAAGAAAGCGCGGTAAACATGCGCCATCGCATCCACGAGAAAGAGTTTTTTCGGTGCTGCAGGCATGCCCGGCGAGTATAGCAAACGTTGAAGACGAGACTGGAGGCCCATGGCTTCTTCTGCTGGTCGCCTGGTTTCATTGAATTATCTCGAGCTTTGATTCAGTCTGTCCGGCGCCCAAATTGGTCGTTGCGTGCGGCGTGTGAGAAGACACCATAAGCGAGAGGTTTCCACTCTTGCCTGACTATAAGTCACTGATCCGCAGATACAACTCTGAGCTCTGGAATGAGTGGAGCACAACAGCTATCGAAGAACTCCTCTCGCCCAGCATCGTCTTCCGCGGCTCGATTGGAACCGCCGTGAATGGTATCGAAGAGTTCAAACAGTACGTGAACAGAATCCGCGCCGCGTTTCCCGATTTTCACAATCACATTGATGAACTCATCGGCGAGGGCGATAGAGTCGTCGCCCGGCTCACGTACACGGGCACTCATCGAGGAGAATTGTTTGGTTTTTCCGGTACAAATAAGAAAATCACCTATCAAGGCATTGCCATCTTTCAGTTTCGAGAAGGCAAGATCGTTTCGGGGTATGTGCTCGGGGACACGGAAAGCCTGAAGCGCCAGATTGCTCAACCATGAAAACAAAGCCGCGCGGCGAATTTGTCTCACCGCGCGGCCTTGCAAACAATTAGGCAGTCTTTATTGCTTGTTCGGCTTGTTAGGTTCAGCCTTCGGCGTTGATTTTGGTTCCGGCTTGCTTGCCGCAGGCTGTTTGGATTCGCTCTGGTCGCCGGCCTGGGCCTGCGAAACCAGAAGCATGCGCGTGCCGCCGTCCAGGTGAACGTTCTTCCCTGCGGAAGTGATTACCGAACCCTGCGTGGCGTTCGACGCCGCCGTGCTCAGGTTCAGACCGTTCAGTCCAAACACGCCTTTGCTGTTGGAAGTGAGCTGACCCGCGGCGTTCAAACCGCCCGCAGCTCCGTTCGCAGCACCCGCGACGCTTCCGCCTGCGTTTGCTGCAGAGTTCACAGCGCCGCCGGCTGCTCCACCGACGTTAGCTGCGGTGTTCGTCGCTGCGCCTACGGCGCCGCCCGCCGTGGAAGTCACGCCGCCAAGCGCGCCGCGTCCTCCTGCTGAGCCAGAACCTGCCGCCGAACCGCCCGCGCCGCCCATGGTATCGATGTCCGCGCCCGCAGCCGAGGCCGCGGTCTGTGCCGAAGCAATCGCCTGGATCCCCGCGTTCAACGGAATCTCCTGGCCATTCTTCAGGATCGCTTTGTCAAACACGATGCCCAGCGAGGACTCCGACTCGCCTCTGGCGCGCGCCGAAGCTTGCGTCACGTGCCCGACAAGTTTCGAACCCTTGGGTATTACTGTTTTCCCTTCGGATTTTACGGCTTCCGTGGTGTGCGCATTCACCGCATCACCTGGCTTGCACTTTTTCGAATCGATGGATGAATTCAGCGCGGCGTTGAGCGCCGTGCCGCTGGCCAGCGAAGCATTCTCCTGCCCGTTCTGTGCGGACGACGAGGTTGCCGCCGACGCGTTGCCTGATGCTTGCGCCTTTGTCTTGCCCGCTTCAACGGAAGCTTGGCTGCCGCTCTGGGCTCCTGCCTGGGCCCCCGACTGCGGTTGGGCCGCAGCGCCAAGGCAGAAAAAAGCCCCCACCGCGATTACAATTCCTGTCCGTTTCATATTCTTCATTCCTCCTCCAGACTGCATATGGAAAGAGAGCTGGGTCCGCGTTTAAACATAAGGGTATCCACGGACCGGTTTGATAGTGGCAAGGGGCTTGCCAGGTATAAATACTGTGTTTTCTGTAATTTAACTGAATAGGCGGGACTTCCTTGCCCCGGAGAAATGACGTGTACTAGGCAGGATTTACAAGGTAGGCGGCACCAAACCGAGTGGAAGCCCTCCAAACGACTCCAACCGATATTAGTGTGCCCTGTTTATTTCGGCCCGTAGGCAATGCTTCTTGTCACGAACTTATCACGAACATCGAACTAAGAACTCCCTTCTCACTCGACGATGCCGAGCGGACGCGCCACTTGTCCCAGAGTGTCCGCCGCGCGCAAGAGTTGTTCGCGCTTGTGTCCTGCACTGACGATGGCGCGCAGCCGCGCTTTTCCTTCTGCCACCGTCGGGTAGCCCACGGCCGGAGCAAACACTCCCGCTTCAAAAAGTTTCTTCGAGAATTCGAACGCCTGCGCCGCATCGCCCACGTGAATGGGAATAATCGGCGTCTCGCTGACTTTGAACTGAAAACCCCGCTTCTTCAATTCGCGTTTGAAAAGCTTTGTATTGGCCCAGAGTTTCTTCACCAGCTCGGCGGGTGCGAAGTCGAAAAAAGAAATGGCCGCGCGCGCAAGTACAGAAAATCGATCAGATCCCGCGAGCCGCACACGTACCCGCCCATCGCTCCGATTGCCTTGCTCAGCGTTCCTACCTGGATGTGCACGCGCCCGTGACATTGGTAATGGTCCACAGTCCCGCGCCCATTACGGCCCAGAACGCCCGAAGCATGCGCGTCGTCCACCATCATGATGCAATTGTATTTCTCCGCGAGGTCGCAAAGCTGCGGCAGCGGCGCAATATCGCCGTCCATCGAAAAAACGCCGTCCGTGATGATCAGCTTCTTCCCGGGAAAACTTGCGTTCTCCTCCAGGATGCGTTCGCAGTCCTGTACATCCTTGTGCTTGAAAACCTTGATCGTCGCTTTCGAAAGCCGCGCGCCATCGATGATCGATGCGTGATTCAGCTCATCGGAAATAATCAGATCGTCTTTTCCCAGAACCGCCGAAACCGTTCCCGCATTGGCCGCAAACCCCGACTGAAACACCACGCAAGCTTCCGCGTTCTTGAACGCCGCGATCTGCTCCTCCAGCTCCATGTGCAATTTCATCGTGCCGGCAATCGTTCGAACCGCCCCCGCTCCCGCGCCGTATCTTTTCACTGCGTCCAGGGAGGCCTTGCGCAGCGCCTTGTGGGTGGTCAGGCCAAGGTAATTGTTCGAAGCGAGGTTGATTACTTCTTTCCCATCGAAAATACAAACGGGTCTCTGCTCACCCTCCAGCACGCGCAGCCTCGGCGCCACGCCCTTCGCGCGCAATTCATTCAGCTCGTCGCTCACGTATTGCAAAGAATTGCGCTTCGTTATCTGCATTGCGGTTTCGCTCATGATATGGCTCCTGGCAATTGGGACTTCGCTGGGCGGGGGGAATGCGTTGAACTGCTCTACCCATCCTCTACGGATGGACGGAAGATAACAAGAGAAAACAATCGAGCGCCAACTCGCGCTCAGCGAGGCAAGCCGTTCGGATACAAGAGGATTTTCCCGGCCAGGCCGCTCTGCAACAGCGTAAACGCGCTCTCGAATTTGTCAAGCGAGGAGCGCTCGCCAAACAACGGCTCCAGATTCAACCGCCCCGCCTTCAGCAGGGCCGTCATCTGTACCCACGTCTCATACATGCGCCGTCCGTAGATGCCCTGCACCGTCGCACCCTTGAAAATCACGTCAGTCACCAAATCCAGCGGCACATTCTCCGTCGGAATCCCCAGCAGTGACGCCCGCCCTCCAGCCCGCAGCGCTTTGAATCCCTGCTGAATCGCCGTCGGATTTCCGGACATTTCCAGCAGCGCGTCCACGCCCGTGCCGTCCGTTTCGCCGAGGATTTTTGCCACCGCATCTTCCGCCGCGGGATTCAGCACCACGTCCGCGCCCATTTTCTTCGCCATCGCGCGGCGTTTTTCATTTGTCTCTGTTGCAAAAACCGTTGAGCTTCCGCAAGCCTTCGCTACCGCGATGGCCATCAACCCGATCGGCCCGCATCCTGTCACCAAAACGGTCTGCCCCGCCACCGGCCCCGCCAGCACCGTGTGCACCGCATTCCCCAGCGGATCGAGAATCGCTCCGTAATGCTCCGGAATAGCCGCATCCAGCTTCCATATATTCGGCGCCGGAATCTTCACGAACTCCGCGAACGCCCCGTCCTGATCGATCCCGATAATGCGCAGGTTCTGGCAGATGTGCGCTTCGCCCAGCCGGCATTGGTGGCAGTGTCCGCAGTTGACGTGCATTTCCGCGCTGACAAAATCCCCCGGCTTGACCGCGCGCACCTCGTCGCCCACGCGCTCGACTGTGCCGCAGAATTCGTGTCCCAGCGTCACCGGCGGCTTGATGCGCCCTTGCGACCAGCGGTCCCATCCATAAATGTGTAAATCCGTCCCGCAAATCGAAGCCGTCTTCACCCGCACTAGCACGTCCGTCGGCCCAATCGCCGGCACCGCCACCGTATCCATCTGCAAGCCCCGCGCCGCTTGCATCTTCCGCAACGCCTTCATCGTCGCCGCCATTCTTCCTTCTTGCCTTTGTAGGGCCCGCCTTCTGAGGCGGGCCTCTCTTCTTCGCCGGTGAGGCCGTCACTAGACTGTCGCGCGCAAACCCCGATGCTAGCACACCGGTGGCACAGACTTTAGTCTGTGCTTTGCAAGCTCCGCCGCGGCCTTTCGTGTCACCTCGAATTTTGATTCTCGAATTTCCAATTTCGATTTTCCATTTTCATTTCACCGCCGCCACCACCCCAATCTTCTCCAACACCCTCAAGTACTCCGCCACCATCTCCAACGGCACCGGCCCATACTCAACCGATACCGCATCGCGTATCTCCTGCGCATTCCGTTTCCCGTCGGCAAAATTCAACACCTCATACGCGTACTCTTCCCCCGCTCCCCACAATCCGTCATAACTCAGCAGCTTCGGCGTCGCGATTCCCGCCGCCTTCACATGCTCCACAAAATAGTCATACCCAAACACCGCCAGTGGCCCCTTAACGGTTCCAGTTCGTTTGTATCGCTTTCCCAAATCCCCCATCAGCAGGATTGTTTTTAAGCACATCCCCTGCCCGTTATTGGCAATATTTGCGCCGATTCTGCCAATCGCTGGCCAGCGGATCCCCTGAACATCTGGCGCAAGTCGCGTCACAGACTCCACGAGTGGTCGCACTTGATCACGCTCAAACCGCTCGATCTCGCCCCCCTCGCAGGGCGTTTCGATCTGCGCGCTCTTCTTGCGAACCTCTTCCGCAGTCCGCAGGGTCCGCAACTGAAGCAATCCGAAAATGGCCGGCAAGGCCTTGTCAGTCATTCCGGCCAAATAATATCCACTCGCCGCCCCAATAAACGCCGTCCTCTTCAACTTCGTCGGATCGATATTCGCCGCCGTATCGAAATTCGTGTGAATGTACCGGTCCGGCCAGTCATTCAAATAAATCGCCGGTATCCCGAACGACGAATCCTGATACACGTCGTGGTCACTCCCCATGGTGTACGCCGAATACTCCGCGCGTAGCGGCTCCTTCCCGCCTTCCGGCGCAACCAGCGGATACTCTGCCTTCCCCGTCGCCGCGAATCTGTACGACTCCTCATTCACCCACTCCGCGAACGCCCACGCCACGTCATGGACAAAACTCGGCAAGCTCATCGGCCCGCGTGTCACGTGGAACACTGCCTTCGTCTCCGGCCCTCCGCCCACCATATCCATGTGCACCACCGCCTTGATCCGTTTCGCAAACTC
>WNGG01005138.1_pt2 | contig 14618 bp, 14 predicted proteins | sample 5400661 | NCBI WGS metagenome assembly WNGG01 (sample SAMN13153372, study PRJNA577476) | soil metagenome | isolation source: 100 cm soil or saprolite under Garry oak tree replicate 1 | place: USA:California | collected 2016-06-15
TAGGTCAGCTCGTCGTGGCTCAGCCCCTGGCGGATGATCGCGAGGGTCTCGCGGTACCGCTCGTAGTTCGTCTCGGAGTCGGCCTCCTGGCCCCAGAAATAGGCCTCCATGACGCCGCCGCGCCCCACCCCGATCTCGAGCCGCCCATCGCTCAGGTGGTCGAGCATGCTGATCTCTTCGATCAGGCGGAGCGGATGGTGCAGCGGGAGCACATAGACGCACGGGCCGAACCGCAAGCGCCGCGTGCGCTGGGCGACGCTGCCCAGGAACACGTTCTGCGACGGCGCCAGGCTGTGGATCGCCGGCGTGTGGTGCTCGGCCAGATGGTAGGCGTAGAACCCGGCCGCGTCGAGGCGCTCGATCTGGACCAGCCGCTCGCGATAGATCTGATCGAGCCGCTGCCCCGGCACCGGCTCGATGTGGTCGAAGACGCCGAATCTCAGGGCCATGCGGCCTCCCGCCCCAATGATAGACTGCCGACGTCCTGACAGGGAGAGTGAACCATGGCCGACCGCGCGCTCAGCGGCATCCGCATCCTCGACCTCACCCAGTTCGAAGCCGGGACCACCTGCACCCAGTTCCTCGGCTGGCTCGGCGCGGACGTCATCAAGATCGAGCCGCCGGGCGGCGAGCAGTCGCGGCGCAACCGCCCCGAGGTGCCCGGGCTCGACGCGATGTTCTTCCTCGTCTTCAACGGAAATAAGCGCAGCGTGACGATCGATCTGAAGAATCCCGACGGCCACGCGCTCTTCTTGAAGATGGTCGAGCGGGCCGACGTCGTCGTCGAGAATTTCGCGCCCGGGCTGATGGAAAAGCTCGGCCTCGACTGGGACCGGCTTCGCGCCGTGAATCCGAAGATCATCTTCGCGCGTATCAAGGGCTTCGGGCTCTCGGGTCCGTACCACGAGTACAAGAGCTTCGACATGATCGCCCAGGCGACCGGCGGCGTGATGAGCGTCACCGGCCACGCCGACCGCGAGCCGGTGCGCTGCGGCGCGGCGATCGGCGACACCGGCACCGGGGTCCACACGGCCGGCGCCATCCTGGCCGCCTACATCCAGCGCCAGCGCACGGGCCGGGGCCAGCTCGTGGAAGTGGCGATGCAGGAAGTCGTCGCCAACTTCCTGCGCGGCCGCTACGTCGATCACTACCGCGACGGCAAGCCCAGCCAGCGCCGGGGCAACGACCTCGTCGGCGGCGTGCCGGGGGGCGCCTATCCCTGCGCGCCGGGCGGGCCCAACGACTACGCCTACATCTACGTGCAGCCGATCAACCAGGACATGTGGCGCGACTTCGCCACCGCGATCGGTCGTGAGGACCTGATCACGGACGCCCGATACAAGGACGCGAAGACGCGCTGGGAGCATCGCGACGAGTTGAACGCGATCGTCCGGGCGTGGACGAGCGAGCGCTCGAAGCAGGAGGTCATGGCGATTCTCGGCAAGGGCGGCGTGCCCTGCGGCGCCGTGCTCGACACGGGCGAGATCCTCGACGACCCGCACCTGAACGCGCGCGGCCAGATCCACACGCTCGAGCACGCCACGCGCGGGCGGCTGCGGCTGCCCGGATGTCCCGTGCACCTCTCCGCGTCCGAGGCTCCGACGACGCCCGCGCCGCTGGCCGGGCAGCACACGGACGAAGTGCTCGCCGAGGTGCTGGGGCTCTCGCGGGACGACCTGTCGGGACTGCGCGCGAAGGGCGTGCTCGGCTCATGAACGTCGGGATCTCGGTCCCGCTGCCCGCCTACCACGTGGACGTCGCGTTCATGGCCCGAAAGGCGGAGGAGCTCGGCTTCGAGTCGTTTTGGTGCGCCGAGCACCCGTTCATACCGGTGCACACGACGAGCCGCTTCCCGGGCTCGGAGGACGGCGTCATCCCCGAGACCTACTCGCATTTCATCGACCCGTTCGTCGCCCTCGCGCGCGCGTCGGGAGTCACGACGAAGGTGAAGCTCGGCACCGGCATCGTGCTGGTCCCGGAACGGAACCCCCTGCTCCTGGCGAAAGAGATCTCGACGCTCGATCTCTTCAGCGGCGGCCGGTTCCTGTTCGGGATCGGCGCGGGCTGGCTGCGCGAGGAGACGCAGATCATGGGCGGCGATTTCGATCACCGCTGGAGCCAGGCGCGGGAGTCGATTCTCGCCATGAAGGAGCTGTGGACGAAGCGGGAGGCCGAGTTCCACGGGAAGTACTACGACTTCCCTCTCGTGAAGTCCTTCCCCAAGCCGGCGCAGAAGCCGCACCCTCCCGTGATCCTCGGTGGGCACGCGAAGAGTGTCCTCGAGCGGGTCGTGGCCTGGGGCGACGGCTGGCTGCCGAATCGCACCACCCCGGAGCAGCTGCGCGAGAGCCGCGCGACGCTCGACCGGCTGGCCAAGGACGCCGGACGTAATCCGTCCGCGATCACCATCTCGGTCCACGGACAGCCGGCCGACCGCGATCTCATCAAGCGATTCCACGATGCCGGGGCGAATCGGGTGATCGTGCGGCCGACCGCGGTCAAGACGGAGTCGGAGATGGGGGCCGAGCTGACGCGGATCGCCGAGGCCGTGTTGCGGTAGGAGTCTGACGCCGTTCAGCCGACGGCGATGCAGCCGACGGGCGGCAGGCCCTTGAGCGCAAGCTCCCAGCGCTCGCCGGCGTCGAGCGAGCGGAAGACGCGCCCGTCCCCGGTGCCGAAGACCACGAGCGGACCGGCCGCGACCAAACACGCGGTGTCGATGTTGTCGTCGAGCCACTTCGGGAGCCCCTCGGAGCAACGCTCGAAGGGCGCGTTGTCGTCGAGCCGCCGCCGATAAATCGCCGAGCGCCGGCCACGGAATCCCGCCGACGCTGAAATGATGACGTACTCGCCCGCCACCGCAACGGCGCGCAGGTAGTGCGCGTGCAGGCCGGTCGTCACGAACTGCCAGGAGTCACCGCCGTCCCGGCTGAGGCCGAAGCCCTCGGCGGAAGCGACCAGGACGACCTAGGGGCACGTGGGATGGGCGAGCACCTGGTGCACGTCCTGCTCGATGTCCACCGTCGGCGCCCACGACGCCCCGCCGTCGCGCGAGCGCGCGACGCCGCCGACATGGACGTTGACATGGATGGCGCCGTCGCCGCCGACGGCAATCGACCGGACGTCGGCCGGATCGCCCCACGGCGTGTACCAGGCGGCGCGTCCTTCCATGCTGTCGAACGATTCGACGGGTACCGGACCCGCGCTGGTCAGCCGAAGTAGGTGCGCCTCCTCGGTGCCGATCAGCAAGCCCGTCGCGGCCGGCGCGACGCACGTGGCAGGGCGCCCGTCGATCGACGCGCGCCGCGTCCAGCCACCGTCGCGACCTTCCCAGAGTGCCGAGCCGTCAACGACGGCCCAGATTGCCGGGCCGTCGAGTGCGAGCGCCGTCACCGACCTACCGGCGAATGCCTCCGCCGCCCTGGACGTGTCGCCCTCGAGCTCCCAGAGCGCGCCGCCGGTGCCGACGAGGATCCTCTGCCCCATGATCGAATGATACTCTCGGGCGCCAGCGCATGATGAAGACGGACCTGCTCCTGATTCCGATGAGCGCGCGCTGGGCCGACGTGCGCGCCGCGGCGCTCGCCGCCGAAGAGGCCGGCTTCGACGGACTCTGGACGTGGGACCACCTGCGCGATCCCGATGACGATGACCCCGAGGGCGGCCCCGGCGTGCCGGAGGCGTGGACGGTGTTGACCGCCCTGGCCGAGGTCACGCGACGAGTCACGCTCGGACCGCTCGTGCTCAACATCGCCAATCGCCATCCGGGGGTCCTCGCCAACCAGGCGGCCACGCTACAGGCCGTCTCGGGCGGTCGGCTGATACTCGGACTCGGCGCCGGCGGCAATCGGCGCACGCCCTACGCGGCCGAGCAAGCGGCCATCGGTCAGTCGGTCGAGGGTGACGCGGTTCGCGCGCAGCGCGTCGTCGAGGGAATCGGTCTCATCCGCCGGCTCTGGTCGGGGGAGTCGGGCTTCCTCCGCCCGGACCCTCCCCCGCCGATCATCGTGGGCGGCTTCGGTCCGCGGATGGCCGCGATCGCCGGGCGTCACGCGGACGGCTTCAACACGCAGGCGCTCCATCCCCGGCTCGCAGAGCTGGCTCAGCTGGCTCGCACGGAGCACACGGCGTCGGGCCGTGACGCGTCGCGGTTCGTCGTCACGGTGTTCGCCGGGTTGGGCGAAGCGTGGCTCCGGAGCGACTCGCGCGCGCGACAGACGCTCGAGCGCGCCGGCGTCGGCCGGCTGATTCTCCTCATCGCGCCGCCGTTCGACGTCGGCGAGATCCGTCAGGCGGGACGGGTGCTCAGCGCGCGCTCGGGGGCCGGTTCCGCCTGACCGCCTCGGGGTTGGTGGAGTCCGGCCTCCGGCTCCCCCCGGCGGCGTCCGCCTTCCTGAAGTCCGACTCCGTGAAGCCGTAGAGGTGCGCGCCCCCCATGAAGATCTGCGCGGCGACCTCGCGCGGCACGTTCTTCAACAAGTTATCCGCCACGTGGGGGAAGTTGGAGTCGAAGTGCGGATAGTCCGTCGAGATGCACATCCGGTCGGCGCCGATGAGCCCGGCGGTCGCCTCGATCTCGGGTTCGCTCCCCTCGACCGCGGCCCAGCAGTTGCGCCGAAAGTACTCGCGCGGCGTCAGCGCCAGGTACGGCGCGTGCGAGTCGCGATACTGCGGATAGTCCCACTCGATGCGCGACAGGATCCCCGGCACCCAGGAATTCTGCGCCTCGAGGAAGCCCACCCGCAGCTTCGGGTGGAACTCGAAGACGCCGCCGATGAGCATCGCGATCAGCGCCTGCTGCATCTCGATCCAGTGGCTGGCGACGTGCCGGTAGAACCGGTTCTCGCCGTAGAGGACGTTGTGGTACGAGTACTGCGCGCCGGTCCCCTCGTGGAATCCCCACGTGACGTCGAGCTCCTCGTGGAGCGTGTAGAGCGGGTCCCAGTAGTTCGAGTGCCAGTAGTGGCCGTTCACGAGGTTCGGCCGGATGAACGAGCCTACCGCGCCCAGCTCGCGCACGCAGCGCACCAGCTCGCGGCAGGCCAGGTGCACATCGTGCACGGGCAGCATCGCCACGAACTTCAGCCGGTCGGGACTGTGCCGGCAGAACTCGTGGATCCAGTCGTTGTACGCCTGGCAGAGCGCCACCGAGAGCTCGGGGGCGAGGTTGTCGCGCGCGATGAGCGACAGCCCGTTGGTGGGATAGAGGACCGCGATGTCGACGCCCTCCATCTCCATCCCCATCAGCTGCGCTTCGGGGTCGTAGCCGCGCGCGATCGCGAAGTCGAGGCGCCCGGTGTCGGCGAGCCGCGAGCCCGAGAGCGGCTGCGTACTCTGCGTCGACGCGGGCCGGTTGCGCTTGCGGTACTGCTGCAGCTCGGCGTCGAGCGTGGCCGGGATGCCGTCGACGATCGTCTGGCTGGACGTGCCGCGGCGCGGCCGCCCGTGAGCGTCCACCGGCCCCCGGACGCGATGCTTGAAGGCCGGGTCCAGGTAGCGCTCGAAGAGGTCGGGAGGCTCCATGATGTGCATGTCGCAGTCGACGAACCGGAGTCCATCCTTCATGCCAGGCTCCTTCCAGGGGTCGCGTCAGGCGTGACCGACGTACCGGTCCACATGGTACGGCATGTGGGCGAGACCGGGACAGTACCGGCCGACGACCGGCGCCAGCTGGTCGTAGAGCGCTTTCATCGGCGCGTTGACCCGCGCCAGCCGGTCGCGCGCGGCCTCGGCCTCCCGCGCGAGCGCGGCGACGTCCACGGTCGTCAGCCGTCGATTCTCGACCACCATCCGACCGCCGATCATCACGTGCCTCACCGCGCCGCCGTCCTCGGCGTGGACGAGCTGGTTCGTCGGGTCGTTCAGCGGGATCCAGTTCGGATGGGCGAGGTCGAGAAACACGATGTCCGCCTTGTAGCCCGGCGCCAGCCGGCCGATGCGCCCGTCGAAGCCGAGGGCGCGCGCGCTGCCCTCCGTCGCGGCGAGGGCGACCTCGTCGGTCGTCACCCAGCGCTCGACGTCGGGAACGCGCGCCTTGGACACGAGCGCCGCGAAGCGCATCGCCTCGTACATGTTCAGGTTGTCCGAGCAGTTGGCGCCGTCGGTACCGAGCCCGACGTTCACACGCCGCTCGAGCATCGCGCGCATGTCGGCGAAGCCGTTGCCGAGGCGCATGTTGCTGCCCGGGTTGTGGGCGACGGACGCGCCGTGATCGCCAAGCCGCGTCATGTCGTCGGGATCGAGCCAGACGCCGTGGGCGACGGTGAAGCTCGGCCCGAGCGCCCCGAGGTCGTCGAGGTGGGCGGTGAGCGTCTTACCGTAGGTCTGGAGCCCGACGATCGCCTGCACCTTGGACTCCGAGACGTGGCTGTGGAGCCCCACGCCGTGCTCCTTCGCGAGATCCGCGCACGCCCGGATGAACTCATCGGAGCAGTGGTGCGGGATCGTGGGCGCGACCGCCATCCGGATCCGGTCACGGTCGAGAGTCCAGCCCTGAAGCGCGCGGCGCATGTTCTCGACGCTCGTCTTCCACGGCGCGAGACGCAGCTTCTCCACTTCCTTCCGGAGCGGCGGCGTCAGCACCTCCATGAGACCGGGGATCGCCTCGAAGAAGGTGCGGTCCGCGACCATCGGCGCTACGACGGCGCGGAGGCCGACCTCCGCGTACGCGCGGCCCACCGCCTCGAGCCCCTCGGGCGTCGGCGCCGGCCACTCGAGCGGCAAATCGTACGCGGCGGTGCAGCCCTTGAGCGCCATCTCCGCCGCGCCGATCTTGGCGCTCAGGTGCCGCTCCTCCAGCGTCCGCCCGCCGCCGATCCACGGCGCCGCCGTGAGCAGGAGCTCCAGCGTCCAGCGGTCGCCCATGCCCTTGGCGAGGTTGCCCTGCGCGTGCGTATGGGCGTTGATCAGACCGGGATGCAGGAGCAGCCCGTGCGCGTCGACGACCGGCGCATCCGCCGGCGCCGCCAGCCCCGGCGGGCCGATCTCGGCGATGGTGTCGCCGTCGATCAGAATGTCGCCAGGGTCGGCGCGCCGAGCGCGCGCGTCGAGGACGCGTCCACCGCGGATGATGGTCATGGGCCCCTCGCCTCGAGACGGTGTGGCAGTATAGCTCGCTCACAGCCGCTGGCCGTGGATCGTGACGTCGCGGGGCGCGGCCAGCTGGAAGTCCGCCTCGAAGGTCGTGTTCGTCGAGGGCACCATCACGCCGATCCGCTTGCGCAGACTCATCGTCACCCTCTCCTCGCCAGCAGCGACGCGCACTCAGAACACCGCGAGCGGATTGGCCGGCGAGCCCGTGCCGCCGTGGACCGGGATCGGTGAGATCACCAGCATGAAGTCGTCGCGCCCCTCCTCCGCGCACGCGCGCGAGAGCGGCTCCAGCAGCGCGTTGTCCAGCAGCGCGAGACCATAGGCGAAGATCGCGGAGTGCACGCCCCAGGGGATCTCGTAGCCGATCGGCATGGCGTCGAGCATGTCCCACACGAGCACGCTGACGTCGTGATCGCGCAGGAACGGCATGCAGGAGACGTGCAGCCCGGGTCGCGCCGGCGGCGTCGGGCCGTACGGCTTGCTGTAGGGCCGCTCGGGGTCCTGCGCCTGCCACGCCTCGCGGCCGGAGTAGACGCAGACGGCGTCGCCGGCCTCGAGCCGGACGTTCCGCTTCGTCAGGATCTCGTCCAGCTCCCACCCGTGCACCGGCGCGTCCTGCGTCACGCACGGGACGTTTCGATGGCGCGGGACGTCGAGCAGCACGCCGCGCGTGATGATGCCTTCCTGCCAGTGCTCGATCGCGCCGAAGCGGGCGCCGTCGAAGGTGATCTCCTTCTTCGGATCGCGCCCGTTCCACATCGCCTCCGAGTCCCACGTGTGGCAGAGCGCGTCGATGTGCGTCGAGGCGACACCGTGGTAGAAGATGCCGTAGTAGTCGGCCGAGTAGCCGCCGCCGTGCCCGCGCGCGACCGTCTTCATGAAGTGATGCGCGGGCAGCGCGTTATTCGGCCCCGGTTCCTTGGGGAACGGACGGCTCAACGAGACGCTGCGACCGCTCCGGACGAGGCGCGCGGCCGCCGCGCGCTTGGCGGGCGTGATCAGGTTGATCGCGCCCTTCTGGTCGTCCTTGCCCCAGCGCCCCCAGTTGCGACGCTCGCGGATCCAGCCGAGGACTTCCTTCTCCGTCGGTAGCGCTCGTTCGGCCATTCTCGCCTCCCGGCTCATCGTTTCGGCTGCGGGCCGCTATGGTAGCAGGCGTAGAATGCCGTGGCATGGAGCAGACGAGATCGCGCCGGCGCAGGCGCCCGGCGGCCGACGAGCCGTCGGTGTCGGCGCCCGACGTCCTGCCCGTCGACGCTCACGGGCACCTCGAGGAGCTGGAGCGGGTCGCGTCGCCGGCCGATCGAGCCGCGGCCGACGGCGAGCACGAGCCCGGCGCGCCCCTGGAGACGCCCGAGCTCGACTTCGCCCGTCGCGTGCCGCCGCCCGCGCCCGAGCCGTCCCTGCCCACGGCCCGGCGCGTGATCTTCTTCGACGTCGAGAACACGAGCCAGGCCGGGCGCATCGCGCGCATCATCGAGCACCTGGCGCTCGACCGGCGCGGCTGGCGCACGGAGTTCATCGCGGTCGGCAACTGGCGGGTGATCGGCCAGGACACGGCGCGCCTCCTCGCGCGCCACGGCGCCCAGCTCGTCCACAGCGCGCCGTCCGCCGGCGTGAAGGACTGGAGCGACCTGCGCATCGCCGTGAGCGCGGGCGCGTGGCTCGCGGCGGCGCGGCCCGGCGACCTGATCGAGATCGTCTCGGACGACCGCGCCTTCGACGCGGTCGGCGACGTCGCGGCCGGGCTCGGCATCACCTTCCATCGGCTCACCTCGCGCTCGCTCGCGGGCGAGCCGGAGCCCCGGGCCGCGGAGCCGGTGCGCTCGGGCGAATCGCGAGGCGGACGCGGGCGCGGCGGACGCGGACGCGGGCGCGGCGGACGGGGCGGACGCGGACGCGCGCCGGCTGCCGAGCCGCGGGAGAGCGCTGCGCCGTCGGTCGCCGACGCGGGGGAAGGGCACACGGCGCCACACGACGAGCTGGTCGAGGTCGTCCGCGAGCTGGCCAAGCGCGCGCCGAACGGGCAGGTGCTCATCGACACGCTGGAGCGCACGCTGAAGGCCCGCGGCTTCAGCCGCCCGCCGGGCTCGCCGCGGCTCATCACGCGGCTGCGGCGCATCCGCGAGCTGGCGGTGACCCCGAGGGGGATGATCTCGCTCGTCGACGAGCCGCGCGGCGGCGCGCCCCCTGAGGACACGCCCGAATCCGAGCCCGCCGTCGCCACCGCGACCGCCGACGGCGAGCCGGCGCCGCCGCGGCGGCGCCGGTCGCGCCGCGGCGGGCGGCGGCGTCGCGGCCGCCGCGGCGGTCAGACTCCGGCGTGAGTCCCGCGCGCCGGGCGGCGTCGCCCTGGCCCAAGGGCGCGCGGTGCGCCGTCATGCTCACGTTCGACTTCGACGCCGAGACGCTCTGGCTGGCGCGCGATCCGAAGACCAGGGATCTGCCGGGCGTCATGTCCCAGGGCCGCTACGGCGCGAACGTCGGCGTGCCGAGACTCCTGGCGCTCCTCCGCGCCGAGCGCGTGCCGGCGACCTTCTATATCCCCGGATGGGTCGTCGAGCACCACGCGGCGGAGGCCGCCACGATCCGCGACGCGGGCCACGAGATCGGCCATCACGGCTATCGCCACGACTGGGCCGATCCCGCGAAGCCCGATGCCGAGCGCGAGGCGTTCGCGCGCGGGATGAAGGCGCTCGGAGGTGTCCTCGGCGTGAAGCCCCGGGGCTTCCGCGCGCCCGCGTGGGAGCTGACGCCGATCACGCTCGACCTCGTCCGCGAGCACGGAATGATCTATTCCTCGAACCTCATGGACGACGTCTTCCCGTATCTACACCCCGGCGACCTGCCGGTGGTCGAATTGCCGGTGCAGTGGGTGCTCGACGACGCGCCCTACTTCCTCATGCACCCGCGTCTGGCGCCGCGGCCGATGCAGAGCCCCGAGGTCGTCTTTGGAATCTGGCGCGACGAGTTCCGCGGCTTCTACGAGATGGGCGGCCTCTTCAACCTCACCTGCCATCCGCAAGTCATCGGCCATCCCTCGCGCCTGCGCATGCTGCGCCGCCTCATCCGCTTCATGAAGGGCCATCGGCGCGTCTGGTGGGCCCAGGCGTCCGAAGTCGCCGAGCACTGGCTGCGGCGCGAGAGGCGGAAGCCTCCCGCACCTTGACATGGCCCGATCCGAGCCCTAGTCTCCCCGCGAAGTCCGACGCAGGCATCCGTCCCATAGCCCAGGCCCCAGCACCGACGCCGGAGGGAGGGCGCATGGCAACGCTGAACGTCAACGGCAAGTCCCGCCAGGTGGACGTCGAAGCCGACACCCCGCTGCTCTACGTGCTCCGCGACGATCTCGGGCTGCACGGCCCGAAGTTCGGCTGCGGGCTGGCGCAGTGCGGGTCGTGCACGGTGCTGGTGGACGGCAAGGCCGTCCGCTCCTGCTCCCTCCCCGTCTCCCGCGTCGGCCAGGGCAAGGTGGTGACGCTCGAGGGCCTCGGCACGCCGGACAGGCCCCACCCGGTGCAGCAGGCGTTCATCGAGGAGCAAGCCGCGCAGTGCGGCTACTGCATCAACGGCATGATCATGCAGGCCACCGCCTGGCTCGCGGCCCGCCGCGCGAGCCCGTCGGAGCGCGAGATCCGCCAGGCCCTCGCCGAGAACCTCTGCCGCTGCGGCACGCACCAGCGCATCGTCGCGGCCGTCAAGCGCGCGGCCGTGCTCATGGGAAAGGGGGTCTGAGATGGCGATGCCCGAGACCACCCGACGCGAATTCCTCGCCGGCACAGGCGCGCTCGTCGTGTCGTTCTCCCTGCTGCCCGAGGCCGGTGCGCAAACGGTCGCCCGGGCGAAGACCGTCGCCGGCGACCAGGTCGACGCCTTCCTCGCCCTCGGCCGGGACGGCACCGTGACGATGTACACGGGCAAGGTGGACATCGGCACCGGCATCCGCACGGCGCTGCCGCAGATGGTCGCCGAGGAGCTGGACGTCGCGCTCGAGCGCGTGAAGGTCGTCGAGGGCGACACGGCGCTGACACCCGACCAGGGCCCGACGTGGGGCAGCCTGTCGATCCAGATCGGCGGCGTGCAGATCCGCCAGGCGGCGGCGACGGCGCGCAAGGCGCTGCTCGAGATGGCCGTGACGCGTCTCGGCATGCCGTCCGCCGACCTCTCGGTGAAAGACGGCGTGATCTTCGTCCGCGCCGAGCCGCAGCGCCGCGTCGCGTACGTCGAGCTGATCGCGGACAAGGACTTCAACCTCAAGGTCGACCCGGCGGCGCCGCTCAAGAACCCCAGGGACTACACGATCGTCGGCCAGCCGGTGCCGCGCGTGGACATCCCGGGAAAGGTCACGGGCACGCACACGTACATGCAGGACTTCCGCCTGCCGGGCATGCTCCACGCGCGCGTGGTGCGCCCGCCGGCGATCGGCGCGACGCTCCAGAGCGTGGACGAGTCGTCCATCAAGTCCGTCAAGGGTGCGCGCGTCGTCCGCCAGGGCAGCTTCCTCGCGGTCGTCGCCGAGAAGGAATGGACGGCGGTGAAAGCCGCCAAGGCGCTGAAGGCGACGTGGTCCCCGTGGGCCGGGCTCCCCGAGATGTCGCAGCTGTGGGAGCACGTGCGCAAGTCGCCCGTCGCCAAGGACGACGTCACCGTGGACCAGGGCAATCCGAAGGCGGTGATGGCGACGGCGGCGAAGACACTCAAGGCCACCTACGACTTCGCCGTCCACACCCACGGCTCGATGGGCCCGTCCTGCGCCGTGGCGGAGGTGAAGGACGGGAAGGCCAGGGTCTGGTCACCCTCGCAGGCGCCGCACTGGCTGCGCCGCGAGCTCGCGAGCGTGCTCCAGATGGACGCGGCGAACATCCGCATCCAATACCTCGACGGCGCCGGCTGCTACGGCCGGAACGGCCACGAGGACTGCACCGCCGACGCCGCGCTCATCTCGAAGCTCACCGGCGCGCCCGTGCGCGTGCAGTGGTCGCGCCAGGACGAGCACGGCTGGGACCCGAAGGGACCGCCGACGCTCATCGACATCCGGGCGGGGCTCGACGCGCAGGGCAACGTCGTCGCGTGGGACTCCGAGCTGTGGGTACCGAAGGCGGACATCACCGAGTGGCCGCCCACGCTCGCGGCGACGCTCGCGGGCATTCCCCAGAAGGACGTGCTCAATCCGGGGAACGTCCACCGGAATCTCGACCCGTCGTACCCGTTCGCGAACCAGAAGGCGGTCGCCCATCGCCTGGGCACGACGCCGTTCAGGCCGTCGTGGATCCGCACGCCCGGCCGCATGCAGAACACGTACGCCAACGAGGCGTTTCTCGACGAGTGCGCCGCCGTCGCGGGGGCCGACCCCGTGGAGTACCGGCTGCGCTATCTCGGCGACGTGCGCGGCATCGCGGTGCTGCGCGCCGCGGCGAACATGGCGAAGTGGCAGACGCGGCCGTCGCCGAAAAAGGACCAGCAGGGCGTGATCGTCATGGGCCGAGGCGTTTCCTACGTGAAGTACGAGAACGCGCGCACCTACGTCGCCACGGTGGCGGAGGTCGAGGTGAACCGCCAGACGGGCGCGATCGTCTGCCGGCGCTTCTACGTCGCGCAGGACTGCGGTCTCGTCATCAACCCCGACGGCGCGCGCGCGCAGCTCGAGGGCAACATCATCCAGACGGTCTCGCGGACGCTGAAGGAAGAGCTCAAGTGGGACCGCTCGCGGGTGACGAGCGTGGACTGGGCGTCCTACCCCATTCTCAAGATGCCGGAGGCGCCGGAGGTCATCGTCGAGCTGCTGAGCCGTCCGAACGACCCGCCGTGGGGCGTGGGCGAGCCCGCGGCCTCGGTCGTGCCGTCGGCGATCTCCAACGCCGTCTTCGACGCGATCGGCGTGCGGCTGCGCAGCGTGCCGTTCACCACGACCAAGGTCGTCGCGGGGATGAAGGCGTCCGGCATGAGGGCGTAGCCCGGGAATCTGCTACCCTTACCGCCATGACCAACCGAGCCGACGCCTTCGCGACCGCCACCGAGATGCTCGCCGCGCTCCGCGCCAAGCAGGTCTCCGCCGTCGAGCTCCTGGACCTGCACATCAAGCGCGCGGAGCGGCTGAACCCGAAGCTCAACGCGCTCGTGGAGCAGGACTACGACCGCGCCCGCGCCGCCGCGCGGGAGGCGGACGCCCGACGGGCCCGCGGGGAGGACGCGCCGCTCCTCGGCCTGCCGATGACGCTGAAGGAGTCCTTCAACGTCGTCGGGCTCAGGACGACGTGCGGCATGCCCTTCTGGGCCGACTTCCGCTCCCAGCACGATGCGCCGGTGACGGCGCGCGTGCGCGCGGCAGGCGGCGTGATCATGGCGAAGACGAACGTGCCGCAGATGCTCGCCGACTGGCAGTCGTCGAATCCCGTGTATGGCCGGACGAACAACCCCTGGGACCTCGGGCGCACACCTGGCGGCAGCACCGGCGGCGGCGCCGCCGCCCTCGCCGCGGGGCTCACGCCGCTGGAATACGGGAGCGACATCGGCGGCTCGATCCGGGTGCCCGCGGCCTTCTGCGGCGTCTACGGACACCGGACGAGCGAGACGGCGTTCCCCCGCAGCGGTCAGTTCCCCTTCCCGCCGCTTCCGAACGCCGCCGTGGTCATGGGCGTGCAGGGTCCGATGGCGCGATCGGCGCAGGACCTCATGCTCGGCCTCGACGTCGGCGCCGGGCCCGACACCGGCGAGGAGATCGCGTGGCGCCTCGAGATCCCGCCGCCGCGACGCGAGCGGCTCCGCGAGTTCCGCGTCGCCGTGATGCCGCCGGTCGACTGGGTGCCGGTGGACGACGAGTTCGTCGCCGCGCTCGACACGCTCGTCTCGCGGCTCGCCAAGGCCGGCTGTCAAGTGAAGGCCGTCCAGCCCGAGATCCTGGGCGATCACCGCAAGCACTACGCGCTCTATCACACGCTGCTCGCCGCGGTCACCTCCGCCCGGCTGTCCGCCGAGGATCGGGGGCGCCGGCTCGAGGTGATGCGCACGCGCGACGACGAGTGGATGGCGGCCGCGCGGCGTGGCATCGAAGGCACGGCCTCGGACTACATCGTGTGGCACGCGCAGCGCGAACAGGTGCGCGCGTCGTGGCGGCAGTTCTTCCGCGAGTGGGACGTGCTGCTGGCGCCGGCGTGGCTCGGCCCCGCCTACCCCCACGAGGACCGTCCGTGGCCGGGCACCCCGGAATTCATCCGCCGCACTATCGACATCAGCGGACGCCGGGTGCTCCAGGAGCTGGGCCTCTTCTATCCGGCCCTCTCCACCGTGGCGGGGCAACCCGCGACCGCGTTCCCCGTCGGCGTCACGCGCGGCGGGCTGCCGATCGCGTTCCAGGCGATCGGCCCGTATCTGGAGGACCGTACGCCGATCCGGTTCACCGAGCTGGTCGCGCGCGAGTGGGGCGGCTTCACCCGCCCGCCGGGGTACGACGGCGACTAGGCGATGAGCACTGCTGCGCCGATCCGGGGGCACGCCGTCGTCGTCCAACCCGAGGAGGGCGCGTCCTT